>OGZD01000491.1_pt1 | contig 42760 bp, 39 predicted proteins | sample 1576701 | NCBI WGS metagenome assembly OGZD01 (sample SAMEA3541487, study PRJEB24748) | human gut metagenome | biome: human gut; feature: human-associated habitat; material: faeces | place: China | collected 2012
GGCCATGAAGGAAAAAATCCGCAAGCTGCTGAAATAACGGCGGCGAAATGTTTCCAATTTATTCGGGAATTTTTCCCGGCCGTCTGGTACACTACTTTGTACGTCACAACGGGGCGGGCATTCCGCCCAACGGGAGGTAACTTTACTTGAGTGCAATTCAACGCTGGCTGGATCGGTTCTGCTACAAGCACCCCGGGTTCGGCATACCCAACCTGCTGTTGGTCATTGTGGACGGCAATGTGCTTGTCTGGCTGATGGATCAGTTCAGCTACGGCGTGTCCCTGTCCGCCCTGCTCGCCTTCTCGCCGTACTACATTCTGCACGGACAGATCTGGCGCATCATCACCTTTGTCTTTGTCCCGCTGGACAGCAACCTCTTCTTCCTGGCCGTCTCTCTTTACTTTTACTATATGATCGGCTCAGTGCTGGAGCGGGAGTGGGGTACCGCTAAGTTCAATGTGTTCTATGGCCTGGGTGTCCTGCTCAACGTGGTGGTCGGTTTCCTGCTCTACGCAGTCACCGCCCCTCTCTATCCCTCCCATCTGCTCCCGCTTCTCACCACCGCCAGCATGACCTACGTGAACCTCTCCCTGTTCTTTGCCTTCGCCACCCTGTATCCAAACATGCAGGTTCTTCTTTTCTTTCTTCTTTTCTATGGACACGATCTGGCAGGTCAGGGGTTGGCTGGCGTCTGACTCGCTGTTGCTTAAGTATCGGATCAGTTCTTCTGCCTTTTCCTTTTCTTTGAATCCATTTTCCTTATAGAGGTCGAAGGATTCGAACCATTTTGATCCTTTGACTGCCCGCCATTCGCCTTCGAATGTTGCCCCTTTCTCTCCGATGGTGCTTAGGACTCTGTAGAACGGGGTCTCTACGAATTCCCTGATCTCCCGTTCTCTGCGCACGACCATGCCGAGGACGCAGGTCATAACGCGGCCTACGGATACGACGGAATATTTCGTATTCAGATAATTGGAGATGCTGTTACCGTATTTCAATGTCAAAAGGCGGGAGAAGTTGATTCCCATCAGGTAGTCTTCTTTCGCTCTTAAATAGGCGGATGCTGCCAGGTTGTCGTATTCTTTTAAGTCTTTTGCTTCTTTGATCCCGCGCAGGATCTCTTCTTCTGTCTGGGAGTCGATCCATACGCGGCGGCGGTTCTTGCCTTTTACGCCTGCCTGCTGTTCGACCAGACGGTAGATGTATTCTCCTTCCCGTCCCGAGTCGGTACAGACGTAGATGGTGTCTACGTCTGTGCGGTTCAGCAGTCCCGATACGATTCGGAACTGCTTTGACACTGCCGGGATGACTTCGTATTTGAATTCCTGCGGGATAAAAGGCAGAGTCTCAAGACTCCACCTTTTTAATGCCGGATCGTATTCTTCCGGATAACTCATCGTGACCAGGTGTCCGACACACCAGGTTACGATTGCTTCTGCTGATTCGAGATATCCGTCTTTTCTCTGTGTATTGATATGCAATGCCTTGGCGAACTCCTGCGCTACGCTGGGTTTTTCGGCAATGTATAGTGATTTTCCCATGTAATTGTGTTACTCCTTGGTGAGCCGATGGAGACGGGAATTACTGGCTTTTTTCCTGTCCCTGATGGCTTTTATTTTTTTCTGTGCCGGAGGGACAGGAAAAAAGCCAGTAATCCCCGTCCCCGTTGGTCTTCTTCTCGGCCGCCATGCTGTGCTTCTTCCATGAAGACTGCCTGGGAGTCCACAGCTTTTATGCCGCCGGTCCGTTTCATATATGTGCCGTCTTTCTGCATGATCCTTGCTTTCACGTTATCACTTAACATGATCTTCAGGTCATGGTTGATCTGGCGTCTGATCTGCCCGTCTAATACCGGGCAGGCTACTTCTACTCTTTTTTCTGTATTCCTTGTCATCATATCTGCGGAGCCGATATAGATCTTCTGCTCTTTGCCAGTTCCGAAGCTGAAGATACGTGGATGTTCCAGATAGCGGCCAACCACACTCATCACTCTGACATTTTCCGTAAATCCAGGCACTCCCGGTAGTATACAGCAGATTCCGCGAACAATCAAGTCTACCCTTACTCCGGCGCAGGAGGCCTCGGATACTTTCTTTATGAAGTCCACATCTGTCACGGAGTTCATCTTCATAATGATGCGTCCTTCGTTTCCTTTTGTAATCTCCTCGTCCATCATCTGTAAGATACGGCTTTTTAGGCTGACCGGTGATACGATCAGGTATCGATAGATGCCCTGCAGATTGCCGATGGACATATTCTTGAAAAATTCTGCGGCGTCCTGTCCGATTCGCGGATCAGCAGTCATCAAGGACAGATCGGTATACATGGCAGCTGTCTTCTCGTTATAATTGCCGGTTCCGACCTGTGTGATATACTGGATGTCATTGCGGTTCCTGTATGTGATCAGACAGATCTTGGAATGCACTTTGTAACCGTCGAATCCGTAGATTACACGGCATCCGGCTTCTTCCAGACGTTCCGACCAGTCGATGTTGTTCTGCTCGTCAAATCTTGCACGCAGCTCGATCAGCACGGTGACTTCTTTTCCATTTTCCGCAGCTGCGCACAGGTATTCCACCAGTCTTGCCTTCTTCGCCAGGCGGTAGATGGTGATCTTGATCGTCATAACGTTCGGATCTGCCGCGGCATCTTTGATCAGCTTCAGGAATGGATCCATGCTTTCGTATGGGTAGAACAACAGGATATCATTCTTTTTCACCTGTTTTAACATGTTTCCGTCCTGTACATGTGCTGATTTTTGCGGGGAGAATGGTTCGTAGACCAGTGCTTTCTTCATGGACTCCGGGAGATTTCCTGCGATGGAGAACATATAATCCAGTTTCATCGGCATCTTCGTGCGGAAGATCTGCTCCGGTGTGATCTTGAATTTCTTACAGAAGTATTCCTGCATTTCCGGTGTCAGTTTCTCCGCTGTTTCTAATCTTACTACCGCCATCCTGCGGCGTTTGTGCAGGGTACTCTGCATGAGTTTCCGGAAATCATCGGTAACCTCCAGTGCCTCATCGTCCGGAGATACGTCTGCATTTCTTGTCACGCAGATGTAGTTCGGGTCGGATACTTCGTACTGGTCAAATACCAGATCCAGGTATTCCATGATGACTTTCTCCATGCGGATATAACGGATGTCATGTCCCGGAAGCATCAGGATATCGGATACATAGGTCGGAACCGGTACGATTCCGAGGATCTGTTCTTTTTCTTTGTCGTCTTTATTCTTCCTGCTATTGATATGCTTCAGATTGGCTGTTACGTAGATATCTTTATTCATAAGATGCGGGAACGGGTGGCTGCTGTCTACGATCTGCGGAGACAGTACCGGCAGGATCTGCTCTTTGAAACATTTCTTAACATATTTCTTCTCGTCTGTCTCCAGTTCTTTAAAGTCCAGTCCGCAGACTCCGTATGGGGACAGTTCTTTCTTGATCCCGGCGTAGGTCTTGTCACGTTCTTTATATAACGGGGCAACTGCTGCGTAGATCGCATCCAGCTGCTCCTGCGGTGTCATTCCCGACCGGCTGTCTCTGTGTCTGTCGTCTGTCTGCACCATGTCATAGAGACTTCCGACACGAATCATGAAGAATTCATCTAAGTTACTGGTGAAGATGGCTACGAATTTCATACGTTCTAATAGCGGCACGCTCTTATCTCTTGCTTCTTCCAATACACGCTGATCGAATCTCAGCCAGGAAAGTTCTCGGTTCTGTGTGTAGTTCAATAATTCTCGGTCCATAGGGGCTTCCTCCGTTTCTTGCCATGGGCCATGGGGACGGTGTTTTTGGTTTTTTCAGTGTCCCCACCGGCACTTTGTAATCAGCGAGTTTATTGTATACTTTATTATAGCAAAACCATCTTTTATTCTCAACACTGAGATGTATCGTGTTCAGACTTGTGATCGGATTTTGTATCGGCAGGCGGGACCGGCTTCTTTGCTGGAGATATAACGTATAAAAAGGGCGGGAACTGCGCCTTTTTACATGTTGCAGTTCCCGCCTTTTTATATTTTATGCTTTCATCTTTTTTATGTTTTTGCCTTTTTATGTCTTCGCCTTATGAATGCTAAGCAGGTGAGTGTACCATCAGGAACACTAAAAAAGCTGGATTTCCCGTCCCCCTGGCTACTTCGCCTGGATATATCCCTTAGCAGTAAGTGCTTCGGCACAAAGCACAGCTCCGCCTGCTGCACCACGGACAGTATTGTGTGACAGTCCGATGAATTTGTAGTCATACATGCTGTCTTCTCTCAGACGTCCGATAGATACACCCATTCCGTTTTCGTAGTTAACATCTGCTTTTACCTGCGGTCTGTCGTCTTCTGACAGGTACTGGATGAACTGCTTTGGAGCACTTGGAAGTTCTGCTTCCTGTGGGAATCCCTTGAAGCTTTCCAGTTTCTCGATCAGCTGTTCTTTGGTTGGCTTCTTCTCGAAGTTGATGAATACAGCTGCTGTATGTCCATTCAGTACAGGTACTCTTAAGCACTGGCATGTGATCTTTGGCTCTTCTGCAAGTTTAATTTCACCATTTTCCAGTGTTCCGAGTACACGCAGAGGTTCTTTCTCACTCTTTTCTTCTTCTCCGCCAATGTACGGGATGATGTTCTCGATCATTTCCGGCCAGTCTTTGAATGTCTTACCTGCTCCGGAGATTGCCTGATATGTTGTAACAACAACTTCTTTTGGTCCGAATTCTTTCCATGCTGCAAGTGCAGGTGTGTAGCTCTGGATTGAGCAGTTTGGTTTTACTGCGATGAATCCGCGTGTTGTTCCGAGACGCTCTTTCTGAGTCTTGATCAGGTCGAAGTGCGCTGCGTTGATCTCAGGTACTACCATCGGTACATCTTTTGTCCAACGGTGTGCGCTGTTGTTTGATACAACCGGTGTCTCTGTCTTTGCATATGCTTCTTCGATTGCTTTGATCTCGTCTTTTGTCATATCTACGGCACTGAATACGAAATCTACGGTAGAAGATACTTCTTCTACTTCATTTACATTCTTTACGATCAGTTTCTTAACGCCTTCCGGCATTGGTGTATCCATTTTCCAACGTCCGCCGACTGCCTCTTCGTATGTCTTTCCTGCTGAACGCGGGCTTGCTGCTACTGTTACTACTTCGAACCAAGGGTGATTTTCAAGCAATGAGATAAAACGCTGTCCAACCATTCCTGTTGCTCCTAAAATACCTACTCTTAATTTCTTCTCCATCTTCTTTCTCTCCCTTTCTTTTGTTTTTTATTCAGCCATATATTTCTTATAAGCTGCGATCGACTTCTCCATCGCATCCTTTCCCGGTGCTCCGATCGTGATACGCTTATTCACACATGTCTCAAGATCAATTGCTTCATATATGTCTTCTTCAAATACCGGTGAGATCTTCTTGTACTCTTCCAGCGGAAGTGCATCTAACGGGATCTTCTTCTCGATACAGGTCAGCACTAGTTTTCCTACGATGCCATGTGCATCTCTGAATGGTACACCGTGATTTACCAGATAGTCTGCTGCATCTGTTGCGTTGGTGAATCCGTGTTTTGCACTTTCTTCCATGCGATCTTTGTTGAACTGCATGGTCTTTAACATACCGGCAAATAATGTGATGCATCCCTTTGCGGTATCCATGGCATCGAATGCCCATTCTTTATCTTCCTGCATGTCTTTATTGTATGCAAGAGGAATACCTTTCATCGTTGTAAGCAGTGCATTGAGCGCACCATATACGCGTCCTGTCTTACCTCTTACGAGTTCTGCGATATCCGGGTTCTTTTTCTGCGGCATGATACTGCTTCCGGTGCTGTATGCGTCATCGATCTCCACGAACTGGTATTCATTCGAATTCCAGATGATGACTTCCTCACAGAATCTGCTCAGGTGCATCATGATGATGCTGAGTGCAGATAACAGTTCTAATAAGTAATCTCTGTCTGATACCCCGTCCATGCTGTTCAGTGTCGGTCCGTCGAATCCAAGTAATTCGGCTGTGTACTCACGGTCCAGCGGATAGGTTGTCCCCGCAAGTGCTCCGGAACCGAGCGGACAGGTATTCATACGCTTTGCGATGTCCTGCAGTCTCTCATGGTCTCTGCGGAACATTTCAAAATATGCTCCCATGTGGTGGGCCAGTGTGATCGGCTGCGCTTTCTGAAGGTGTGTGAATCCAGGCATGTATGTCTCGACATTTTCCTCCATCACGTGAAGGATCACTTCCAGAAGTTCTTTTACCTGTGCGTCGATCTCGTGGATCTCGTCTCTGGTGAAAAGCTTCATATCTAATGCAACCTGGTCATTTCTGCTTCGTCCGGTGTGAAGCTTCTTTCCCGGATCGCCGATGCGGTCGATCAGTGTTGCTTCCACAAAGCTGTGGATGTCTTCATATTTATCTGATATCTCTAATTTTCCGGACTCTACATCTGCCAAAATGCCATTCAGTCCATCTGTGATCTGTTCTTTTTCTTCTTCCGTTAAGATTCCCTGCTTTGCAAGCATTGCTACATGTGCAAGACTGCCTTTGATATCCTGCTTATAGAATCTTTTGTCAAATGTAATGGAAGCGTTGAAATTATATACTAACTGGTCTGTTTCTTTTGTGAAACGGCCTCCCCATAACTGTGCCATATGGATTTCTTCCTTTCATTTTTAAGTTTACTGTTTCCGATTTTAACACATTTCCGCGTAAAAGCAAATATTATTACAGAAATTTACATATTTATTCACCCTGAAACGTGATTTTTTTCTTAATCCATGCAATTTTCTGATTCCATTTATGCATTTTCACTGTTTTTTCGTGCCTGCTGTTCTTCCAGACGCTGGCGCATGGAGAACTCACAGCCACAGTAGTCCTGCCGGTAAAGTCCGTACTGTGCGGATAATTCTACGGACCGCTTATATCCGTTCTTCTTTTTGAAATCTGACGTCAGATATGCCACGCCATACTCTTCTGCAAGTTTTAATCCTATCTCATTCAATTTTGCTGCATTCTTAAGCGGGCTGATGCTGAGCGTCGTCGTGAAGTACTCATATCCTCCGGCTTTTGCAATCTCTGCGGCCTCTCTTAAGCGGAGTTCATAGCATTTGAAGCAGCGCACGCCGCCTTCTTTTACTTCTTCCAGTCCTTTTGCCATCGCATAGAATTTCTCTTTCTCATAGCTGCCCGCAATGAACTGCACCGGATATTTCGTATGCATCGCCCCGATCAGTGTCTGCTGTTCGATGATGCGCTTGCTGTATTCACTCTCCGGGTAAATGTTCGGATTGTAATAAAGTACCGTGATCCTGAAGTAATTGCTTAAGTATTCCAGCACATAACTGCTGCACGGGGCGCAGCAGCTGTGAAGCAGAAGCGTCGGGACTTTTTCTTCTTTTTGCAGATCCGTGATTAATCTATCCAGTTCTTTTTGATAATTTATTTTTTGTAACATATAATGACCTCTCCTGGTGTGTTAATGTCTTTCTGACATTTCCATATCAGCATTTTACCACACACACCACATTTATTCACCTGTTTTCTGTCTGCGGCATATCTTACTTATATAGGTTATTTTTCGCTTGTAGGAGGTCTTCTATGGAACCGGTTCGTGAACAGATATTAAATCTACAGCACATTTCTTACACGTATCATACTTTGCAAGGGGAGACCCTGGCTCTGTCTGATATCTCATTTTCATTGAAAAAAGGCGAATTTGCCGCCATTGTGGGGCCTTCCGGGTGTGGCAAATCTACACTGCTTTCGCTGATCTGCGGACTGCTGCCTTGTACAGAGGGGCAGATTAAGATCAACGGAAAGCCTTTGAAAGAGAGCACGACAAATGTCGGCTATATGTTACAGCACGATGAACTCTTTGAATGGCGCACGATTTATAATAACGTAATCCTTGGGCTGGAAGTCCAGCACGCACTGACAGCGCGTACGAAGCAACGGGCACATGATCTTCTTGACATCTATGGACTCGGTGACTTTAAGAATGCAAGGCCTTCGGAGTTGTCCGGCGGGATGCGGCAGCGTGCTGCCCTGATCCGCACACTCGTCCTGGAGCCGGAGCTTCTTCTTCTGGATGAACCTTTTTCCGCCCTGGACTATCAGACCAGACTTCAGGTTGGCGATGACATCGGGCAGATCATCCGGAATGAAGGAAAATCTGCACTTTTGGTCACGCACGACCTGTCGGAAGCGATCTCACTTGCCGACCGTGTCATTGTCCTTTCTAATCGTCCTGCAACAATCAAACAAACGATTCCTCTGCTGTTCCATCTGGAGCACGATACTCCGTTGAACCGCAGAAGTGCGCCGGAATTCAAGAATTATTTTAATCTGATATGGAAGGAGTTAAATGAAGATGAACCGAATGTCAAAGACTGAGATTCCTGCTGCCTCTGGCACAAATATCACTTCCAATGCAAGTGTCATCTCTACCGCCGCCTCATCTTCTACAGCGCAAAGAACCTTTTTATCAAAGTACCGGCTGCACAAAAAGTTCGTAGCTGCTGCCCGGGTTCTCCTTCTGGTTGTCTTCCTGTCTGTCTGGGAACTGACCGCCTCACATCAAATCATCGATTCTTTTATCTTTAGCAGTCCTTCTAAGATTGCCCGGTGTTTTCTCGACATGGTCGCAGACCGCAGTATCTTCCTGCACCTTGGCGTCACCTTATATGAGACGATCGTAAGTTTCCTTCTGGTTATCGTCTTCAGTATCCTGACGGCGGTGCTTCTGTGGTTCAGTAAGAAGCTTTCAGAAATCCTGGAGCCGTATCTGGTTGTTCTAAACAGTCTGCCAAAATCCGCCCTGGCCCCGCTTCTCATCGTATGGCTCGGTGCCACACGTACCACCATCATTGTTGCCGGTATGTCGGTGGCTATCTTCGGAAGCATCCTGAATCTGTATACCAGTTTTATGTCCGCGGATCCGGGAAAGATGACGCTGATCTATACACTTGGCGGGAAACGGCATCAGGTACTGACTAAAGTTGTGCTTCCAAGTTCGATTCCAGCGATCATCAGCAATATGAAGGTAAATATCGGATTGTGTCTGGTCGGGGTGATCATTGGGGAATTTCTTGCTGCGAAAGAAGGGCTGGGGTATCTGATTATTTATTCCAGTCAGGTGTTCAAAATGGATTGGCTCCTCATGAGCATCTGTCTTCTCTGCCTGTTTGCCATGTGTTTGTATGCACTCATCAATCAGCTTGAATCCTGCTACCTAAAAAGAAATAAGAGATGAGCCTCTCCGTTCATCTCTTATTTCTCCTCATTCCCTTCATCTCATCGTATAGCTGAAAGAATGGTTTTCTTAACCTTTTCTGCATCAACAGGCTTTGCAATATGTCCGTTCATTCCTTTTTCAAATGCCTTTTTTCTATCTTCCTCAAATGCATTGGCAGTCATGGCAACAATCGGGATCGTCTCAGCATCTGGATGTTTCAGTGACCGGATTGCACTTCCATCCATTCTGTCCACAAAAGGGAATATATATTCTTAATGAATCAACCAGTTATAGTCTTTTCATTTTATCCGTGATACTCTCCATTATACTGGATCAATGTAATATCTTCTACATTTGTGATCTTCCGGATCTTCTCTGTGAAATCGAGATCATTCTGCCGACAGAATACCTCAACTGCCATCTCTGTTTTCTCCCCACGCATCGTCTTTGACTTTATGAAGTATTTCATTCTGCCAAAGCTGCGGATGATCTCATCACCGGCTTCATCTCCCTGATAATGGATCACGGCGATATAGATTCTGCCTTTCTGCTGCTTATGATAAAACAGATAAATCATAATGATCATAACCGCTGCTGCAATCAGTGCCAACGGATACATTCCCGCTCCAGTCGTGATACCTGTCGTGATTGCCCAGAAAAGATAGAGCAGATCCATCGGATCCTTCACCGCCGTACGGAAACGTACGATAGACAATGCACCGACCATACCAAGGGAAATCACGATATTCGTACTGATTGCCAGAGTAACCATGCAAGTGAGAAGTGTCATGCCGACCAACGTAACTGCAAAGCTCCGAGAGAAGATCACCCCTACATAAAACTTGCTGTAAACCATATAGATCACTGCTCCGAGAAGCAACGCCACGATCAGCGAAATTGCCATCTTCGGTGCATTAAAGCTGTCAAATACGCTGGATTCCAGCACCGACTTCTTAATCATATCTTGTATACTCATAATAGTTTTCTCTCCTGTGTTTCATTCCAATATTCAAATCCATGCAAATACTGCGATTTTTCATAACAAAGTACATATTTTGATACTGCTGTGAATTCTTGTGCATTTGGTGGAAGCAAGTCACGCACGATCTGTGGAAGCATCTCTGTGAATTTCACTTCCATAACTAGTTTCCCCGGTTCAAGCACCGGAAGTGTCGGAAGGGACGGATCAAAGATGTCATAACTTCCGACCGCAGCCCTCACATCACTGTCAAATGTAATCCTGACTGTCCCCTCATCCATGATCCACGGTACACGGTCATAGTCAACGATCGTGCGTGGACGCATGAGATTGCTGACACATTCCACATAAAATTCTCTGCACAATGAATACGGACTGCTTAACAAAAATTTATAATCTCCATCAAGGATCTCATAGAATTCTTCCTTTGTCAGCGGAGCACTTTCTTTATAAATATAACTTCCGAATTTCTTCTTCCGCTCCAGCTTGATCGAACGGTCACTACAATCATATATACGGATTCGGTATTTTTTACGCATCAGAACACCTGACTCCTTTTCCGCATAGGCACTGTTGAAATAATCATCAAAATAGAGACTGCGGATCATATAGCCATTTCCCTTTGCATTTGGATCCTTTTTCAGCAAATGCTTCATCCTCAGCTCCAGCAATTCTTTCTCACTGGGACTGATCAGATATTTCCATTCATTACGGAAGCGTTCTTTTGATAAATCATTCCTCATAAATATCTTCCTCAACATTTTGGCCGCCTGTAATGTAGAAACATTTCATACCATAATTCTTTCCTGCGTCTGTTACATAATAATCAAAAGCATCCTGCGTCTGTCCAGATGTATTTGTCGCACGGATACGCACAAAATACTGACCATCTGCCGGAACTGTAGTCTCCGCTTCCGGAATTTGAATATTATCCTTACGAAATACAATCTCATTAAACTTATAATCTTTTGCCAGTTCAACTGTGTAAGTGATCGTCTCTGCATCAAAGTCATACGATGCGTCCCAGTTGAACTTCAAAATATTTCCCTTGATCACCGGTTTTCCGATATAAAACGGCATTGGCTTTTCCAGGCTCTCCTTATAAAGTTCATAATTTTGTTCTACCTCTGAAGGGATTGCCGATGCAATTGTTTCATACTTCGCTTCAGTCAACGGTGCATACATCTGGTCCGGCATCTGATTTAAATACTTCTGAGTAACTGTACGATATCCCTCTATCATACTACTGATCCGATCCACACTGAGATAGGATCTCAGATCCTGGATCGACGCGTCAAGTTCCTCACGGAAATCCTCGGACTGCAGACATCTTTGAAAAAGAACATTTCCCCAGTAATTGCTGACTCCACATTCCCAACTTCCCTGATCGAAACGATTCTGAATGTTGTATTCGGTTCTCATGAAAGAGCCGTCATTATCCCACGCGATCAGATACCATGTGTCCGAATTCTGTGGACTATATAAATATGTATTACGATTCTGTGTATCTACATTTCCGGTCAGTATCTGATACGCCATCCAGTACGTCAGATTTTCTCTGTCAAAATATTGATCCAGGATATCCTCAATCGGTTGAGAAGTATCATTCAGATCTGTCAGCATTTGAATCAGTTTCGTATGATCTGAATCTCCTTTGATCTCCAGGAGCTTTTCAAAGGCTTTCTGGTCATAGGTCGGATCGTCTTCTTTTTTTATCACATCTTCATAACGGAAAAACTCAAACGAATTGATTTTATATAACTGTCCTTTCGAGTCCATTCCGTGATTCTCCATTCCTGTCTTGTTCAGCTGTTCTACCTGTGTGTACAATCCATAATCCTGAAACTCTGCGCTGTTTCCTTCGGTAAGATCTCTTACATATAAATGTACGAACTGAGTTCTAAGTGACATCAGCTGCGGTATCCCTTTCAGAAGATCGTAGGACAGCTTATTACGGAAACGCATTCCATCTGTCTGATGTTTATTCAGATTGATCGTGCGCTGTCCACGCCAGGTTCCCTTATTCTTCTTCAGCTCAATCTTATAGTTTTTCTGCGAATTACGGCTCGATGTCTGTCCTCTGATCTGCACGGTAGCATTCGGCACATTTTCACCATATCCAACCTCCCCGCTCTGCGGACCTGACTCATCACCAACCTGAAGAAGCGCCGCTGTCTGGTAACGTTCTACTCCCATCTTGTCATAATCATAGGCCGAATAACTGTTGATCTCCTTCCAGGTATGAGCTGTTCCCTCTGAAGAATTTCCGCGGGAAACGGTGAGATACATCGTCACAACACTTGTCTCGTCATCATTTTCATAGAGACTATCCTTATCCCTGAGGTGAACGTCATTGATATCCTGTGTCTCTGCCTTTTTTATCTCTTCCTGTTGTTCTGTCTGTTTCTTTGAAGTATCCCCTGTTTTCTCCGGGGTGGTACATCCCGTCAGGCAACAGGACATTCCTAATAAAAGGGCACATCCCAACGCAAGTAATTTATATTTTTTCAAGCTTATCTCCCCTCTCTATTTTCTCTTCCAAAAAGCATCCAAGCCGTGTGAAGAAACCTGTTTTATCCTCTGCCACAATCGGCTGTACGCTCAAAATATAATACGGAAGTTTTTTTATAAAATATCCAAGACGCAGTGTACAGATCAAAAAGAACACTGCACTTCCCAGCAAAAATCCAAACCCATAATACACCTGTGGGAAGAATAAAGACACACAGGTAAATGTCGTCGTACATGCGGCGAACATTCCTGTTGCAAATAATGCTCCCTTGTAATCTGTAAAATAAAGTAAGATCAGCATCATTGTGTTAGCAATTGCATAGAGTCCATAGCCGACACAGAGTGTCCTAAAATATCCTTCCATAAGATCATTAAATCCAAGCGGAAGATATGTCAAAAGCAGCTGTCCGATCGAAATAGCCAGTGCCGTTGTAAGTAGCTGCTTTAACGCCGTATATTTCAGCTCCATGTTTAAGACCTTTCTCATCTCATTTCCCGCCTGCAGGATATCCTTGATTTCTCCCTTGTCATTAAACAAACTATAATAATTCCGATATTTCGGATAGAAATTCACTTCCACAGATACAACGAAATTAACGGTTGTAATAAGAATCGTCAAATAGGCGATCATCGCAGGTACATCATGATACGGTGCACCATAAAATAATCCCTGAACATGTACACGGATCGGTCCGCACCACATGATAACAAGATGTGCAAATAGTCCGATGTTTGTGAACAAGCCTGTAAACGCAAGCGGAAGGAACTGATCCACCCAGCGCAAAAAGAAAAATGCACTGATCTCTCTCTGCGGAAAATAACGGTACAACAGCGTCACATCCCAAAGCAGCATGATTCCATAACCGATCGTAACTGCGATCATCAACGCCTCTACATGTGGAATCCCAATCAGGATCAATAGGAATCCGACCAACAATGATACCGCTACCGCTGTAATAAATGAAATAAGAATCCCTTTGTAATCCTTGATCGCTGTCAGATAACTCATCGCATTCCAGGTGACGATCAATTCTCCGAAAAACTCCAGGCACAAAAACTGATCGATCAGATTGATTCCTGAAAACAGAAGAAAAATCCCATACATGATTCCGCCGACTACAAGCAGGAGCGCTGTTGAACCCCAGAAAGAAGAAAGCACCGCCTCGTGGCGTTCTTCATACAGCATATCCGCAATATATCTCGTCACGACCATAGAGAAGAAACTAGTCACGGTCAGCGAAGCGAGAAGTGTGTAAGTAATCATACAGTTCAGAAGTTCCCGGTTATGTCTCGTCGCACCGGTATGATCGCAGATAAAAGCGATTCCTACCAACAGCACGATACCAAGCAGCATCGGACCTGTACAGATCACTCCTGCATACCCATACGCTTTTGCCGTCGCTGCAAGTCCGCGCTTCTGGAATAATTTTTTTAACTCAAATCCGATTCCGGCCATCTGCCTCTTCCACCTCCTGATACATCTTCCGGTACTTTTCAATCATTTCTTCTTTTCGATAATATGCTTTCACTCGTTTCTGTGCATTCTTCCCCATGCGGAGTCTCCGAGCTCTGGAAGCGCACATCCGATCCATTGCCTGCGCGAGCCCCTCTCGATACATCGGTGGAACACAATATCCTGCTTTTCCGTATCGATCCTCCTCGTTACCATTCAGAAGTTCCCTGCAGCATCCTACATCTGTAGTCACACAAGGCCGCCTTGCAGCAAATGATTCTAAAACAGACAGCGGCTGTCCTTCCGATATACTCGTCAAAATTGTAAAGTCCAGCTTCTCCATATAAGAGATGATATCCACTCGTCCTGTAAAGATCACATTTTCCAGATGAAGCTGATCGACCAGCGCATAGCACTCCTGCGCATACTCCTCATCATCGACGCCTCCCATAATGTGGAGACGCACATGCTCTCTTGTCGTGCAAAGCTCATAAAACGCATAGATCATCGTCTTGATATCCTTGATCGGTGCCAGACGCACGATCGCACCGATGTCAACCCATCCGTCTTCCTCTTTCAATGGAATAGGGGAAAGCCTTTCATAGTTGATTCCGTTCTCAACGACACGACATTTCTCCTTGTCACATCCCATCTGGATCTGTGCATGCATGGCATTGGTAAATAATGCTGAGACTAGAAACGCTCTCGTATAAATAATATCCGACAGCATATAGAAGAAAGAAATCCACTGCTTTTTAAATGCCGGCTGTACCCATTTTGCACGAATGATCTCTTCTTCACGCTCTCTTGTGTATATTCCATGCTCTGTCAGCAGCACTTTCTTCTTATAAACATGCCCGCCCAGGCATGCAAGAAGTCCGCCATATCCTGTACAGATTGCATGATAGACATCTGCCTTGGGCACTTCACTTCCCATTAGATAAAGGACCGGAAGCAGCATAGAACGCATTGTGTGAAATGCATCCGCAAACGGAGTATATGGATAATCTTTTATACAGCACTCCGTCAATATATTCAGGAATTCCTCACTTCTTAAAAAAGACATAGGATTCAGCTTCTGGTCATGATAGAGCCGAAACAAGATTTCCCAATTCGGGCGTCTACACAGCATCAGCTCTTTCAGGCTGTTCGTCTCTTCCTCTGTAAAGGCATGAAGCATTTTTCCTGAATCCTTCAGCCGCAAAGCGTCATCCAGAAAGACCTCGTGAACTTCTACAACATTTTTCGGAAGCTCGTAGACAAATTTCCCTTTATCCTTCGCATTTGCCCCAATCACCCACAGAACAAACTCATGCTCTTTCATTTCATTGATATACTGGTGCATCCAGGTGGATACACCTCCAAATATGTAGGGATAACACCCCTCCAATATGAGACAGATTCTCACAATTAACTCCTTATCTGTCGCGTGTTACCGCTTTGTATTTCAATCTTCTAATTTCTCAATAGTTACTGTTGGTTTCTTTGCCTGAAGCAGATAGAGATTTCCTGTCAGATGTGTAAGTTTTCCTCCTGAAACTTCACCTGGTGTTCCTTCATTGATCCTCACCATAAAATATGCTTCATCATAGAAGTTTTTAAGCTTCAATTCTATAGACCGCTCTGTCACTGTCTTTGTGAATGTAACCGCTCCATAACGCTGGATCGCACCGGATAGTTCTGAACCGGTGAGTTGTCTCAAGGACGGTGCCGAATCCACCAGCCAGTCCATATAATCAGCGAGATTGCCCTTCATCTTTTCCCAACCAAGCGCCGCACCGCGGTCTTCGTCCAGAAGATCATCCGGATGAATAAAATGACTGTTCACAAAATGCATATTTAATTCCGACAGTGCCGCCATCTTCATATAATTATCGATAATTGCACCGGAGATGATACGCGGCTGTTCTACAATCCCATCCTTTGCAACTTCAAATTCCTGCACATACGCAAACTCACCGGTGAAATAATTACTGGCGATCGTCCGGATCTCCGGGAAATCTTTCGCGAGCATCTCCCTTCCTTCTGCTGACAATACATTGGACGGCGGTACATAGACTGACATTGATACACCGGGAAATGTATCCTCTCCAAAATGGATCAATTCTTTTACAGCCTTTTTCATGGCCGCCTCATTTTTCCATGTATCATACGGAAGCGCGTCACCATAATCTACATTTGAAAGACTCAACGGCTGATGATTGTATCCATGATACCCGAGTTCTCCACCTTGATGAAGCAGCATATTTCCAAAATACTGAAAACGTCTGGTATCCTTCTGTTTCTTAATCGTTCCATCCGTCGCATCCTCATAATTTTCAATAATCACACCGGTATAGCGAACGTTGTGATCAGATGCAAGCTCCTGCATATCCGGCCACCACACATCCATATAGAAATCACTAATGCTCATTCCATAGTCCCGCTTCACATAAGTACCATCTCCCTCCGGAACCGGTGACGGAAAGTCATCCAGATAAAATGCTGATCCATTGATCACCGGATAAACCCCCACATCAGTAAGGAGACTGTAGGAAGCCGCATAGAATCCACGCACCGCTTTCTCATACAGTCCAAAGTTGTCTACTACAAACTTCCCTTTTCCATATTGGTTCTCCCAAATGACAGGCTGACCGTTTTTTCCATTGACACGCGCATAAACCTTCGCATTCTCACTCAGCTGCACTGCCCAGGCAGAGTCATACGGATCCGTGATTGCATAAGCCTGTCCGCCGCCAAGCATAAATTCCGGTTCAAAATAAATACTGTCTACACGTATATTGTCATATCCGGAAGAAACGATTCCAAGCTTCTGCTCAATCACTGATGAATACGCTGTTTTCTGAAGTGTCAGGGCAAAAAGTACATTCCCACCCTCTGACACCCAATCACACAGTTCCATAAGATTCTCTTTCAACGGACTTACATCGCTCAGTAATACAACAACCGTTTCATAAGCATGATAATCTGGAATAGAGGATGCACTCTGCAGGTCTACCACATCTGTTCCAACCTTCATATCTTTAAAAATTTGTTGAAACTGCTCCCATGCAGCCACACTCGCCTCATCTTCACTGTTACGAAGTACCAGACAGGTCTTCGGCAGTGATTTCGCAGCCATCTGTTCCGTAACCACTTCTTCCTGACTGAGATATGCGACTTTTCTGTTTTTTTCAGTATATTGAATTCCACTTCGTTCAGCAAAAAGGAAGACCGCGATCATCAGAAATACACCCAGGATCACCAGCATACTTTTAAACGGAAATGTTTTCAATGATTTTAATCCAGCCAAAAAGCCAATACCTCCTTACTCTTAGACGACAGATAGATCTGCTCCTCTTTCATCTGTCTTAAACACTGCTGCAACTCCGCTCCCTTTTTTCGTTCTGCCAGATACCGGATCTTCAAAATCCAGAACTCCTCTTTCCGATGCCATTTCTGATCCATCAGCCCTAGAATCTCTTCCGCCTGAACATAATCTCCTGTTTTCATCAGATTTTGGAACAGACGCACACATGTGGAAAGCGTCGTTTTCACCTTCAGCTTTTGTCTTAAAAGACGGATATAACGTTCCCTCTGTTCTCTCTCCATCTGGGCTTCCAGAATCCCCTGATTCAGATACTCTTCCATAAAATCACAGTACTGCTCCAGGATCTCCGGATCGTCCGGTGATGCCTCATACAGCTTCTCCATCTTCTGCAAACGAAAATCATATTCCTTGGAAAGTTCAACCATGGCTGTGATCGCATAATGGACAACCTCTACATCTTCATTCATGCGGGCCTGTTTCAGAAGATCCATATATTCTTCCGGATCATCATTTAACACATCCATGATCAGTTCACGGCGCACTCCCGGTTCGTTAATCAAAAGTGCTTCCTCTAACGGAACGATCTTTTTGTCCGTATCCGAAACTGCCTGAAAAATATTTTTATAAATCTCTTCATTTACACGAAGCTTTTCCACTCCCGGTTCTATCCTATTGTTTCTTCTGGTCAGCATTTGCAAATGCAAAAGCAGCACGCACACTGTTCCCCAGAAAGGGACGAAGATCACAAGTGCCATCAGATATTTTTTCACCTTCAGCAGATGTGTCTTTATCCCCAGCCAGACCAGCACACAGCAGACAATATGTAACAGGATCAGGAATACTCCAAGCACTGTCTGAATCATAATTTTTCTCCTGTATTTGCATTCTCCATGGTATCGATCTCATGACAGACGAAGCCGTTATTTTCCAGTCTTGCATGAATGATCGGCAAGGAACTTCTGTCCGTCTGTGAAAGAATAAGGAAGAGCTCTCCTTTTTCAGAAATCCCCCTGACATCATTTTCACGGACCAAAGCCTGTAGCGCTGTGTCTGCCTCTTCCAGTGTCATCTTCGGATACTCCAGCTTCAAAAGCACATAGGATGCCCGATTCTCCTCCCTCATAGAATGGAAGGAATACAGCCGTTCTTCAAAATACTCCTGCTTCAATATACGTGTACCCTGCACGTACTGCCTGTTCTTGATTGCCTCCTGATATTCCAGTGCGCGCAAAAGTGCTGTTTCTACCAGACCGCAGAGAATCTGGAACAGATTCAGATAATAGAGGGAAAGCTGTTCATTTCCCACTTCCTGAATGAAAATCAGCATCACGAGCTCTCCATCTTTGTGAATCCCGTTCATATACATCGGATAGCCGTCCAGGAAATTCCGGTTTACCCACACCTTTCCGGACACAATCGTCTCTTTCGCTTCCAGATAATCATCCAGACAAATGGATTTTTTCAACACATCTGTCATTCCCTGGGATGCGATCTCAAGACCTCCATAGCTCTGATTCTTTCCAACTGAATAAATCGCAAATGTATGATTCTCAAGAACTGATTCCATCACATGCAGAGTTTCAATAAAAAGCTCCTGCGGAAGAATGATATCCAGTTTTTTCGTAATATCAAAAATCTTACCAAAGCTGTCACGGCTTCCCAGAATCTGCTTCTTGTACTGCCGTTTATCAGAAAGCGTCTCCTGATACATTTCTCTCATAAACAGAAATTTATCCAGGATCAGTTTATTCTCCTCTTTCATGAATTGAATATTATCTCTGTTTTTCAGTCGGATGTAACCACAGATCGCGCCGACTGCAAAATAGAAGATAAACGGAATCCAGTTCGAAGGTTCGTAGAAAAGTGTCGTCCAGCCGATCCCGGTTTTCGTATATGCTGCCAGCAATGAAAGTGTTTCCAGCCCCGCTGCAGCAAGCCCGTAATTAATGCCGTACAGACTGCTGAACAGCACGATGTAAACAAGCCTCAGATCGATCATCTGAAACTGCACCTGATTTCCCACCACCCGGTTCAGTGCTTCAAAAGCAAAAAATGTGAGCAGCAATTCCACGATTTTCACGATTTTATCATGTACTTTCAAAAAAGTTTTTACTACATCGATCTTCCGTGTCTTATGGTTCGTTTTCTCACAATAATCCTCATAAATTTCTGTGAGATCCTCCAAAAGAGAAATCTTCGGAAACCAACCGTATTCATTTTTCAGAACGTGGTCATCAGATATCCCATCCCGGATCAGCACATCTGACAAATAGGTAATGTTTGCATCCGGAAACATCTGTGCCAGTCTCTCCCCGAACTGTTGAAAAGTAAAATGAAATACCTGCGGAACCTGAAGACAGGCGCTCCCCTCTCCCCAGTTATCAAAAATCTTGTATAATAAATCCCCAAGATCACTCAAAGCAAGAAAATGCATCTCCTGTGCCGGTGCTTCTTCAAATGTAATCTGCTTCTTATTGATCACAGTTGAGAACAGCTTGAAAAAATAATCCTCCTCATAAGTACCGGAATAAAGATACGGCACACGCAGAATCTTGACAGCGATCTGATGCAGCTCGCCGTATTGCCTGCAGAACTCTTCTGCCGAGCGGACCATCAGCGTCTTTCCTGTTGTATCTTCATATAAACTATCCGGTCCTGTAATATACAGAAGCCTGGAATTCAGATTCCCCTTATAGTAATGTAATAGCTTGCGTAAAGTCTCAATCTCACCCTCCATCGTCCCATGAAATGTAAGATAATTAGAAAAATAAATCACTCCCTCAAATTCATACGTCTTGAAAATGTCTTTGAATTCTTCCTCCGTCTTCGGCATCGGGTATACCGATAAGCTCTTATTGCGATTTGACTTTTGTTCAGTCTCTCCAAGAAGAAGGATCTGACACTCAGGGAAAGCCTCCTCGATAAATTCTGTTGTAATATATCCGATATTTCCGGTCACCAATAATTTCATACGTCACCTCGTAATCATATATTGCGCATTTCTATCATTTCCAAACTATCATTTATGCAGAAGGTGTATTTTCTTTTATCCTCTTTTTGTCTTTATACATCTTCTCGGCAGCACAATGGATCAGCTCCGGCAGATTCTTTTCCTCTGCATCTTTGTCCCACGCTTGATACTTAACGCTCCCATTTATCTATATTCTCCTCTAATTGTGTCTAAAAATATATTCTCCAATATAATATACTACCATATCAACTAATTGAAGTCCATAATTTCATTCCAATAATTCCCATAACAAGAAAGGGACCAAGAGCAAAACTGTCCTTTCGTCCCATCTTTCCTGCTGCCAGCATCATGCTTACATATATACCGCTCAATATGATTCCCAGCATTCCTGCATATGTGATAATTTTCACGCCGTTCAGGAAACCGGATACCGCCATCAGCTTTATATCGCCGCCTCCAAATCCGCCTTTTAACAGAACTGTCAACACCAGCATTGGTACTGCAATGACCACAGCGCCCAGACACCGTTCCTGGACAGACACTCCCACACGGAATAACATTTCCATACAGGCAAGTGTCAGGATTCCTATATGTGTCCACGGCTCAATGATCTGATATTTCCAGTCCGCATAAGCAATACGGCATAAGATCATCAGGTAAACAACCGTAATTCCATACTCTGTAATTTTCAAACATTCCTTTCCGTTTTCTCACTGTTTATCTCATTTAGTAACATTTCTTACACGGTTCCAGTCCCTGGGCTTTGGCTTCTGCTTCTGTCTCCTGCTTCGCCGTGTCCGGATTCATGCTGCCGCAATGGTTCGTCTTATGATATTTGGAACCGGTTGCCGAAACCCAGACTTTTCCTCCTTCCGCTGCCTGTGATGCAGTCTGTTGTCCAACCTGCCCCTGCACGCTCTGCGCTTCCGTCTGCTGCACCTGTGTCCCCTGATCCGATGCATCTCCCGGCGTATAATCATTGCACGGCGATGCGCTCCAGCTTAGATCTGTCCCGTTGCTGGTCACGGTGATGGTTCCCTGCTTATCCGTTCTGTATACCTGGATCTCCATACTCTTTAATTTATCCATGGTATCTTTATCCGGATGGCCGTATTTATTATCTGCCCCGCAGCTTATCACCGCATACTCCGGAACCGTCTTCTGTAAGAAATCCCAGGACGTTGCTGTCGCCGATCCGTGATGCCCCGGAACCAGCACGTCACAGCTTAAGTCTACCCCTGAACTGCACATCCTTTCTTCACTTTCATGTTCGGCATCTCCGGTAAATACAAAGCTATTTTCGCCATTTGTAAGCTTGATCGCTACCGAGTTGTTATTACTTCCGTTTTTCTCGATAACTGCCGGCGCAAGGATCTCAAATGATCCGCTTCCGAATTCATACGTCTTTCCGACTGCCGGGTGCTTCATCTTCAGCCCGTCAGCCTTTACTGCCTTCACAAAAGATTTATATAATTTACTTGTATGGACATAGTTGCTGGATATAACGTTCTTCACATCGAATACGTTCAGGCATCCGATCAGTCCCGCCATATGGTCTGCATCATAGTGGCTGCTGATCAGATAATCAATCTCTGTCACTCCTTGTTCTTTCAGATAGGCCACGACGAATCTCGATGTCTTTTTGTCACCGCCGTCATAGATCATCGTCTTTCCTTCCGACTGTACCAGAATGGACAACCCCTGACCCACATCCAGAAAATGGACTTTCATCTCTCCTGTCTGCGCTCCCGCATCGTTCCCGGCGGCCTGCACCGGAACTTTCATTCCCACGCCTGCCATCGCAAATACCAGGAGGATCGGAAGCAACAGGGATAACAGCCTCTGTCTCCATGTTTTCTTTAATACTTGTATCATTTTATCTTTCCCCTTTCACACCCACATTGCTATTATACACAAAATCTCCTGCCATTTCACATCATTTCATATCCCATTTAATATTTTAAAAAAACACTTGCAAATCTGGGAAAATGCAGTATAATTATATTCGTGGCTGTCACAGGCACATGCTGGAATAGCTCAGTTGGTAGAGCACTTCACTCGTAATGAAGGGGTCGTCGGTTCAAGTCCGATTTCCAGCTTAAAAAAAGGAATCCTTTGATCAGGATTCCTTTTTTGTTGTTATCCACAACATTTCTTATATTTCTTATTCTTTTACACCTCCAAGTGTCACACCTGCAACAATATATTTGGAAAGCAGGATATATACGATAATGATCGGCACGATCGCAATCGCTACCAGCATATACACTTTACCCATATCGAACTTCAGGAAGTCTGCACTTCGGAGAGATGCAATCAGGATCGGAAGTGTCTTCTTCTCGTTGCTGCTTAAGATCAGTCCCGGCAGGAAGTAGTTGTTCCATGCCTGCACGAATGCGAAGATCGCCTGTACTGCCATCGCCGGCTTCATGATCGGTATTACAATCTTGTTAAATGTGTGAAACTCTCCGCTTCCGTCAATCCTTGCCGCTTCGATCAGTTCCAACGGAAGTGATGACTGCATATAACTGTACATGAAGTAGAATACCGCCGGTGCCGCGATCGATGGGAGGAACAACGGAACCAGACTGTCCATTAAGTCCATCTTGGTGATCAGGTTAACGAAACCAAGTGCAGATACCTGTGTCGGCATTACCAGGATCAGCAGGATGAATAAGAATGCCGGTTTTCTTAATTTGAAATCATAAGCATACAAGCCATAAGCGGTCATTGCAGAGAAGTATGTAGACAGTGCTGCCGTACATACAGACACGATCAGACTGTTCTTAATTCCTGAAACTACCGGAATGTTGGCATCATTCAGAACCGCTTTCAGATTCCGAACCAAAGATTTTCCCGGGACGAACGAGAAGCCCTTCTGGATCTGGAAATGATTCCTTGTCGCATTGACCAGCAATACATAGAAGAAGAACAGGCACAGGAAGGAAAGTATGATCAGTACAACATAGGCAAGCGTCATTCTTCCTTTATGGACTCTGTTAGTTCCGTTCGTTTTCTTTTCAGCCATGTTATTTTCCTCCCTTCTTGTGATGATGTTTCTTCTCATCTTCCTGATTCAGTGTGAAGTAAACGCCCACACACAGAATTGCGCAGATGATGAACAATACTACAGATATTGCGCCCGCTGCGCCGTAGTTCTTACTATATAAATGGTTATTCAGATACATGATAACGGTTGTTGCAGTACGGTTCGGACTTCCTTTTCCGTTTGTCAGGATCTGTGGAATATCGAACATCTGCATACCTCCGATCATGGATGTGATCAGTACATATACCAGGATCGGCCGGATAAGCGGAAGGGTAATCTTAAAGAATGTCTGTCTGTGATCTGCACCGTCAAGTTCTGCCGCTTCGAACATCGACGGACTGATTCCCATGACTGCCGCCATCAGAAGGATCGTCGTATTACCGAACCACATCAGAAAGTTCATCAGTCCTACCAGACCTCTCGTTCCCGCAACCGATGACAGAAACCGGATCGGTGTATGTATCACACCCATGGATTTCAGCAATCCATTTACCGGACCGTTCACAGAGAACAGGGCGAAGAACAGCATTGCGAATGCACTTGCCATGATCAGATTCGGAAGATAGATCACAACTTTAAAAAATGTCTTTCCTTTGATCCGGAGTCTTACATCTGTAAACCATGCTGCCAGAACCAGCGATACAATAATCTGTGGAATGAATCCGATCAGCCACATGACGATCGTATTACCGATGTATTTCGGCAGATCTGCGGACAGAAGTTCCTGATAATTCTTAAGTCCTACAAAATTCGGTCCTACTACGGTAAGTCCGTCTCTGTAATATTCGAAAAAACTATAATAGAATGTAGATACCAGTGGTACCAGCTGGAACACAAGAAACACAAGGAAAAACGGCAAGATGAAGAGGTATCCCCATTTTGCGTAACTTACTTTCTTTTTCGTTGCTGTTGCCTTCATGTGCATCCTCCTTTCTTGCCGTATATAAAATATGAATATTCTTTGCATCTTTAAGCAAAACAGAGTGGGCGATGATGCCCACCCTGTCCGGTCTTACTGTTAGTTAGATGGCCACTCAACTTTTTCCAGATTTGGATAAAGCTCTGTGATTGCCTTCTCAAAGTTCTTCTTAGCAGTATCTTCATCTACTTTGCCGTCGAAGTAATCTTTGAATGCAGCCTGAATCTTTTCGTTACATCCCTGATCGTATTTGCCTGCATTGCTCATATCGATCTTTTCAGCCTGTTCTGCGAAAAGTTTGATGTGGTTCTGTCCACCGAGGAATGCTGAGCCATAATCCGGATCGTCAGCGATCTCTTTCATAGCTGATTTGTTATTTGTATAATCTTCTGTATCCAGTGTGATCTGTTTCATAATATCTTTGTCACATGTCAGTTTCTTCATGATATCAGCAACTTCGTCTTTGTTGTCTGTTCCTGTTGCTGCACAGATCCATGTTCCGCCCCAGTAATATGGTTCCGGTCCCTGGCATACTGCGTAATCACCATAGATACCATTTCCGACTTCTTTCTCTCCGTCAGGATCTGCAAGGGAGTTGCCAAGAAGTGTGAAGTTGATTCCCCATGTTGAATAGAAGAATCCGAATACCTTTCCTTCTGGTCCCTGATCTTTTGCCCATGCGTCATCCCACAGAGATGTCTTATTGTTATAACCTTTATCTGTAAATGTCTTGGTCTGGTCTACCCATTTCATAATGTTCTCATCAACTTTTACTGTCTTTCCATCTACCCAAGGAGCAGCTACGTTGTTCGAGAATGTACGGTATGCATCGTCATATCCGGATAACATCTTGTATCCTTTTTCATTTGCCTTTTCAGCAACTGCGTTGAACTTATCCCAGTCAGCAACTGCTGCCTGTACCTGTTCCGGATCGTCTGTTCCGAGAACATCTTTAGCAATGGAACGGCGGTATGCGAACAGTCCAGGTGTTGCCTGCCATGTCGTACCTTTCTGTGTTCCGTCTATAGTTACGATATCTTTTGTATACTGATACTGTTCGGACAGATCATCATCTGTAAGTCCAAGATCCTTGATATCCATTGTGTAATCAGAATCTACATATTTTAATGCGTAGTCTGCTTCGATCAGGAATATGTCAATCTTATCATCTGCGGATGCTTTCTCCTGATTCAGGAGAGCTTCATCCAGTTTGTTCTGATAGTTGTTGTTCTCATTCGGATTAATCGTCCATTTTACAACGGTTCCGTCCTTTAATGTTGTTGTGGACTTATCCTTTGAAACTTTCTCCACTTCCGGATAGTAATCATTGAATCTGCTCTGGAATTCATCGTTCCAGCACCAGATGTTCAAGGTCTTGCCGGCATCGCCCGAACCTTCTTTTTTCGAACTGTCGCTTCCGCCGCTGCTGCCTCCGCATCCCGCAAGAGAAAGTGCCATGATAGATGCCAACGACATACTAATGAGTTTTTTTGTTCTTTTTTTCATAAAGATGTACCTCCCTTTCAAATTTGTTTTACACTTTTTCCTTCTATCAGCCGTCCTGTTACCATTATTTTCTCCGGTATGCTGGTCTTTGGATTCTCAATTACATCCACCAGTCTTCTTGCCGATTCTCTTCCGATCGCTTCTGCATCCTGATAATAAGTTGTCAGCTTCGGCCGCAACACCTCCGACAATGTAATTCCGTCATATCCTGTCACACTTACATCATCCGGAATGGAAAGCCCCATTCTCTCTAACTGATTCATCCCTCCAATGTAAGAAAAATCATCCGGATACATGATCGCCGTCGGCGGATCGTCAAGCTGCATCAGATATTCTGTTGCCTTTGCGCTGGATTTCGGATCATGATACACCGCTTTTATAACATATTCTTCCGGAACCTCTATTCCGTTCTGTTCACATCCCCTGTAGAATCCGGTCAGTCTCTTTTCTGTAACGGATGTATGCTCTCCATGGATGAATGCGATCTTGCGGTGTCCCTTTCCTGCCAGATAATTCACCAGACTGTATGTACCGTCAACATTATCCGACATGACACAGTTCAGATTATCCGCTGCGAAATCAATAGTAACAGTCGGGATGTCGCTTCTCATCAGTTCGACGACTCCCGGATTGTAAAAATCTACGCTTGCTATTACCACTCCGTCACACTTGCGGTACCGGCAATGTTCGGCAAATGATATCTTTTCACCTCCTATGTTCTGGCTGATAAATGTTATATCATACCCAAGCCGTTCTGCTTCTTCTTTCGTGCTGTTTAAGATTGCCGAGAAATATTCATGTGTCAATCCACACATGGTATCATCTACGAACAGTACTCCGATATTATGTGAAATATTCGTCTTCAACTGTCTTGCTGCTGCATTCGGCATATAGTGCATCTCCTGTGCCGTCCGCTTTACCAGCTCTATTGTCTCTTTACTGATATCTTCATAACCATTCAGTGCTTTACTGACGGTAGCCGGCGACACGTTGCAGCGTTTCGATATATCCTTGATCGTTACCATGCGTTTCCTCCTTTCCCGGTTTTCCGAACGTCCCGAATACGTTTTCGTAGTTTTATAATAAATCGTCTACACAATTTCGTCAATCCTTTTAAATACACAATTTTTTCACATTTTTCTTGTGTATTTTGTACAAAGGTTATTTTTATATCATTATTTTTGTTTACATTTTGACCATAAGACTCTTATAATAAAAATAGATTACGAAATCGTGTTCGGAATATTTTTATCAGAAAGGAGCTATCATATGAAATTCGGTTACTTTGATGATGTCAACAAAGAATACGTCATCACCACACCTAAGACACCGCTGCCTTGGATCAATTATCTTGGTACTCAGGACTTTTTCAGCCTGATATCCAATACCGCCGGCGGCTATTCATTCTATAAAGATGCCAAGCTTCTCCGGCTGACGCGCTACCGTTATAACAACAGTCCGATGGATCAGAACGGGCGCTATTACTATATCAAAGAAGGAGATACCGTCTGGAATCCCGGATGGCAGCCGGTCCAGACACCGTTAGATTCTTACCAGTGCCGCCACGGACTCGGATATACCGTCTTTGAAAGTTCAAAGAACAGCCTGAATGCGAAGCTTCTTGCTTTCGTTCCCGTCCATGACAACTGTGAGATCAATCTTCTTACACTGACCAATTATACGGATGTGGAAAAAGAATTCGATCTTTTCAGCTATATTGAATTCTGTCTCTGGAATGCAGCGGACGATTCTTCAAACTTCCAGAGGAATTTTTCTACGGGTGAAGTGGAGGTTGCCGGAAGTACCATTTATCACAAGACGGAATACCGGGAACGCCGCAATCATTACGCGGTATATTCGGTCAATCATCCGGTCAACGGATTTGATACTTCCAGAGATGCCTTCATCGGACTGTATAACAGTCCTGCGGATCCGCAGGCAGTCAAAAAAGGCTCCTGCTCCGGCAGTATCGCACATGGATGGGCTCCTGTTGCGAGCCACCATATCCACCTGAAGCTAAGCCCCGGCGATTCGGTATCCCTGGTCTTTGTCCTGGGATACTGCGAGAATCCAAAGGATAAAAAGTTCAGTGCACCCGGTGTCATCAACAAAGAACCTGCCGACAGACTGCTTGCCAGATACCAGACAACGGAACAGGTAATGGCCGCATTTCAGGAATTAAAAGATTACTGGACAACGCTTCTGTCCGCTTATACGATTCAGACAGAAGATGTCAGGCTGAACCGTATGGTGAATATATGGAACCAGTATCAGTGCATGGTTACATTTAACATGAGCCGCAGTGCAAGCTACTATGAGAGCGGTCTGGGACGCGGGATGGGATTCCGCGATTCCTGTCAGGATCTGCTTGGCTTTGTCCATCTGATCCCGGAACGCGCCCGCCAGCGTATCCTGGATATTGCAGCTACGCAATTTCCTGATGGAAGCGCTTATCACCAGTATCAGCCGCTCACCAAGCGCGGTAATATGGATGTCGGAAGCGGATTCAATGATGATCCTTTGTGGCTGATTGCGGGAACGGCTGCTTATCTTCGTGAGACAGGGGATTTTTCTATCCTTGAAGAACCTTGTACATTCGATAATGATGCGGGTAACACGGCTCCTTTGATGGAACATCTAAGACGGAGTTTTCAGTATACCGCAACCCACAAAGGTCCTCACGGACTGCCGCTCATCGGACGTGCAGACTGGAATGACTGTCTGAATCTGAACTGCTTTTCCGAAGAACCGGGTGAGAGTTTCCAGACGACAGGACCGAACGACGGACCGATAGCCGAAAGTGTATTCATCGCCGGTATGTTCGTAAAATACGGACGGGAATATGCAGAGATCTGTGATGCCCTCCGCCTGGACGACGAGCGGGATGCTGTATTAAAAGAAGTGGCTGCTATGGAAGAGACTGTTATGGATGCCGGCTGGGACGGAGACTGGTTCCTGCGTGCTTATGATGCTATGTCCAATCCGGTAGGAAGCAAGGTCTGCGAAGAAGGCCAGATCTTTATCGAACCACAGGGAATGTGTGTGATGGCCGGAATCGGCACGGATATTACGGAAGATGGAAGTCCGTCCGCTGCTGCCCGTGCGCTCAGAAGTGTGGAAGAACGCCTGGATACCAGATACGGCATTATCCTGCAGACTCCTGCTTATACAACCTATCATGTAGAACTTGGGGAGATCTCTTCTTACCCGCCGGGATATAAGGAAAATGCCGGAATCTTCTGCCATAATAATCCATGGATCAGCTGTGCCGAGACGGTTCTCGGTCATGGCAGCCGGGCTTTCGAGGTCTTCAAAAAGACCTGTCCTGCTTATCTGGAAGATCAGAGTGAGATCCGCAGGACCGAGCCGTATGTCTACTGTCAGATGATGGCCGGCCGGGATGCTCCGACTCACGGAGAAGGCAAGAACAGCTGGCTTACCGGAACAGCCGCCTGGACATTTACCTGTATCAGCCAGTATATTCTCGGTATCCAGCCGACTTTACAGGGACTGTGTATCAATCCATGTATTCCGTCTGACTGGAGCGGCTATACCTGCCGCCGTACTTACCGTGGTGTCTCTTACGATATTACGATTGATAACAGTGCACATGTAGAGTCCGGAGTCGCGTCTGTCACGGTTGACGGACAGCCGGTAACAGGAACTCTTATTCCGTTCGATGCCGGCAAGAAGACCTGTAAGGTAGAGGTTGTCTTAGGATAATTACAAAATACGCCATACAATATAGAAGCCTGCCGCAGGCATAATGCCTGCTGATCTGCTTCCTGTATTGTATGGCGTATTTTTTTATATGCTTCGATATGTTTCTATGTGTTCTTCTGCATGTGTACAGTCATCTGCGGATATGGAATTTCGATACCGTTCTCATCCAGTAAAAGCTTGATCTCTTCGAGCAGTCTCCATCTGGTTTCCCAATATTCCTCATTCTTCACCCATGCACGGATTCCCAGTACAACCGCACTGTCTGCCAGCTCATGAACAAATACATTGATCTGTTCGTTCTTGATGATACATTCATCTTTGATCAGCAGATTTTCGATCACTGATTTTGCCTGTCGGATATCCGCATCATAAGAAATAGCCACACGCAGATCCAGCTGCCTTTCATCTTTTGCCGTTGCATTGGTAATACTGTTGTTGGTCAGCATTCCATTCGGGATTACGATCGTCTTGTTATCAATTGTACTGAGTTTGGTATAGAAGATCTGGATCTCTTTTACGGTTCCTTCTTTTCCGTTGGTATCCTCGATAATATAATCTCCGACTACAAACGGTTTTAATAAAAGGATCAGGACTCCGCCTGCAAAGTTCGAAAGGCTTCCCTGTAATGCAAGACCGATTGCCACACCACCGGATGCCAGTACTGCTGCTACGGACGTTGTATCGAATCCAAGACTGGAGATCAGACTGAAGACAAGCAGGGCATACAGTCCATATTTTAGCAGGGAATCTACAAACTGCTCCACTCCTTTGTCTGCACCGGAGCGCTCAAAGGAACGTCTGACGATCTTCCGGATCCACCGGATCACCAGCCGGCCGATAAAGAATGCCACCAGTGCCGCCAGCACTTTCAATCCGAACGTGATCAGTCCTGGTATGCTGTCCTGTACATATTGTGTCAGCTGATTAACCTGTTTGACCGCTTCCTGGGTCGCATCGGTTACTTCCTGCGTCGTATCTGCAATTGTTGTATCTGTCATATGTTATACTCCTCTTGTTGTCATCTGTTTCAGCGCAAGAAATGCGCTTACATTTCCCCTTTTATCTCCGGTAGTCCTGTGCGAGAACAGGATATCCGGGTTACAGTGTGTGCATACATTGGTTACCGCAATATGATCTTCGCGTATTCCGGCTTCTGTGAATATCCGTTCATTGGCACGCCAGAGATCCAACTGGTATTTCCCGTTTTCTTTTTTATAAAACAGTTCCGGCCAGTACGCTTCGTCAAAGTTTTCCCGGAATTGCTGTATCACATCCCCGCTCACTTCATAGCAGTCCCGGCAGATGGACGGACCGATTGCCGCAATGATATCTTCCGGATCAGAGCCATATGTCTTCTGCATCAGTTCTATGGTAACTTTTCCTATCTTACCGACGGTTCCTCGCCATCCGGAGTGTGAAAGACCGATTGCCTTCTTCACCGGATCAACAAAATACAACGGCACACAGTCTGCGTAAAATGTAACCAGACAGATTCCCGGCACATCTGTGATCATTCCATCGGTCTCCTGAAAACGCTTTCCCCTGTCTCCGGCTTTTACTACCGCTACATTGGTCGTATGGGTCTGATTGGTGAATGTCATATCTTCCGGCTGTACACCGATGGCTCCGGCAATCCTTCTCTGATTCTCTCTGATATCTTCCGGATCGTCGCCTCTGGTTGTACTGATATTCATCGTTGCCCAGCATCCTTTGCTGACACCGCCAAGTCTGGTCGAGAATCCATGATTCACGATTCCGGTCTCTTCCAGCATCGGATAACTTAAGAACGGGACACCGTTCACTTCTTTTTCATCAAATATATGGTCCTGATTTTTATAATGTAAGCCCAGATTCATGCCATATTCATCCTTTCTGTTCCGGATCTCTTCCTATCCTGTATAATCAAATGCATTCCGGTAAAGTGTCACCTCATGATTCTCGATGCTCACCACATCGAATCTGCATGGTACCTCATCAATTCCGTTGACCGCCATATAGCAAAGTGCACTTTTGGAAATGGTTCTCTGTTTGGCTGGATTTACAGCCTCCGCCGGATGTCCTTTTTTATCTGAAGCGCGGTATTTCACCTCACAGAAGACCAGATATCCCGCTTCTCTTGCTATGATATCAATCTCTCCGGTCTTACACCGGTAATTATACTCCAGGATCTCATATCCTTCCTGCTCCAGATATGCACCGGCAAGCCGTTCATAATGGCTTCCGGTCTCCCGGTTATTCTTCCGTTCTCTTCCTGTATCTCCGGCCATAGTCCTCCCGTTCATTTTAGCAAACATTCTTACAACTTTGCTGTCTGTGATATATTTTTATATGTATTTTTTTATAAATGTTATTCTGTGGATCGGTGATGGTCCCAGTTCTTTCAGGCCTTCGATATGTTTCTTCGTGCCATATCCTTTATTGGCAGCGAAATCATATCCCGGCATCACTGCATCATACTCTACCATCAGGCGGTCCCTGGTCACTTTGGCAATAATGCTTGCCGCTGCAATGGACACACTTTTGGCATCTCCTTTGATGATCGGCACCTGCCGGATATCGACGCCCGGTATCGTCACTGCATCATTCAGAAGCAGATCCGGCTCTACCTTCAGGTTCCCTATCGCCATGCGCATCGCCTCATAAGTCGCCTGCAGGATATTGATCTCATCAATCCTTGCCGGACTTACGATCCCGATTCCTGTCGCCACTGCACGCTCCATGATCTCATCGTAAAGTGCCTCCCTCTTCTTCTCCGAAAGCTTTTTCGAATCATTCAGATACAGGATCGGATCATCTTTTGGCAGAATGACTGCTCCCGCTACCACCGGACCGGCAAATGGACCGCGGCCGACTTCATCGATCCCACAGATATAGGTACAGTCGCTGTATTCTTTTTCATAGACGCTCATTGCTTCGGTACGCTCCAGTTCTTTCTGAAGCTTTTCCTGTTGTTTTTTCAGTTTTTCTTCTTCTCGTTTATTCATGTCGGATCACTCCTATATTGTCAAATGGATAGATACGCACCCAGGCTCTGCCGATCAGATCCTTCCGGGTCAGCACTCCTACTCCCGGATCTCTGCTGTCCATACTGTGATTACGGTTATCTCCCATCACAAAGTATTCATCATCTCCCAGCGTAACCGGTTCTGCAGCCGTCTGCGGATCCTTGATCTTCTCCTTCCCATAGATATCACTGGTCAGGCGTTTTCCATCGATATACACATATCCGTCCCGGATCTGCACAGTCTCACCCGGCATTCCGATGATACGTTTGATATAATATGTATCTTCTTCATATTTATACGGAAATACAATGATATCATAGCGTTTCGGATCCCGGAACCGGTAACTGATCTTATCAACGATCAGATTGTCTCCATCCTGTAATGTCGTCTCCATGGAAGAGCCGCTTACCATCGTCCGCTGTCCGACAAAGGTGATGATCAGATAGGTCAGACCGATGATAAGCAGTATATACACAAGCCATCCGCCGAGTTCCCCCAGGATGTCTCTTTCTTCTTCCTCTCTCTTTGAATGTCTGGACATATTCGCGCGTGTCCTTTCTAATATGCATCCGGATATTCCAGAGTCAGTCTTCCCAGGCGTCCGTTACGGAAATCATCCATCAGAAGGACAGACGCTTTCTCTGTATCCAGTTCATTTCCGCGTACCAGGCAATGTCTGCTTTCAGCGATCCTTGCGATCATGCCGTATGGATCCGCATCTTCTTCTACGTTATATTTACTCTCCAAAACTCCCGGATAATTCTTGTTCATAAATGTCACAAGCTCTGCTGCCAGTTCTTCCGTCTGCAGGATCTCATCCTTGATCGAACCGATAAATGCAAGCTTAAGACCTACTGCCTGATCTTCGAATCTTGGCCATAAGATTCCCGGTGTATCAAGAAGTTCTACATTCTTGTTCAGTCTGATCCACTGTTTTCCCTTGGTCACACCCGGCTTGTTGCCCGTCTTCGCACAGGCTTTTCCTGCCAGTGCATTGATGAATGTTGACTTTCCGACATTCGGGATTCCTACTACCATGGCTCTGACCGGACGGTTCAGGATACCGCGCTTTCTGTCTCTTTCAATCTTTTCTTTACATGCTTCCTGAATCACGCCGTTGATAGACTTGATCCCCCCGCCTTTTTTAGAGTTCACTTTTACAACGGAAAACCCTTTTTCGCGGAAATATTCCGACCAGGCATCATTCCATTTATCTTCTGCCAAATCTGACTTGTTCAGAAGGATCAGCCTTGCTTTATTCTTTCCAAGTTCGTCAATGTCCGGGTTCCTGCTGCTAATCGGTACTCTGGCATCAACCAGCTCAATGACCAGATCTATTAGTTTGATATTCTCCTGCATCATGCGTTTTGCTTTCGTCATGTGCCCTGGATACCATTGAAAATGCATATCTTCGTTCTCCTCTTATCTATTATCTCACGAATCCAAAATTCTTCTTCGGTGATACCACAAACCAGGCCTTTCCGTAAATATAAGACCGTTTTACCGCTCCGATATCTGCACTCCGGCTGTCTTCGCTGTTCTTTCTGTTATCACCCATCACAAAATATTCATCCCCGCCAAGCTTAACCTTCTCGGCTGCGATGCCTGCGGTATCAATCTTCGTGGTTGTATAATCTTCTTCCAGTTTCTCTCCATTGATATAAATCCGGTTCTCTACGATCTGTACCGTTTCTCCCGGAAGTCCAACAATCCTCTTCGTATAATAATGCGAACTTTCATTGCCCTTCGGCTTAAAGACAATGATATCTCCACGCTTTGGAGAAGATGCATTATATACAATACGGTTTACCAGCACTTTATCCGCATTCTTAAGTACCGGTCTCATAGAATCTCCCACGGTACTCACCTGTTGTCCCCAGTACCATACTGCGACAAATGCGATCAGGCAGGTGACTGCGATCTTAAACACCCAGCTTATGCCGGATACGATCTTTTCCAGATTCAGGTGAATCTTCTTCTTCTCCTTCGGAAGTTTTCCCAACAGTTTCTTTTTTGCCTGACGTCTGCGGTAACTTGATCTCCGGGATCTTCTTCGTCTTTCAAAATCCAGATTACTTCTGCGTCTCATATAATCCCCTTATCTTCATGACTTGCCACGGGCAGCTCCCTGCGAAATACATGGCAATATCAAAAAAGGACAATTACATTATGTAGTTGTCCTTTTTACATTCATTTTCCTGATTATTTTACTAATTCTTTTACTTTAGCTTTCTTACCAACGCGGTCTCTTAAGTAGTTCAGTTTTGCTCTTCTTACTTTACCTCTTCTTACTACTTCGATCTTCTCAACGTTTGGTGAGTGTACCGGCCAAGTCTTCTCAACACCGATTCCGTTAGAAAACTTTCTAACTGTAAATGTCTCTCTTGCTCCGCCACCCTGTCTTTTCAGGACTGTTCCTTCGAAAATCTGTACTCTTTCACGGTTTCCTTCTTTGATCTTTCCGTAAACTTTAACAGTATCTCCAACGTGGAATTCTGGTGCTACTTCTTTTAACTGAGCAGCTTCAATGTTCTTAATAATATCGTTCATTATGTGTGACCTCCTTGTTTACTTGGATGTTCTTAATACATTTGTACCAGAGGACCATCTATTTTTCTTCACAACACGCTATATTCTATCATACCCGGTGCAAAATTACAAGGATTTTTTCTTGTTTTTTGCACTCTTTTCTGCTTTATATGATCCTACTCTGTAACCGGCTGCCCGTCTCTTTGTATTTCCTTTGCCAGCTTTTTTTCTTTCTCGGTAAGCTCTGCCTTTTCAAGCAGATCCGGCCGGTTCTTCGCAGTGCGGATCACAGACTGTTCGCGTCTCCATTTTTCAATATTGGCATGATGACCGGACATCAATATCTCCGGTACTTTTTTGTCATGCCACACTTCCGGTCTGGAATACTGCGGGTATTCCAGCAGATTATCCTGAAAGCTTTCGAATTCGGCAGATACATCGTTATGGAGGACTCCAGGAACCAGTCTGGATATCGCATCAATCATGATCATCGCCGGAAGTTCTCCCCCGGTCAGGACATAATCCCCTATGGATACATAATCGGTCACGATCTCCTCCAGCACACGTTCGTCAATCCCTTCATAATGTCCGCATAAGAATACAAGATCTTCTTCCTGTGCGAATTCTTCTGCCATAGACTGGTTGAATGTCTTTCCCTGCGGGGACAGATAAATGACTCTTGTGCGTTTCTTTCCACACGCCATGTCCGGCTGTTCTCCGGATCTTTCTTCCCCGGCTTTCCTTTCCCGGATCTGTCTTGCAAGTGCATCATAGCACTGATATACCGGCTCCGCCTGCATCAGCATCCCTGCACCGCCGCCATACGGATAGTCATCCACGCTGTGATGCTTATTGAACGCATAATCCCTGATATTCAAAGCCTCTATAGACAGAAGTCCTTTATTCACCGCACGCCCGATGATACTGGTGTTCAGCCCGTCCATGACCATCTCCGGAAATAATGTCATAATATAAAAATTCATATACTATCCTCTTTCTAGATCAGCCCGTCCATCAGGTGGATCTTCATCTTCTGATTCTCTATATCAACATCCAGGATACACTCGCGGATTGCCGGAACCAATACTTCTCCGTGTTCCTCGGTATCGATCACATAGACATCGTTCGCACCGGTCTCCATGACATCTTTTAATGTTCCGAATGGTTCATCGTCCTCTGTTACAACCTGGATACCGATCATATCGGCGATAAAATATTCATCCTCTTCCAGTGCCACCGCATCTTTTCGTTCTACCAGAAGCGGGCATTTCTTGTAACGCTCAATATCATTTATATTATCAATTCCTTTGAATTTCAGGATCACAAACTGTTTAAAGAATTTGACCCCCTGGATCTCCAGAGGTTTTTTTTCTCTCCCGGTGTCTAACAACACATGCTTTAACGTCTTAAAACGCTCCGGGTCATCTGTAGTCGGAAATACTTTGACTTCCCCGCGCACTCCGTGTGTCGAAGTGATGACGCCTACCTGTAACAATTCTTCCATAGATACTCCTTTTCTTATATGTTGCGGGCATTTCTATACCGCCCTTTTCCTCTTTCATAACAGATACTGTTCACATACTCTGATATAAGATAAGCGGGACAGACCACAAACGGGCCTGTCCCGGGACAAAATGGGAATCCCCATTATTATTCTAGTCCATGATATCTACGATAACTTTCTTATCTTCCTTCGCTGCTGCGGCTTTCACAACTGAGCGGATCGCCTTCGCAATACGGCCCTGTTTTCCGATTACTTTTCCCATATCAGATTCAGCAACCCGTACTTCCAGAACTGTCGTCTTCTTCTCTTCGCGTTCATTTACAACAACGCTTTCTGGATCGTCGACTAATGCTTTCGCAATTACTTCAACTAATTCCTTCATAAATGCACACCTCCAGTGGCATAATTATTTCTCGATGCCTGCTGCCTTTAAAATCTTTGCAACTGCTTCTGTAGGCTGTGCTCCGTTTGCAAGCCATTTCTTAGCTGCTTCTTCGTCAACTTTGATAGCACTTGGATCACAGTTTGGATCGTATGTTCCGATCTCGTCGATGAATCTTCCGTCTCTTGGTGATCTAGAATCTGCTACGATGATTCTATAGAAAGGAGCCTTCTTCTGTCCCATTCTTCTTAATCTCATTTTTACTGCCATGTTAGTTTACCTCCGTAAAATCATAATATTCATAGTTTATTCTTATACCCAGAACCTGCCTTTGGCATCTTCTAATGTATAATCTGGAATCTATATAACGCGGGATCCGCGATATATCATATTTAAAACGGGAATCCGAATTTTTTCTTCTTTCCCGGCTTGCCAAATTGTTTCATCAGCTTTTTCATCTCGTTAAACTGCTTGATCATGCGGTTCACTTCGCTGATGTCCACCCCTGCACCTTTGGCAATTCTGTGCTTTCTGGATGGAGAAAGAATATCCGGATTAGCTCTTTCCGCCGGTGTCATGGAATGAATGATCGCTTCCATCCTTCCCATCTTCCTCTCGGCTTCCGCTGTCTGCTCGTCGTCCAATCCCTTCATCTTACTGCCCATGCCTCCAAGACCCGGCAGCATGTTCATGATATTTCCAAGACCACCCATATTCTTCATCTGCTTAATGCTTTCCAGATAATCGTCAAAATCAAACTGGTTCTTCTTAAGCTTCTGGGTCATCTCTCTGGCTTTCTCTTCATCGATCTCGGCCTCTGCCTTCTCGATAAGTGACAGGACATCTCCCATTCCGAGGATTCTTGATGCCATACGGTCCGGATAGAACTGTTCCAGATCCGAAAGTTTTTCTCCCATACCTACATACAGGATCGGCTTTCCGGTAACTGCCTTTACGGACAGTGCCGCACCACCTCTTGTGTCACCATCTAATTTGGTAACGATCACACCGTCGATGCCGACCTTTTCATTGAACTCTTTTGCCACATTCACGGCATCCTGTCCGGTCATTGCATCAATAACAAGTATGGTCTGATGTACTTCTACTTCCTCTTTGATCTCTTCAAGCTCTGCCATCATATCTTCATCGATGTGAAGTCGTCCGGCTGTATCGAGGATCACGAGGTCGTTGCCATTCTTCTGCGCATGTTCGATCGCCGCCCTGGCGATATTCGCCGGCTTGTGGTTCTCTCCCATGGAGAAGACTTCCACACCCTGCTTCTCACCATTGACCTGTAACTGCTTGATCGCAGCCGGTCTGTAGACGTCACATGCAACCAGCAGTGGTTTCTTGCCCTTTAACTTGAACTTTCCGGCAAGCTTTGCTGTCGTGGTCGTCTTACCTGCTCCCTGAAGACCTGCCATCATGATGACCGTGATGGCCTTTCCAGGCTGAAGCTGAATCTCTGTAGTCTCCGAACCCATCAGGTTGATCAGTTCCTCATTTACAATCTTGATCACCATCTGTCCCGGATTCAGACCATTCATTACATCCTGACCGATCGCACGCTCCTGCACGCTCTTGATGAAATCTTTTACCACTTTAAAGTTAACATCCGCTGCGAGTAATGCGCGCTTGATCTCTTTTAAAGCTTCTTTGACATCATCTTCTGTCAGACGTCCTTTGCTTCGCAGGTTCTTAAATACGTTTTGAAGTTTCTCTGTCAAGCTGTCAAATGCCATGCTATAACTCCTCTATAATTTCATCGGATATCTTCCGGATGTCTGCAACAAGTTCTTCTGCATTCTCCTTCTCATATCCATCCAGCAATTCATCAATCTGCTTTACTTTTTCTCTGACCGACACGAATTTCTCTACCAGATGAAGTTTCTCTTCGTAGCCTTTCAGTGTCTGGGAACATCTCTTTACCAGATCATGTACACCCTGTCTGCTGATTCCTTCCTCTCTTGCGATCTCGCCGAGTGATAAATCTTCCAGGACAAACTGCTCATACACTTCTTTCTGATGATCCGTAAGAAGTTCTCCATAAAAATCATATAATAATGCCTGTTCTAATATTTCATTCATGTCTTTCACCTCCGATATCATATAACACTTCCGGATGGGTGTCAAGTATTTTTTCTTTACACCTTTGTTTTTTCAAAATAAAATTGATTTCCCACCGGCTTTGTCGTAATATATCTGATGGGAGATATTGCCGGATGCAGTATCTTCCGATCATGTCCATATATTATAAGGGGAGAATATAATGGCAAAAAAGAATTATTACAAGATACTTGGTGTGTCAAGAACGGCTTCTCCTGAAGAAATCTCTGCCGCCAAGAACAGACTTGCGAAAAAATATCATCCCGATGCCAACATGAAGAATGGTATCGATACAACCAGGAAAATGCAGCAGATCCTGGAAGCCTACCGCATACTTTCCGATCCGAAGAAACGTGCTTCTTATGACCGCAAAGTATTCGGAAAGCCATCTGCAGGTGCAGACCGGAACTTTGATCTGTTCAATCTTCATAATATGGAAAAAACAGCGCCGATCACCGGTACACCATTTGTGAATTACTGGCGGGCGGCTGATTCTTTATATGATATCACGCTGGAAAGCGAACAGCTTTTCAAAGAAAAAAATAAGAAACAGGCAGCGGACCGGCTGTCGGATCTTTCCTCTCAGGCACTCCGCTATGCCATAACACTGCGAGAGGCAGAGATTCCCGAAAAGTACTGGCTGCCTCCGATCATGGACTGGCTGCTTTTTACCTGGTATAAGAACCGGAATCTCCCGGTATCTTATCTATTGAAGGTTTACGATGATTATTCAAAAAAAGAACTCAGTGGATTCAAACGTGTGAAGCTTCAGAAAGAACTGCTTCATTTCCAGTATTCTCTGAAACGGCTGGTCAGTTATACTTAATATTCTGCTCACACATCTGCACCGTCTGCATATTATGTACTGTAAACATCATTATTGGAGGATTCAATATGAGCGATTTGAGTACAGCAAACTGTGGATGCGGATGCGAAGGACGCGACAGATTCGGCGGGGACTGTGGATGCGGCGGATGCAGTTGTGGATGCAATAACAGCGGATGCGGCTTCGGCAACAACAGCTGCCTGTGGATCATCCTTCTTCTCTGCTGCTGCGGCGGCTTTGGCAATGGTTGCGGCAATGGCTGCGGATGTGGCAACGGTAACGACAGCTGTCTGTGGATCATCCTTCTTCTCTGCTGCTGCGGCGGCTTTGGCAATGGTTGCGGTAATGGTTGCGGCAACGGCTGTGGATGTGGATGCTAGACAACTTACATTTTCCTGTATAGGACTTAAGAGACGGAGTCATTTTCCCGTCTCTTTTTTCATATATATTTATAACGCTGATACCGGAAGGAGTCACCATGGCCGGAAAACCTTCTAAACCAATGACACCCTTCGATAAATCTGTCACACCCTCCTATTTATATAAATGGAAGCTGTTTCTTGCCTTCCTGCCTCCTTCCATTCAGCGCTTTCTTGCCGTCTACATCAAATTTACCGAATTCCGGTATACGATGGACTATTTCCGGGGACTTCCTTTCCATGCATTTTCTTTTCAATCGATCAGCGAACTTGCGCCTTATATGGATGAAAATGAACGGGATATGATGAATCAGATGACTTCTGTGATGCAGATGGCGGAAATGATGGCAATGGCGCAGGCCGGTTCCACAACCGGAGATCCCGGTGCTTCCGGTCCTGCAAGCCCTGTTGATCTTATGAAAGCAATGATGTCCGGCGAAGATATGGAAATGTTCCAGAATTACATGAAACTGTTCGACGAGGAACTTTCCGCATCTGGATCACCGGCAAAGAAAGGAGACTCTTCACATGAATGAAAGAACCACTCATACAACGGACTCTTCCGGAAGCAACACCGGCAACAGCTGGATGGATCATCCGGCTATAAATGGAATGGATCCTGTCAAACTGGAGCTGATCCGGCTCGCCGCAAAACAGACCGCCGGCAAAAGCGGAAGATCACTGGCTCCTGTGATGATGGCACTCATCACCAGCGCAAACAAAAAAGGAATTCAGTTCACTCCGCAGGAAATGTCTCTCATCCTCGACATCCTGAAAGAGGGACGCCCCGCCAAAGAGCAGGAGCAGATTGACCAGATGGTGCAGATGGTCCGCACACATATGAAGAATCATACATAACAAAATAGAAGAAGGGCTTTAAAGTCCTTCTTCTTTACGCATCATACGGAGTTCTCTTCTCTTTTCTCCCTTATCCCACTCTTCTTTTTCTTCTTCTGTCTCAAGTTCCAGTCTCGGTACTCTTACCGGCCTGTCATTCTTGTCCAGTGCCACCATTGTAAAATACGCATGATTGATTGGCGTACGTTCCCCGCTCAACGCCTCTACATAAGTATCTACCTTTACTTCCATAGAGGTATTCCCGACATAAGTCACTTTTCCAATGATCACAACTGTATCTTTGACATATGCACCCCTAAGGAAACTCAGACTGTCTACAGATGCTGTGATCACATTTCTCCTTGTGTGGCGTTTTGCCACCATACCTGCCACTTCATCGATCCACTGCATAAGTGCCCCTCCGAACAAACGGTCAGACGCATTCAGGTGCTGCGGTCTTACCATATGAACCGTCTCTACGATTGAATCCGATACCTTTCTTTTTTCCATTTCCACAAAAAACACCTCTCTTTTCTTTTTAAACTCTTTTATTATAGCACCGAATTTGTTATACTTAAACTAATTTCAACTATGAGAAACGCGCTCCGCGAGTTTCTCAAGTTATCGCGGCAGTCGCCAAGGTCTCGTGCAAGCACGGACTTTGGCTCGTTACACGCGTAAATAAAAGCTGTTTCACAGCGGAATGGAGTTCTCATGAGAAATATAAAATTAACGATCGAATACGATGGAAGCCGTTATCAGGGATGGACAAGACTGGGAAAAGACGAATCCGGCAATACCATATCGAATAAAATCACAGAAGTTTTAAAGAAAATGACAGAAGAAGATGATCTGGAACTTTTCTGCGGATGCCGTACCGAAGTCGGCGTACATGCTTATGCGCAGATTGCCAACTTCCGGACATCCTGTTCTGTCAGCACCCAGAACATCAAGCACTATCTGAACCGTTATCTTCCGATGGATATTGCGATCATCGAAGTGGAAGAAGTGCCGGAACGTTTCCACGCACAGCTCAATGCTACATCCAAGACTTATGTATACCGCATGACCATTGATGATGTGCCAAGTGTCTTTGACCGTAAATATACCTACCACTGCTACCGTATCCCGGACAAACGCATGATGCAGCAGGCCGCCGAGAAGCTCACCGGACGTCACGATTTCCGCAATTTCTCCAGTGCGAAGAAGACGAAATCTACAGTCCGAGAGATCTTTGATATTGATATCTATGGAGACATTGAGGAAATGCAGATCCTGATCCATGCTGATGATTTTCTTCACAACATGGCCCGCATCATCGTTGGTACACTGATGGATATCGGACTCGGCAACCGCTCTGTGCAGGATATTGATGATATCTTTGCCGGAATCCTGGAAGCCAGTGCACCTTGCGATCCGAAGGGGTTGTATTTGCAGGAGGTTACCTATTAATTTGATTTGGGATTTGATTTATTAACGTAGTTGGCCTCTCGATCCTTGAAGAAAACAGTATAAAGTGGTTC
>OGZD01000497.1_pt1 | contig 42496 bp, 40 predicted proteins | sample 1576701 | NCBI WGS metagenome assembly OGZD01 (sample SAMEA3541487, study PRJEB24748) | human gut metagenome | biome: human gut; feature: human-associated habitat; material: faeces | place: China | collected 2012
AACAATAGGTTTAATCTTGCTGTTAAACAATTACTTATGCAACTTCTCGTCGCACGCCCTGCTCGTAGTATTGGCGGACAAGGTGGTTCATGAAAAAGGATTTTCCCGAACCGCTCGGCCCCAATACGAATTTGTTTCTGTTCGTGATGATTCCCTTTTTCATCGGCAGGTCGGAAATATCCAGATGCAGCGGCTTTCCCGTCAGCCTGTCCACCATCTTGATACCGAAGGGCGACGGCGAGTTCCGGTAGTTCGTTTCTTGGGAGAAGAAACAGACCGCCTGCTCGATGAACGTGTAGAAACTTTCCTCTGCCGGAAAATCGGCGGCATTGCCGGGAATGGCAGCCCAGAAAAGTGTCGGCGTATCAACGGTGTTGTGGCGGGGCTTGCACTCCATTTGCGCCAACTGACTTCCTACCTCGTTCCTAATCCGTTTCAGTTCTTCCCTGTCATCTGACCACGCCATCACGTTGCAATGGCAGCGTACCGAAGTCAGCCCGAAACTATGCGCCTCGTTCAGATACTCGTCGATCCACTCCTTGTTGATTTGGTTGGAACGGCTGTACCTCGAAAGCGAGTGCATATTCTTCGCCATCTTCTCGAATTTCTGCAAATTGGCGGCACTGTCGTCGATAAACACATATTGGTTATAAATATGGTTGCACGGCAGCAGCAGCCCGATGGGAGCCGCAAAGGACAAACGGCAGTCGCTCCGGTCGGTCGATAATTTCTCGTACCGGCTGTCGGTTGCCACTTCCCCCGGCAGGTCTTCCACGTCCGAGAGGGTGTGCAGGCACAGGTAGTTGTCCCCGATTTTCATTTCGTCCGCTTTCAGGGTAATATCCTCCAGCGTGGTTGTGTCGGTCTGAGACAATGAAAAGTATTTCTCAATAATACCCGCTTCGGTATCCGTTCCGGTTATTTCCTCATCGGTGAGCTGCCGTAAACCGAGATAGCCGCTTTCGTTCAGGATGCTGGCGAACTGCCCGACGGATTCCAGAAACTTCGTTACCGCCTCCTTGTCCTTTATCTCCTTCGGGACGATGAAGCCCCGACAAAGGGTGCTGAAATTGCTTTGGGTGCGGCTGCGCTCCTTTGTCGTTTTCGTAAGGAACAGGTAACAGTAATGGTTCAGATACGGGCGTTCATTGAAATGACGCTCGAATGAACGGCTGAGAAAACTCATGTCTTCCCTGTCCGTGTCCGGCTTGTAGGTTTCACGGATGAAGATGTCCTGCTTGTGGACAATGCAGTAATCCGGCAGCACCTTCATCGCCTTTACCCATGTGGCGTGTATCGCCTCGTATTCCGCCGAAGTGACGGTATAGAGTTCGGGTAGTTCCACCCGGAAACCCACCGTGATGTCGGCATCCTTGCTGACGATGTAGCCATGTTCCACTGAAAGCAATGGAAACTTGCTTTCCAATGTACTCGCTTTTAATGTATTTCTCATTTCTTCCTCCTTTTCTTGAATAGCTTGGGGATTTTACGGCGGTTGATGATGTATTTGGGATGGCTGCTGCGGGCTTGCACTTTCATCAAGCCATGTTCGCCGTATTTGGCGTTCAGGGCGAAGGTCTGCCACACCAGAACCGATGCGGCGACCAGCCCGAACCCAATGCAGAACCATTGGTTAATGCCAACCAGATACATGATTATAAAGAGGATAAAGACGGCAAGCAGACCTCCTATGAATATAAACAGGTACTGCGCCTTTAACCCTTTGAACTCAACCGACTTTCCAATCCCCCTGTTGATTGGAAACTCTGACATAACGCTGATTATAAAAAGAATGAACGCAATATAGTGGCGGCTACAATCAGGAAGATACATGCACCGAACCACGAAGCGGCGGTTTTGGAGGTATCGGGATCACCCGAAGAGAACTTGCCGTACACCTTGACTCCGCCAATCAAGCCCACAACGGCTCCAATCGCATAAATCAGCTTTGTCGCCGGGTCAAAATATGACGTTACCATATTGGTGGCTTCTGTGATACCCGCCATGCCGTTGCCTTGTGCCATTGCGGAGGATGCAGCCATCAAACAGGCTGCCGAGAAAAGAATCTGTTTCTTTGTCATAAATACTTTTTGAATTTGTGCTGCCGGGCAGAGTTGGATAGGCTCTGCTTCCGGGCAGCGGTTGATACTGTTTTTACTTTTTGGATTTTAGTGGCGGCACTCCGCTTATCCGTACTCTTTCTGTTTCATTGTCCGTTACTTTTTTAATCGTTACACAAAATCCCGGATGTCGAACCCGCTGATGTCCGCAGGCACTTCGGAAATATTTTGGGGATGGACTACATTCCCGACCGCCTTTCCCTCCCCAGAGATAGTTTTACCGGAAATTTCATCCATTAACCCCGTTATTTTTTTCGCCCGTTCAGGGTTACTTCCAATCATCTTGTTGAAAAGTTCGTTGCCTTCCATATCCGAAAATATCTGTCCGGCACGCCTGCGCTCTTCCGCAGTGGCTTTCGGGTTGTCGGCTATGTTCACCGCTTCGCCGATTTCCTCGAAGCTGGCTCCGGTGGCTAACCTTTTGGCGGGTATCCGCCCTTCCTCGTCACCCTCCGCATATCCTACCGGAATATCATCCATGCGGATGTCGGAAAACGCTTCGTCCAGCTCATCGTCGGGTATCCGTGCCGCAGGTTCTTCGTCCTTTCCGTCGGCAAATGTAACGGCAATATCCGTAACATCCTCATCTTCAATCTCTGTGGCGGCTTGTGGCTCCGGGATGGTAGCTTGTGGCACTTTCGGCTGTATTTTGAACCGGCTCTTGCCGACAATATCATCCGCTGTTTCCGGCGGTTTTATGGGCGGTTTTTCCTCTGCCGGAGCATTGTTTCCTTGCCGCCTTCCAAACAGGATATAGTGTACCAGCCACGCGTTATAAAGCAGCAATAGGCATATCAAGATAGTTTCCATACTTAAAAAATTGAATCGTTACGTTCGTTATACAATGCGGTTATATCGTCTTGAAAAGTAGCGAAGTGATGTGCCAGCACATTGTCTATATAGCTGAACAAAGACACTTCATCCTTTGCGATAATCCTTACTATCCGTTGTATCCGCTCATGATAGACTTTTCGCACATAAACCGTTTTTCCGAAACGGGCGGATATTTCAGCTTCTTTGAGAAACAACTCCTGATAGTCCCCATCCTTCGTTTTCTGTTTCCGGCGGCGGGTTTCTTCAACGGATGGTTTGGGCGGCATCGGAATTTCCTCCTCTCCCGGCTTATCCTCTTCCCGTACCTCCGCCTGCTTTTCTACTGTTGGAGGTACGGAGTCATCCTGCCTGAAAGAGTTGATGATGAAATTCTCATCAATGGTATCTATCTTTAACTTTTTCGCCATAGTTTACTTCTTTATGATAGTCAGTATCTCATCCACAAGGGTGTCCAGATTACTGCCACGTACCAGTATCTTATCAGCAGGAAAAATGGTCGAGCGGAATACCTGCTTTCGTTCCGTTGCTGCTTCTTTGCGGAAACGCTTGCTGTCCGGCAGGAATGTCTTCATGACGGGAAGTGCCATTTCCGCGCATACCTTTTCATACATACCATACAATTCTGTCTTTTCTCGCCCGTCCACCATATTCCACAGCATATACAGCCCTTTGACATTAGTCTTACCCGTGCTTATCATGTGTTCATGGATGATGGAGGCAAAGCGGATGGAACTTTCCATGACGACACGGTCGGCGGCTATGGGGCAGAATATGTAGTCCATTGTGGCAATCGTATTGACAATGCTTGCGTTGTTGATGGTTCCCGGCAAGTCAAAGAATATAAAATCCAGAGGCTGTCCCGACTTGACAAGTTTCGCGGCATTGTCCGGCGCGTCTTCCGGTCTGCTGCTTATCACGGGATATGCCTTTTTTTGCAGGCGTTTGAACTGCTCGTAAGCCATAGCCTTGTAATGGTCATCCCCGGTTGCCGATGTCATGTCACGCTCCCGCATATCCTTGATGCTGTACTGTGGAAAATCACAATCCACCACTGCCACATTATATCCCTTGACATAATGGAGATAGCTTGCGGTAAGTACCGTCAGAGTCGTTTTGCCTGCTCCGCCTTTCTGCGTGGAGAAAGCTACATAAATTGGTTCATTCATTCTTTCTTTCATTCGTTTTAATGGTGATACAATCGTTTCTTTATTTCTTCAAACATTCATTATTCCGATGGTTCGTAAATCGTAATTTTCATCCGGCTGCCTGTTCCTACCTATCAACTGCCCAACGTTGTTACCAACCAAAGTTGGGTAATCGCATTTTTGGTTGAAATCAACCGCCGGATAATTAAACATACGGTAAAATTTACATTGCGAAATCGGATGCTTCCTTGCGTTGTCGGTTCGTACATTCATACATGAAACCGAACCTTCCGATATCGGTTCATTCCGATATTTATCCCGCTGTACGTTCAATTCTCCGGCAAATAAACGACGAATATTCTTCACTTGTATCGTTTTGCAAGGCGGTGGCAGCTTGTGGCTTCCGTATGGAACCTTGTGGCACTTTCAGTATTGAAAATCAGGTGGATAAAGGCTGTACTTTTGCGCCCAAGCGACAAGGCTTACTGTTCACGACCGAATGGCAACCGTGATAGGCTGACTGCAATCCGTCCCCAGACGGATTTTTCTATTCACAAGAATAGAGCAAGGTGTCTTTTGAGTAACTCAAAAGGCAGCGGGTTACCCGCCACACCTTGCCCTTGCAGGGAGCCGGGCAATCCTCCGAAGTCGGACTGCCTAAAACTGCCGTAGGCGTTGAAGAGTGGCTTTTGTCGTGACACCACTAAAATCCACGTTAGATGAAAGAAAAGACAAAGAGAACGGGACGCATCCCGAAGTTGAACCCCAAGACGCACTGCGTGATGGTGCGTTTTGATGACGAGGAACATGCCCGTTTCCTCACCATGTACGAGCAGTCGGGCGAGTACGCGAAAGCGGTTTTTATCAAAGCCCGTGTGTTCGGGGAGGAATTCAAGGTCATTAAAGTAGATAATTCCTTTCCCGAATACTACGCCAGACTCTCCGACCTGAACGCCCAATTCCGCAGGATCGGAGTGAATTACAACCAAGTTGTAAGGGAACTCAAGAGCCGTTTTTCCGAGAAAAAAGCGATGGCATTGCTTTATAAATTGGAAGAAACCACCCGCCAGCTTGTAGCGGTGAACCGTGAAATTATAGCATTGACACAGAAATTCGAGCAGGAATGGTTGCGAACATCAATGTAGGAAGCTCCCTGTACGGTGCATTGGCATACAACGGGCAGAAGGTGAACGAGGGGGAAGGAAAGCTGCTCGCCTCCAACAAAATCCTTGATAACGGTACGGGAACGGTGGACATTGCCCGTGCCACAGCAGATTTTGAAAGGTATCTTCCTGCCCGTATGCGTACCGAGAAACAGGTTATCCACATCTCACTGAACCCGCATCCGGAAGATAAGCTGACCGATACGGAGCTTGCCGACATCGCACGGGAATACATGGAGAAAATCGGTTACGGCAACCAGCCCTATATCGTATTTAAGCACGAGGACATCGACCGCCACCACCTGCATATCGTTTCCATACGTGTGGGTAAGGACGGTAAGCGGCTCAACAACGACTACATCCACCGCCGGAGCAAACGGGCTACCAATGCACTGGAAAAGAAGTATGGATTGCATCCGTCTGGAAACAGCAAACAGCGGTTGGAACAAGGGGCACTCCGCAAAGTGAACGTATCCGAGGGGAATGTGAAACGCCAAGTCGGAAATGTGCTGAAAGCCCTCTCGGAAACCTACCGTTTCCAATCGCTCGATGAATACCGTGCCTTGCTGTCCCTCTACAATATCACCGTAGAAGAAGCACGGGGCGAGGTACACGGCAGGGAATACAGGGGATTTGTCTATTCGGTGACGGACGGTACAGGAAACAAGACCGGCAATCCGCTGAAAGCCTCCCGCTTCGGAAAGTATGCCGGATATGAAGCCCTTGATAACCGGTGTGCCACCTCCCGAACCGAAATAAAGGAAAAGGAGCTTGCAGGGCAGACAAAGACTACCATTCTCGCTACGCTCCGACAAGCATCCGGCAAGAATGAACTTATCGGGATATTGAAGTCCAAAGGGATAGATACCGTATTTCGGGAAACCGATACAGGCAGGATTTACGGTGCGACCTTTATCGACCACAACACGAACTGCGTGCTGAACGGCTCACGAATGGGCAAGGAACTCTCCGCAAATGCTTTACAGGAATGGGTGGTTGCAGCAAGCAGCCCTATACCGACGGGAATAGGTACTACCGACCCGTCACAACATACCGGAGAGCGTGAACCGTTTGTGCCGTTCACGAAACAAGTCCATGAACCCGGTGAGGACTCTGTAACCGGAGGTATGTTCGACCTGTCCATCGTTCCCGGTACTGATCCGGAGGAAGAAGCGTTCCGCCGGAAGATGCAGCGGAAGAAGAAAAAGAGAAAAGGCAGGGGTATTTAATTGTAGAATTTTAAACTAAAATCAGTATGTCACAACAAGAAGACGATTTGAGGGCATTGGCGAAAATCATGGATTTTCTGCGTGCCGTGAGTATATTATTTGTGGTAATCAATATCTATTGGTATTGTTACGAGGCTATCCGCTTATGGGGAGTAAATATTGGGGTAGTTGATAAAATCCTGATGAACTTCCACCGCACGCCAGGGCTGTTCGGCTGTATCATTTATACCAAACTGTTCACCGTCCTGTTGCTCGGACTGTCCTGTCTGGGTACGTCGGGCGTGAAAGAGGAAAAAATCACATGGACGAAAATCCAGACGTTCATGGGCGTGGGTTTCGTGTTCTTTTTCCTGAACTGGTGGATATTGTCGCTGCCATTGGGCATAGAGGCGAATACCTCCATCTATATTTTCACGATGGCGGTCGGCTATATCTGTCTCTTAATGTCGGGGCTGTACATAAGCCGCCTTTTGAAGAACAACCTCATGGATGACGTGTTCAACACGGAAAACGAATCCTTCCAGCAGGAAACAAGGCTCATTGAAAACGAGTATTCCGTGAATTTGCCGACACGTTTCTATTACAAAAAGAAATGGAACGATGGCTGGATTAATGTTGTAAACGTTTTTCGTGCGTCCATCGTGTTGGGAACTCCGGGCAGCGGGAAGTCATACGCCGTGGTAAACAACTATATCAAGCAACAGATTGAAAAGGGATTCAGTCAATATATTTACGACTTCAAGTTTCCCGACCTATCCACAATTGCCTACAACCATCTGATTAACAATCAGGACGGCTATACGGTAAAGCCGAAATTCTATGTCATCAACTTTGACGATCCCCGTCGTTCGCACCGCTGCAATCCCATTCATCCGGATTTCATGGAGGATATTACAGACGCTTACGAATCGGCGTACACCATCATGCTCAACCTCAATAAATCATGGGTGCAGAAGCAGGGCGACTTCTTTGTGGAATCACCGATTATTCTGTTCGCCGCCATCATCTGGTACTTGCGGATTTATCAGGGCGGTAAATACTGCACGTTTCCCCATGCCATCGAACTGTTGAACCGCCGGTATGAAGATATTTTCCCTATTCTGACCTCATACCCGGAACTCGAAAATTACCTTTCACCCTTTATGGATGCATGGCTCGGTGGAGCGGCTGAGCAGTTGCAGGGGCAGATTGCATCCGCCAAAATCCCGCTTTCCAGAATGATTTCTCCGCAACTCTATTGGGTGATGTCGGATAGTGAGTTTACATTGGACATCAATAATCCGCAGGAGCCTAAAATCCTCTGTGTGGGAAACAACCCCGACCGCCAGAACATATACGGTGCGGCTTTGGGCTTGTATAATTCCCGCATCGTAAAGCTCATCAATAAGAAAGGAATGCTGAAAAGTTCGGTCATCATCGACGAACTGCCCACCATCTATTTCAAAGGATTGGATAACCTCATCGCAACGGCACGCTCCAACAAGGTTGCCGTTTGTCTGGGCTTTCAGGATTTCAGCCAGTTAGTGCGCGACTATGGGGATAAGGAGGCGAAGGTCGTGATGAATACTGTAGGTAACATATTCAGCGGGCAGGTAGTGGGTGAAACTGCCAAGACGTTAAGTGAACGCTTTGGCAAGGTATTGCAGAAACGGCAGAGTATCACCATCAACCGCAACGACAAGTCCACTTCCATCAATACGCAGATGGATTCACTTATCCCGCCAAGCAAGATTTCCGGTTTGACGCAGGGTATGTTTGTCGGCTCCGTATCGGATAACTTCACCGAACGTATCGAGCAAAAAATCTTCCATGCCGAAATTGTGGTGGATGCTGACAAGGTGAAGAGGGAGGAAGCCGCTTACAAGAAAATTCCCATCATTACCGACTTCACCGATGAAAACGGAAACGACCGGATGAAGGAGCAGATACAGGAGAACTACAACCGCATCAAAGCGGAGGTGAAGCAAATCGTTTCGGATGAATTACAGCGCATAGCCGACGACCCGGAACTCTCGCATCTGTTACAGCAAAAAGGATAATTCCATTCCCTATATATAATAATGTATAGAAACAACAACGGCAGTAACTTCAAAAATTACTGCCGTTGTTGCTGTATGGATATTATTTCCGCTTCCGTTCTTTCTCATCATCCTGCTCCATCCGTTTGTTCAGCCGTTCCCGCATCTTGTCTAAAAAATACGTGCGGCTTTCGTTTTTGCGCCGTTTCATATCCGCATAGGTACTGTAACAATCACGGATGTCGATGTTCAGGAGAGTACCCACAAAGGCGGCTAACTCATGTATCGGGGTTTCCCCGTTGTTGATACTGCCCATTTCACTAAGTCCGTACACCATTTCCACCAATTCAATGGCACTCCCCGTCCATTGATAGGAGCCTTTAACCTTCAATAGTTCGGCACACATATCTTCATTACCATTTTGCAGGTAAGTACGTTTCACTGATAAGAAGGCGTACAACATCTCCATTGCCATGATACGGGCGACAAGATGGTCATATCCCGTTGAGAACTCCAAGTCATCGTTGAATTGGCAAACATCCACATCAATCGCGTTCCCTTGCCTTCCACGCAGGAAATAGTAGTTGTCCATATAGGTAGCCCCACTGCGGTAGTATTGGAAAAACGCCACATGGCGGTCGAAGAACATCTTTTGTTCCTCCTGTTGTTTTTCGTAGTAATCATCCAGTTCCTTTTCATCCAAAGGGCGTTGGCTCTCAATACGCAGGATATGGTGAAAATAAAACAAGGGTCCCAAAATCCTCGGTTTATACTGCTTGAAAAAGGCGATTTCGTCAGTGTCATTCCCAAAAGGTTGGGTTTGAACAAATCCTTTCAATTCGGTCAGCTTTTCTTTCAGGAAAATAAGCATTGTTTTACAATCCCTGATAATATGATTCCCGTTCAGGTCGATGGTAGCTATCCGGTTATCCATTTCCCGTATCATTTCTTCACATTTTATTTGCATTAAACATTCTCTTTGATTTCAGTCGCAAAGTTACGAATATCAATGCGATAGCTTATCATGTAAATTTGTCATATACTAACAGAAAATGACCATGGATGTCTCATTTCGTAGAAGTGTTGTTTTCTTTTCGCAAATTACCTGGGGTATCACCCAGATATTGCTTACAGAAACTGTTGAAATGTTGCGCAGAAGAGAAATTGAACTCGTCGATAATGTCCGAAAGAGGGATATAAGACATTGACAAGCGATATTTGATATGTTCTGCCCGCTTTTGAATCAACCATTGATAAACGGAAGTTCCAAACTCGTTCTTAAATATCCGGCGAAAAGTATGCACCCCGTAGCCACACAGTTCCGCTAGCTCTACCGTATTGTTGGCTTTGCGGTAGTGTGTTATCACAAGACTTCGGAACGGCACTTGCTCATCGGTCATCGGGTGAAAGAACGAACGCAACTCTTCCGCACCGTAATAGCGTGTGAATCCCCATATCAGTTCTTTGTGTTTTATATACCACAATTCGGAATCATACGTTTCATCCGTAATATAGGAAATAATTCCGTTCATCAAGATTTGTAAGGACTCTGGAACAATCAGCTTGCAACAATAGATTTTGGATTGAATGTACCGGTGAGAATAGAGGTAGTTAAGAATACATTTTTCACTCTGACAGATTGTATTGTTGAACTTATGCACCAAGACCGTAATATCACTCAGGGCTATGCCACTACATTCACTTTGGCGGGAAATAAACATAATTTCTCCCGCACAAAGTATTTCATTATAGAAAAAGCTACTCAATATTCTGGCATGCCCACTTTGACAATAAATAAGATAATTAATGTTCGAATCGTCATTATGGGCTGTAGTTCCTTGTACAAAAGTTTTCAGTTCAAAATGGCAATCTGTAGGATTTTCATCACACAAATTATATTTCTGGTTACACTTCATATTCATATATGAATTTATTCATTGCCAATATTTAATCCTCATTGAATATAACATCATCGCGTTTCCGGGAAAAATGAGACCAACCGAAAAATAAAAAGTCGGTCAGTCTCTTGTCCATTTCTCAGTTGAGTGATATTCCTTTTTCCAAATAAACCATATATAGTCTTTCACTATATAATTGGGAACTGTTTATATCATTTTACTGTGGTACTGTTTAACTTCTATGAAATAAATTTGTGTATTAATATCTCGTTTTTAGCTATTTAGTATATTCATCTTTAGTCATTATTATTACCTGCTTTGTTGGAACCGCATCTTTTTTTATGCCAGATGAGTCACGAGTAGTTATAATATAACTACCTGATTTGCATTCGGTTGTAGTCGCTTCCAAATTCTTCGGTTCTGTATGCGTAACCGATGCCGTAGAAACAATTACAGTACCACTTGTTTCATTCCTTTTTTCCCCTTTCATGACAGTCATCTTCAAATTCTCCGTTTCTACTTCTGTAATCGACATCGTAGGTTTCGTCAGTAATATGCCATCCGGTAAAGCAAAATTCATCGTAATTTTGTAATCCGTATCAAATTTCTGCCTATCTTTTTCTGAAAGCTCCAATACAGACATCTTTTTCAGAGTCCCAAGTACTTCTTTATCTATATCGGGATGAAGTCCTTTCGTTATCCGGCTATTGGCTACCACACCTTTTGGGGTCACAGTAAAATCGATTATCACATCCCCTTGTATCTTTTCTTCGATTGCTGTTGAAGAATAGTTAATATTCTTCTTAAGAAAAGCAAACATAGCCTGCATACCGGTTGGAGAACCAATATGACAATAAGTATAATAGTATCGTACGTATCTATGGAGTTTCTTTTGTCATTGACGGACAAGCTTATCTGACATGCGGTGGAACCCCTGATTTACGTACTAATTCATGGAGATATACCCCAGCCATTGATATGTGGGAAGAAGTTGCAAAATTTAAAGGTGCTCCACGCACAGCAACAGCTTCTTTTTCGAGTGGAAGCAAAGGTTTTGTTGTAACAGGTAAAAGTAGCACTTTCCGTTTCGATGATATTTGGGAACTTCGACCATACGAATATGATGATGACGAATATTAAAACCGGAAAAGGCATACTCTGGGTTAGTTTACTGTTGTTGCTAATCATCATTCTTCTTCATCACTCAATTATCACAATTGAGGATGAAGAAGAGCCAAAAGCTGAATTGGAAATATTTCAATCAAAAAATGGTTGGGGGTATCAAATTGTTATGAGACAAAAAGTATTGATATATCAGCCCACTATTCCTGCTATTGATACAATAATGCCATTCCCGGATGAGGTGAGTACACGAAAAGTGGGTCTCTTAGTTCTAAAACGGTTCAATGCTCACCGCAATTTTTCCGTTTCAAAAAAAGAAGTTGTCCAACGATTACCTTGTCGCTATAATTTTATAGACAAATAATGCTTATAGATATTCATACTTTAGAAAACAACATATTTCCAAAGAACAGGAAACATTTAGTTACCTTTCTTTCCGATAGAATAATTGATCAATCTTTTGAATATCACAATATCAAACGCATAGCAGTATCTTCAATAGTTGCAAATCCTAAATGCTGATATACCTTTTCTCCCATTTGAGTGGCATTAAGATCAATAGCCGTAACATTAAGTTTTTTTGCTTTATGAATCAATGATTTAATAAGTAATGTTGCATATCCATTATTCCTAAATTCAGGATAAGTGATTACATTTAGTATAGTTCCGGTTATTCCTGTAATAAAAGACATTCCCGCTGGTCGTTCTCCTATGACCATGAACGCTGCTGCCATAATCCGATGCTCATCTTCTGCAAGATAAGCTATAAAATCCCCTAAAAGAATGTGTTTCCGATAATAATTATCTAACTGAATTCTAAGTATATGCTTATTTTCGTCAGACAATTCAGCTCCTATCATGATGATAAAGTCTAATCTGAGCTTTATTAAAAGCTCAATATCATCTAAAGTCGTTTCTCTTATTCTCATATTTCAATTTATTAGAACGCATGCAATATATTAAGATAATACACTAGTCCAATTACATAACTCACTGGAAAAAGTTAATGATTCAAATTAAATACCGAAAACAATATTTTCAAGACTGGCAATAGGACAACTGTTCTCCGCTTGATTATACCTCAAACAACTTTCTCATACAATTTGAACCAATTCAACCCATAGTTGCCCAGTCCCAAGTCTACAGTATCAATATATTCAAAACCGCATTTCTCATATAAGGAGATTGCTGGAAGATTATTTTCATATACATCCAAACGGATAGATTTTATACCTGATTGTTGAGCCTGTTCAAACGAATAGTCCATTAAAGCACGACCAACGCCCATTTTTAAGAACGAGGGATGAACCACAAATGTACGTATCACAAAAATAGAACTGTAGTCTACATCAACTTTCCAGCTTACACTATTATAGGCTTCATCGGGATGATGGTCTAAGATAATAGAGCCAGCTATTTTTCCGTTGCACCTGAGAACGAAAAGAGTATTATCTTCTATACCAGCAACAGCATTTTCACGAACAGGATAAATGCCTTTTATCCATCCGGGATAATTGGTAGTAGCCGATAGATAATCATTTAGATTGTCATACAGTTCTTCTAATTCGTCAATGTCGGCAGGAGTGCCGGATTCTATTACAAACTTCATAATCACAACTATTTAGGATACAAAGATAGTGGAAATCATACTCATTTATTGAGGAATTATTTATATTTCTCACTTTTTACATATTCACATTATTAATAAAGTCCATTAACCAATACAAAAAATACTACAATCTAAAACTTTTGGTTTGTGACACGGATCGTTCAACTAAAGCATGTTGGGAAGATGGTTGTTCGGGGGGTTCAATCGAAGATAAAAGAATCTGTGGCGATTGCTTTTGTTTCATATCAGTTTCACCCTTTTCCATATTTTTTTCCAATGGGACTAGCTCTAACCGTATCTTCCTTTCCAATACTGCCATCTCTGATTTCAGTAGTTTCAATTCATCTTCCTTTTTCCACGTACCGCCGACTACTTCCCGAAGCGTAGGCAAATCCTTCTCCAACTTCTCGTTCTCCATCCTATACTGCTCCATCAGTTTCGGAATACGATCAAGTGCGTTGAGGAAGTTCGTTGCTGCCGCTTTGTGGTCGGACATCGCCAACTGCCCGTTATTGTAGGTGTACTTGTACGCACCTTCGATAAAGAAGCGGTTCTGTTTCACCTCCACACCCTCACGGATGGAGCTCTCCGTTTTCACAAGGATAGGGAAACCGTACAACTCACCGATAGGCAGGTATTCACCGCCCGTCGTGGCGTTCTTGGCAATCTCCTGTAGCCGTGTCCCGACGCTTTTCGCATCGGTAGCCGCCAGACCGTCCAGCTTTACCGGATTGCGGTAATACCCGTCCTCATCGGTCTGTGCCCGTGAGGTAAAGGTTTCGTAGTCCACCGTCAGCTTGGCAATGTGTTCGTTGTTCTCATCCAATTTCTTGGTATGCGACTCCAATTTCCACGTCGAGCCGCTTTTATCCTTGTAGAAACTCTTGCGCTCACTTTCCAATGCAGCGACTTTCTTTTCCAGACGCGCCTTGTCCAGCAGGTCGGTGTTGCCGGAAAGGATAGCCATGTATTCCGAGAAATTCATGCCCGATTTTTCGTCCATACTGCCCTCGTCGATGGTACGTGCGCCCATCGACCCGCTTTTAAGCTGGGAAATAAAGGTCTGCTTGCAGTGCAGCAAGTTGAACTTATAGCTGTCCAGCGATTTTTCAACCGCATAGATAATCACGTCCACCTTGTTGTCTGCAAAGGACTTAGCAATTTCGTTACCCTTTCTTACCGCCCGCCCGTCACGTTGGGAGAGGTCGGACGGTCGCCACGGTGTGTCCAGATGATGAAGCGCAACCGCCCGTTTCTGTGCGTTTACACCCGTTCCGAGCATACTCGTCGAGCCGAACAACACCCGCACTTTCCCCTCGTTCATGGCATCTATCACCGCTTTGCGTGATTTCTCATTCTTGCACTCCTGAATGAAACGTATCTCGTTTGCCGGAATACCGTAATCCTCAATCAGCTTACGTTTAATCTCGCTGTACACGCTCCACTTTCCCGGCTGGTAAGTGCCCAGATCTGAAAAGACGAACTGTGTGCCTTTCTGTGCGTCATACTTTTTATAGTATTCCGCAATCTTGGCAGCACAGTGGCTCGCCTTGTTGTCCGGGTGGTCGTCGTACTTGTCCGGATCAATCATCCGCATATCGAGTGCCATCTTGCGGGCGTAATCGGTGGCAATCAGCATCTTCGCTTTTTCCTCCGTTTCCGACAAGGGCAACCGTCCCAATACCGTCGCATCACCCGTTTGTGCGAACTCCATCAGTTTCTTGATGAACTCTTCCTGCACGGGTGTAGGCGGAATGTTGTGCTGTATCTCGTTCTTCTCCGGCCTGTCCACGCCTACATCCGCCGCCGTGCGGTAATCGGTAATCTCATTGTAGAAAGCCGCCAGTTCCGGCTCTTTGATAAAATAGCGGAACCGTTCTTTCTGTATTACCTGATTCGTAACAGAAAACTCAAAGTCGGTAGTCTTCTTGGCAAAGATAGCCGCCCATGCATCGAAACAGTTGATGTTTTGCCGTTCCAGTTCCTTCGGGCGGAGATATTTGAACAATAGATACAGTTCTGTCAGCGAATTGCTGATAGTCGTACCCGAAAGGAACGTAGCCCCCAAATCCTTGCCCGTGCGTTCCTGAATAGTGCGCAGGGCAAACAGCATATTGAGTGCCTTTTGGCTTCCCTCGCTGTTTCCCAACCCCGCCACCCGGTCGTGACGGGTGTTGAATGTCAAGTTTTTAAACTGGTGGCTCTCGTCTATGAACAGGTGATCGATACCCATCTGCTTGAAATCCACCACATCATCCGTGCGGGATTTGATGGCGTGCTCTACCTTTTCGAGTTTGGCGAGCAAGTTGATTTTCCGTTTCTCCAATCCTTTGAGCATCCCTCTCGATACCTCTTTGCCCTGTGCCCGCAAGACGTCCAGATTCTCTTCCACCGAATCCAGCTCCTTTTGCAGAATCTCCTGCTGCACGTCGGTCGGTTGCGGTATCTTTCCGAACTGGTCGTGCGACATGATGACACAATCCCAATCATTATTTTTGATATTGTTAAAGAACTTCACCCGGTTCTGGGGTGAAAAGTCCTTTTCCGTCGCATAAAGAATCTTCGCATTCGGGTATGCCGTGCGGTAACACTCGGCTATCTCCGCGACATTGGCTTTCAGCCCGATTATCATCGGCTTGTGCGCCAATCCCAATCGCTTCATTTCTTGCGCCGCAAGGCTCATAATCAGCGTTTTACCCGTACCAACTTCGTGGTCGCAAATTCCGCCGCCGTTCTGTTTCAGCATCCAGACGCAGTCTTTTTGGCTCTGGTACACCTCCTTGATTCCATACTTCTTTTCCAACGCTTTCAAGTCCAAACCCGGAAAACTCTGGTGCGAACCGTCATAGGTCGGACGCACGAAACAGTTGAACTTGCGGTTATACATATCCGCCAGCCGCTTCTGAAATTCGGGCGACTGTTCGTTCAGCCAATCCGTAAAACCGTTACGGATTTCATCAATCTTGGCGTTGGCAAGCTGTATCGCCTCGCTGTCCCTTACCTTGATGTCATTGCCGTGTTCATCCTTTCCGATACTCTTGCTGATGTCCGGCACGGTGTTCAGAAGGGCGTTTTTCAGCAGGTTGATACCGTCGTATTTCCGGTACTGCCCCTGTACGGCATACTGGTCGGTGATTTTGGCGTTCTTTTCCTTACATTTGACCGAATACTCGTCGATGCTTTCCGAATAGGCAATCGAAACATCCGTCCCGAACAGATGCTTGACGTAGGCGGTGTAGATACCCGTAGGAATCCAGCGTTCACCGAAATTGAAATCCAATTCGTCAAACGTAATCGGTCGGGGCATGGCATCCCTGAGTGCCGCCAGCGATTCTTCCACCTCCGGTTTACGCTCGTTTCCTTCATTGTCCGCCGCCCAACGGAAGATTTTTTCCATCTTGTCACCCACGTTTCCGGCGACGAAGCGGTCTTTAATCTCATAGTTGTCCACGAGCGGATTGAAAAAGATGCGTCCTTTCAGTAATTTCACCAATTCATCCCGGCTGTTGTCGCACAGCGTTTCCATGTAATCAAGATTCACCGCCCCGTAACGGTTCAGTGAAGCAGACAAAGCCTCATGCGGTGTTTCCACGTGCGTAATGTCGTTCAGGGCGAAAGCGACGGGATGGTCGAATATGTCCGCCTTGATGAACTGCCCGTTTTCCACCCGTTCCAGTGAGAGCATATCACGCCCGGAAGCGTCCATAAGCAGGAACTTCACGTTCGCTTTGGCGTTCAGCCTGCCATAACGCTCCACGAATGTGTCGTAGGCGGTATTCAGTGCGGCACGTTCCGGTTTGTTCTCCTCGTGCATCTCCGCCTCGTAAGTATAAAGCCGCTGGTAGCTGTCGCGCACGGAAATGTAAAGCTCCGCCTTGTCCTGTTGTGCCTTGTCCAGCTCCAACGGGTGAAACGTAGCCCCGTAGCGGGTAATACCTTTCAGATACCCCACCTGATTGCCGTCCGCCACCAACATTCCTTCTTTATGGTGCGGTTCCAATTTCGCCATCAGCGGACGGGGCTTCATTAACTCCGCCTCCAATTTCTCCGCTTCTTCCCGTTGTTTTATTTTCTCCTGACGGCGTTGTTCTTCCTCCAATCCGCCACGAACCAGGTACACCGGCTTTTCCGCATCGGGACGGTCGGATAGAGTTTTTCCTTCCCTCAGTTCCGCCCGTTGCTTTGGGGTAAGCCCCATCATCGCCTCATAAAAGCCGTTGATAGGCGGGTTGGTGTTCCAATCCATAGCGGCATATACCTGTTCCATATCCACGTTTGGTGGTGTCGGTCGTGCGGCTTCTTCCTCCACCTTATTTATACGGGTGGTTTGATTGGTATTTGTCGCCTGCGGTTGGTCGAACAAACTGCGCTGTTTGGAGGGAGCGGTACGTTTGGGTTTCTTTCCGGTCGGTTTCTTCTTCAATCCCGATTGGGCGAGCCGCCGTTCCTCCCGGCTGAAATTGAACAAGTCGTACAAGTCCATCACGGAAGGGGTGATTTCCGGCTTCTCTTCTCTTTTCGCGGACGGTTGCTTTTCGGAGATAACCTCTTGCTGTTTGGTCGGTTTCGGGGAATACACTTCCCGAACCTGTTGTTTCTCTTCCTGCTTTACTTCCTGTTCGGGTTGAATTGTCTTTTTAACTGCCGGTTTCTCTGTTTCCTGCTTCACTTCCGGCGCACCTTGCCTATACCTATTATATAGGTCGATATTCAGATTGGCGGAAACTGCTATGTCCAGATGCTCTTTCAGGTCTTCGCCCATTGCCTGAATACCACCTTGATGGATGGTGAGCAGGGCAGACTTGCCGTATGGGTCTGTCCCATGCTGCATCTTCGTGTTCCGGAGCGGGGCGACGCTCATCGTATATTCATTCTCGATGATACCATCCCCGATGTCCGTTGCACGGATAAACCATTTTTCCTGCTCGGACAACTCCCGGTTCTTTGTCGTGTCTTTTTGCAGGATAACGAGGTCGCTGCCCACTTCCGTCCCGGCATGGTCGGTAAACAGGTTGTTGGGCAACCGTACCACCGACACGATATTAGCGTTCTTCACGATATGCCGACGGACAAGCTCGTTTTTCGAGGAGTTCAATACGCCTTCCGAAGTGATGAACGCCACGATACCGCCTTCACGTGCCGCATCCAGACCTTTGAGGAAAAAGTAGTTGTGGATGCTCTTGGCGGCGGTACGCCGGGCGTTGTCCGGAACGCCCGTATATTCGGGATCGAATACCGCCATGTCGCCAAACGGAATATTGGATGCCACCACATCGAAAGTACCCATGAAGGGTTTCTCAATCCGCTCGAACCCCTCCGCACGCACTTTATGTTCAGGGTAAAGGTGCGAGAGTATTTTTCCCGTAAGCAGGTCTTTGTCAAAAGCCATGACCTCCGCTCCCGGAGCGTCAGCACCGAAAGCGGAGATGAACACCCCTTGTCCTGCCGACGGATCGAGCAGGCGGTCGGGGATAATACCCTGTTCATGGAGCGTACCGGCAATTGCCGATACGATTTCGGGGGGAGTGTAAAACGCCGTAAGGACGGAGCTTTTCAGGCTGTCCATATAGCGTTTGTACTCTCTCTCATCTGCCGAGTTATCACGGACAAGCCTGTGTAACTCCGCTGTCATGGGAAACAACTCGCGGTCTGATTTCGTCCAATGTACGGCGTCCATCAGGTTCTCGGCAGGGTTGAGGATGAACTTCAACCCGCCGAAACCGCAGTAGCGGCTGAGTATCTCCCGTTCTTCGGGAGTAGCCGCCCTGCTTTCCTTTTCCAATGTGAATACCGTCCGTATCGCCTCGATGTTGTCCCGCAGCTTCGCTTTACGGTTAAATGCCATGCTCTTCGAGGTAGATTGCGACGGTTCCCGTCAGTTCCGTATAAAGTCCGTCATATCCGGCGGTGTAGGTGAAACCGTCCGCAAGCGGGTATCGGGCGAACACCTCTTCCATTGCGGGAAGCAGTGTCAGGGCGAATGCAGGGGCATCGCCCGGTGGCACTTCATCGGCAAACTCGTTCCACAACACTTCGATAACGGTGTTGTACTTGGAAAAATGCAAGCCTTGAAGCAATGCCGCCATTGCCAGCTCCTGCGCACCTTCCGGTGTAGCCCCTTCCAGACGGGACTGTTCGTACACATCGGCTGCATGGTCGGCACGTTCTTCTATGAAATCCGTGTCGGAAGCACGGTTGGGATGGTTCTCTCTCAGGTATTTCAGCAGGTACAGTCCGTAATAGGAAAACTCTGCGGATTTGTTTTTATCATTCATAATTCTGCGGATTTTAGTGGATAATTATTAATTTTGCAAAAACAAAAAAATTATGGAAACCAAAGATTACATAGCTAAAGCAGATACTACTCTTGATCTTTTGAAAAATTATCCAGAAGTAAAATATTCAAATAATAATCTTTCAATAGAGGAGCTGATAATGGATACCGAATTATTGTTATATCAATATGATTCTAACTATCCTTCATTATTTGAGATTAAATCAATGAAAGAGAGATATTCAGGTCGATATTGGGATTATGAATCTGTAATTATTGGAATGTTATCAATGATTTTAGCCAAGTTTAAAGAACTTTTAGCATCAAAATAACGTAAAAGGCACTCGACGTCCCCGCCGAGTGCCACCACTAAAATCCACAGTAAAATCAGTATCAACTATCAGATAGCATGAATGACTTCCTGTAAATTCAGTGGTAAATATACGCATTATTTCTTTTTTCGCTTGGAGTTACGGTTGTTTTTCACATCGGGGAACACGAATACCGTGTTGAAATCCCCGTCAAAGGCGACGGCGGCACTGAACGGCTTGCCCTCCTTGCTGTTGAAGCCCTTTATAACGCCCGTCTGCCCTTTGGTAAGCAGTTCGGTAATATCCGTATCCGTCAGCGTTTTCCCCGCTTTCTGCCGGAATATGGGCAGCCCGCAATCGGGATTGCCGCAACGTACCACCTTGCCGTAGAACTGCATCATTCCTTTCCCGCATTTGGGACAAGTGCAGCCGCTTTCGTTGTGCGGGAACAGCTTGTCCGAACTCAGCAACTCCGATGTAATCTGCGAGGTGTACGCCTCAATGCCCTTGCGGAACGCTTCGGCACTTATCCCGCCGTCTTCGATCTGCGAGAGAGCCGTTTCCCATTCGCCCGTCATGGTTACATCGGCAATGCGCATCGCCTTGACCACTGAGTAAAGCGCAAGCCCCTTTTCGGTAGGGACGAGGGATTTTTTCTGCCGCACCATATATTCACGTCTGAACAGCGTTTCGATAATGGCAGCCCTTGTTGCCGGTGTGCCGATGCCGCACTCTTTGAGGGACTGGCGCATCTGCTCGTCCTCCAGCTCCTTGCCGCAGGTCTGCATGGCGGAAAGTAAAGTCGCCTCTGTATGCAGCGGTTTCGGCTTGGTCTTCCCTTCGGTCAGCGAGCACCCTTTGACGGGTAGCGTATCGCCCTCTTTCCATTCGGGCAGCGTCACTTCTTCCGTTTCCTCGCTCTGCCGGTACACGTCACGCCAACCAGCTTGCTTAATGACGGAACCTTTGATGCAGAACGCCACACCGCCACATTCCGCCGAAACGGTCGTCACGTCTTTTACGCATCTTTCCCCGAAGGCTTCCAGCATACGCCCAGCAATCATATCGTAGATAATTCGTTCCTCCGCACCGAGATGCTGCGCCTTTACCTCCGTGACGAGCAAGGCGTGGTGGTCGGTAATCTTCGTATCGTCCACGCTCCGGCGTGAGAGGTCGCCCATGCCGGAGATATAGCCGCCCCATGCCGGGATGTTCTTCAACGTGAGCAGTAATGCGGGTATTTCGGCGAATACGTCTTCGGAGATATGGCGGCTGCCCGTGCGGGGATAGGTAATCAGCTTCGCCTCATAGAGCTTTTGGGCGATGGAGAGCGTCTGTTCCGCTGAAAACCCGTGCTTGGTGTTCGCCTCTTTCTGCAAGGTCGTCAAATCATACAGGAGTGGGGCTTCCTGTACGGTTTCCTTGCGTTCCACATGGGTGACGATAATCTTACCGCACTCTTTGGCTATGCCATAGGCGGTTTCGGCAGGCTCTTTCTCTTTCCACTTTTCTATGGAAGAGAATTTCACGACCTCACCGTCCGCCGTTCCGTCGGTCGATAAATGGAGCTGGAATACAGGTTCGGGAATGAAACGCTTGTTCTCCCAATAGCGGTCGCATATCATCGCCAATGTGGGTGTCTGCACCCGTCCGAGCGAATATGTACCACGTCCGGCGGCAACGGTGATGGCTTGCGTGGCGTTGATGCCCACGAGCCAGTCCGCTTCACTGCGTGCTTTGGCGGCATAATACAGCTTGTCGTACTCCGCACCGGATTTCAGGTTTTCCAATCCCTCACGGATGGCTTTGTCGGTAAGAGAACTGATCCAGAGGCGGTCAAAAGGGGTGGCGCATCCGATGTACTCGTATAAATAGCGGAAGATAAGTTCTCCCTCACGTCCCGCATCGGTGGCGACAATAATCCGTTCGCTTTCACGGAATAGCTTGGCGATGATTTTGATTTGTGCCACCACGCCGCTATCGGGCTTGTAGCCTTTCTCCCCCTTGACCTGCCGGGGGACAAGGGTAAACACGGGCGGAATAATCGGCAGGTTGTCACGATGAAAACCCTTGATGCCGTACCCTTCGGGTAGGGCGGGCATGACCAGATGCCCGAAAGCCCATGTTACATAATACCCGTTACCTTTCAGGTAACCTTCCGCTCTCTCCGTTGCGCCCACGATACGGGCGATTTCCCTCGCCACGCTGGGCTTTTCCGCGATAATGCAAATTTGATTGTTCATACTGATTTAATTTATTTATTGTGGATTTTAGTGGTTGGGGCGATGCCCCGGTTGATTATTATATTTCTTCTGCTGCTACTGATTTTGCTTTTAACTTCTCTTTTTGAAGTGCCGCAATCAGTTTGCGGTCATAATAGATATGGTGTCCTTCCGCCGTGTAGTACCTCTTGTTTTCCTCTTCGATGGCTTGCCAATCGGTAAGCCACCACCAGCGGGCGACTGCACAGGGCAGAATCACGACTGCCAGAATGATAAATGCTGCCATACGCCTACATTCTTACGCCTGCCGCACGGTTCTGTGTCCTTTGTTGCTGTGTATTGGCAGGAGCCGTTTGTCCCTGCCGCAAAGGTTGGTTCAGATGTCTGGTAGCCTCATTGGTATTCCCGTGTGTATTGACCGCCACCTGCGTGCGGCTTTCCGAAGCGGGGGTGATTTCCTGTGCCACGTCGGGATTATTGCGGTAATATTTCGGTTTGCCCGCCTCGAAACTGAATTTGACGTAAGCAGTAAAGGGTTCTCCCTTTCCGTCGCGTTTCATGTCCTTGACAAGAATGGCGTTCCCGGCTGTAAAATTCTGCTGTTGCTGCTGGGTGAGCGGTATGCCGCCCATCGTTTTCGGGGCACGGATGTTCCCGTTCTCATCCAACCATTGGAATTTATAGACTTTCGGCTTCTGTTCGCCTTCCGTCCCGGTGGCGGTTTGTCCGCCTGCCGCTTGTGCGGTCGGAACCGGTCTGGCAGGTTGTTGTGCCGTTTGTCCGGTTACCTGCCCATTGCGCTGCCTTCTGTTCTGCCCGTTCTGTTTGGGTTTGGGCACGAACTCCACGCCCCGGCGTTCCACGTTCACCTGCAACGTGGCGGTGAATTTTCGTTTCTCGGACAAGACGATTTCTTTATTGGGCAGCGCACGCCCGGCAACGAGTTCGGCTATTTCATGTTCGGTAAATTCGGTCTGCCCGATTCTCGTGGTGACGGGCACGTCTTTCACCGGAATAGCCTCTATCTCGTTGGTCTGACGGTCGATACTGATATAGGAAGGGATGATTTCGCCCGTCTCCTTGTCCACCAGTTCCACCACACGCCCCATGTTTCCCGTCTTTTTCAGGTTCTCCTTGTCTTCGGGCGTAAATTCATGCTCCATGAACTTCTCGTCGAGTCTGGGCTCCTTGCGGATAGTGTGGGGCACGATACCGATACTGCCGTCCGGCATTTCCTTGAATGAAAGCCGTGCTTCTATCTCGAAGCGTTCCCCTGCAATCAGGGGAGTGACCGTCACAAGTGCCGATTTGCCGTAACCGAGCATCTTTTCCAAATCGTCCGATGCTTCCAATGCTTCGCGTTTGATGCCGTACTGTTCTTCAAGATTTGCCCAATCAATACGGCTTTCATCAATGCCGGTACCGCTTTGTCCGGCTTGCTGTTGTGCTTGCTCGCCGGTTTGTTCCTCCGCTTGTTCGCCCGTGGTTTCCGGTACAGCCGCTTGTTCCGTTTCCTGCGCCTGCGGGGTATTTTCCGGTTGTGCCTGCTGTTCGTACTTGGACGTATCCACGTGGTGCGGTTCAAGCAGGTCACGGTTCTTTTCGGGATTTTTAAGCAGGTCTTTAAGCACGTCTATCACATGCTCGATGTTCTCCGCCGCCACACGGTAGAAGCCGAAGCGTTTCGGCTCCTTGCATTGCCGGAAAAAATTGTCCAGAAAACTGTCCAGCGGGTTACTGTTCTTGTCGAACAGCAGAAAATCTTTCTGGTTGGCTCCCGAAGCGGCGGTCGTTTTCGGTGTGCCGTCCTTTTTCAGCCCGGCGACGACGCTGATTTCGCCCGTCTTCTCGTCCCGGACAATCAGCACGTCCTTTTGATTCTTTTTTTGTTCCATACTTTATTGCTTTTAATTAAAAATGAAATTGTTTCGCCCACGAAAGTAGCGGCTATCAACCGTCCCGCAATGGGGGAAGAACCGTGTGGCAGCTTGTGGCTTCCGTCTGGAAGTTTGTGGCTTTATGCCTTTTGCTTTTTCACACCGTTTTTCCCTTCGGACTCCTTGAAATGGATTCGCAGGAACTCCTGCACGTCCGACTCCTTGTAATACACCTTGTGCCAGAGCATCTGGTATTTCAGTGTCCCCGAACTGCGGTAACGCTGGATGGAGCGTTTGCTCGTGTTGAGTAGCTCGCACAAGTCCTGATTGTCGAGCAGCCGTTCCCCGTCGAGGTATTTCACCTCTCTCAACTCCTTGCCCGTAAGGGAGGCGATAAGCTGTTCGTTCCGGTCGAAACGTTCCATGATTTGCCGCATCCAATTTTCAAAAGTGGCTGTATCAAGTGGAGTATTCATCGGGAAGTAGATTCGTGAGCAACTCTATAACTTTCTCTAAACTCATCCAGCGTCTGCGGATTACAGCTGACAATACGTTGTGCAATACATTTTTCCACATCGGAAAGACGATACAGGCATTTACTCCGTATCATACAATAAGGAATAGTTCGTTCTTTCCGCATACGTTGAAGAGTTCTCGTACTAATTTTAAGAAGTTCGGCAAGTTCCTCACTTGTCAGCCATATTTCAGGCTCTTCCGCAGGTACTGCTTCTTTTTTGAATACATAATCGGCAATCCGATTAATTCGAGTTACCAAATCTTGATATACTTGATGATCCAGAGTTATTATTTCCATTCTTTTACACTTTTTGATTATGGCGCAAAATTGAAAAGATAAAAGAGGGAGAATCCACAGGTAGGCAACTACCTATGTAAGATTTCTCTGGAATTTAAGCTATACCAGAGTTATAATAAAAATCTGTAATGCCAAATCATTAGGTCACATTAATTCTTTGCTTATATTTGCGATGGATGTACATTGGGATATCCTCGTTCACGAGAGAGACAATGCACATAAAATCAATAAATACATTGAAAAGCAATGACTTATCAGATATATATCTATACGTTAGCACTGAAAGATGGTTATTATTATGTAGGAAAGACCATTGATCCTGACAGAAGATTTAATGAACACTTTAGCGATAAAGGGGCTGTATGGACTAAATTACACCCTCCTGTTAGTGTAATTGAAAAAGAATCTTTTCTCGTTTCTTCTCTCGAAGAAGAGGACCGTTGGGAAAACCACCAAACTATAAAAATGATGAAAGCCAAAGGCTGGCAAATGGTCAGAGGTGGCTATTGGTGTAATGTGGGTGAAATCGAAACCATAAAGCACCTGCAACATTGCGGATATTTTTTAGATATAGATATTAAGGATATTTCATTTAGTAAAAGAGAGTATTATATATATCTTCTTGAATTGGAAAATGACAAATATTATGTCGGCTACTCCCGTTCCTTGAAATCCGCCCTTAAAAGACAGGAAAAAGGTACTGCTTCAAATTGGACTTACATCAATAAACCCATACGGTTATTGAAATATCAGGAAGCAGTATTTGAAAATGGTATTCCTGATATGAATATGGTTAATGAGTGGGTGCTTCAATGCGGTGCTGAATACGGGTATGAGAATGTCCGTGGAGGAAGTTTTAATTTATTGGAGCCGGAACAGCATTTAAGAGTCATACAATCATTCTTACAGAAAAAAGGAAAAGGTGTGAATGTCACTAACTTTAGTAATTACAGCAAACTCATAGAAGATTATGAGAAAAATAATCCTAAGATAGATTATGATTTGCCACTTAATGATAACGAGCGCATTATGGTTGTTTATGTGCTGGCATTAGAGGATGGTTATTACCATGTAAGTTACAGTAGTAATTTGACAGCACTTATGCAGAAATATGAGAAAGGTAAATATTGCGAATGGTGCAAGCTCCACACTCCTGTTAAGCTATTGGAAATTATTCCCGTAATTTGTCCTAAGGATCATTTGGAGATTATTGAGGAACTTGACCCTATTGTTGAAAAATACTTCAACGAGTACGGAGCAGAGAAGGTTAGAGGTGGTAGATTCCCTATCGTAGATGAGAAACTCCACTTAAAGAAAGTTTTTGAAAGATATAAAATTGACGAATGTAAATACATCAGATACACGCAAAAAGAAATGAATCATCTAAAATATGAACGTAAGAAATCACGAAAGACAAACAACTCAAAAGAATAGTTTTTACAGCTAAATATTTCGTATTTTTCAACTGCCATTTCTTATGAATTTACTAAAAAACAGGCATACTGATTGACTCCAAGCTACCCATTGGTTAGTGAAAAAAATGTCTTATTGACTATTTTTGATTTTTTGATACTTAGATAGTCTGACAAGGGTTTTAGCTATTCTTTCTACCCTTGTTTCATCTGTTTTGGCGGAATAGATCCATTTGACATAATTGTGTTGTTCATTTTCATTCAATGAATGAAAGAACTGCTGTGCATCCTGATCTTCTTGTAGGCATAAAAGCAGTTCCTCTGGAATTTCCAGTGGTTCATTGTCCGGATATAAAATGACATGAACATAATCTCCCGCTTGTTTATTTATCTTTTTACGTATTTCAGCTTTCACAGAAAGAAGCAATTGCCCGTTACCCGACGGCATTAAATGGAACTTCTTGATTTCATAGCCATCAATACTGCCGTTTACTATTACCCAACCAAAATGTGAGTGTTTATCCTGTAAAATTTCAGGAATCAGAGCATAAGTCCAGCCACCTTTTCCCGGAAATTTTTCAAGTAGATATTCCCTATTGACCAACGGTTTCACTTTCATAATATTCTTCTTCTTCATCTCCATAACTAAAAAACAAATAATATTTAGTTTATATTCAATCATTCAATAGCACCGTTTTTCCAAGAAATATCCCTGTCACAGATTTAGCCCCAACATCAATCATTCTTCGCTTCAACTGTATAAAGCTCTGCCCACTGGTTAATACATCATCAAATAATATCACGTGCATTCCATCAACATCTCTCTTTTTTATACTTAGATTAGACACCACATCCTTATGAGAAGTACCTTTCATCTGTTCCCTTTCCTCTTCAATCCAGATGGTTTGAAAACCATCACGCACATTCAACCACCTTGACAAATGATAACAAAGAACAGGAAATCTTTTTCGTTGTCGCTCCCTTGTAGAAGCAGGAATAGGAATTAATATCGTCTTTTCAGGAGAATTATAATAAGAAATATTCTTCATGCAGAGAGATATAATCTTTGCCACCAGCATCCCACAATGCCCTCCTTCCTTAAACCGGAAAATCAAATTACTGATACGCTTTTGATGTACATCTATTTTCTGAATACGTGTAGGATAATAATCATGTACATAGTGGCAAGTACTCCCGTCAATCTCACAACTTCCGGTGAAAGCTGTATCATACGGATAAAATTCGGTTTCCACTCCACAATCATAAGAGAAAACTAATATATCCTTATACATACTCAATCTTTCCGAAGATTCCGCCCGCCCGATCCAACCAACCGACTCTCCGGTATTCATCAATCCAATGCCTATTTCAAGTTGTGTATTGAACGACTGATGCGAAATGACATACCAATCATAATCCTTACAAAGTCCTGTAAAGTCGCTAAAGTTATCAGATAAGAAATAAAAAAGACCTCCTTCTTTCAGTACAATTACAAATTCACCCTGTGGTTGTCGATGCAGATAGAAAAATTCCTCAAAACTTCCCAACTCATAGCCCATTGGAACTTTATACCCATCTACTACATAGCCAGAATCATATTCAAAAAGCATATTAAAATCTTCAACCATAAGCACTATATTCTATTTCAATATTTTATGCAAATATACCACCTTGACATCCGAAGGTAAATACTATTCATTACTCTTTTAGCTTCTTTTATCACAAAGTAGTAAACGCTCCGATCATAAACAGAGAAACGGCCTTCCCCACTTGTAAAAGCAGGAAAAGCCGTTCCATTTTATGAAAGCCTTATTAATTTATCCCTTGCATTTTACTTATTTGCAATACAATAGGAATTTTCTGTTCACTAACCTTACGTACAAGTTGTTCGGTAATCCATTCCCTGAACATAGCACAAAACGCACTTTTCATACGAAAAGCAAGCATTATAATCATATTCAGATTATAATAATACAACGTTCCATACTTACCGGGAGCATATTCTATTCGCACATCTTTTGTCACCGCATACTCATGTAATTCACCTTCAGCAAAAATCTTTTTGATTTGTCGTTCAACAGATGCTCCGCCAACATTGAATATATCAGCGATCTCCCGTACATTCATCCAGATGCTCCCATCCTCCGCAGGTCTGAGAGCAATACGAACACCACCGGAATCTTTTGCTTCTATAATTACTTTTCCTTCGTCCATACTCTATATTCTATTATCATTATGAGTTTAACGCTATTGATTCAAATTCATCTAATTTCCCAGATAACTGCTGCATATCATTACGTATCTTATCATTCGTGATGCGGGCATAAATCTGTGTCGTTTCTATATTCGTATGTCCTAACATTTTGCTGACTGTTTCAATGGGAACACCTTTAGCAAGCGTGACAGTCGTCGAAAATGTATGTCTTGCGAGGTGGAAAGTAATATTTTTATTAATTCCACACAAATCAGCAATCTCTTTCAGATAAGAATTTAACTTTTGATTACTTAATACGGGCAATAATTCACCTTTAGGTAATTGTCCATCATACTTCTTCAGTATAGCCAATGGAATTTTCAAGAGTGGAACATTTACCGGGGTATCTGTTTTTTGGCGATGCCTCATAATCCATAGCTTACCATCAAACGAGGTACAGATTTCACTTGCTTTCAGCGTCTTTATATCAATGTAACTGAGCCCAGTAAAACAAGAAAAAATAAATACATCCCGCACCTGTTCTAACCGTTTCGTTGGGAACTTTTTCTTCAATATTTTCTGTATCTCATGTTCGGTCAGATAACCTCTATCCACCCGTTTCAATCGAATCTTATAATTCATGAACGGATCAGTATAAATCCAGCCGTTATTCTTTGCCATAATAACAATCATTCGGAAAGTCTGCATAAATTTCGCGGTTGTATTCTCATTACATAAACTGACGGTACGCAGATACGTTTCAAAATCCGTAATGAACATATGGTTGATTTCCTTCAAAGCAATATCTGTGATATTATACTTTGCTTTCATAAACTCTTCCATTCTCCTATAACATCGGTCATACTTCGCCATAGTAGCAGCTGTTTTACTGATACCAACCAACTTTTGTGCATCTTCATTATGTTTCTTGAATAATTCCAAAAGAGTCCGTTGCTTGGCAGTAAAACCCAAGAACGCATTTCTTACTTTCTCCGCTGTAACAAACGACTCATGAATTTCAATATCACGATAGTGATTTTTCAGAGAGGTACGTATGTTCTCCAACAATTCATTCAACTGACGTGCCTTTACAGAATTACCTGCCGCTTTCCCCAACTTCATGTCCCATGCCTTTGGATCCACATTCAGTTTAGAACTGAATTGCGTGACATCACCACTTACTGTCAGTCTGACCATTATGCAGACTGTTCCATCCTTGTTTACCTGATTCTTTCTAATGTAGAAAAGAATCTTAAATGTACTTTTGCTCATATACCTTGTTTTTTATGTCCGTAACAATGGGGTTATAACTTCCCATTGCAAAGGAACGATTAACAATTAGTTTATGAACGGACACCTAAGAGACAACGAGCGACAAATCAGCAACTTAGCATTAAAATCGTTACTATTTTATTTCGCTCAATTTTCAGTAACGATTTAGTAACACTACTTTGTCCAAACGGGGCATTTTCTTGTCTTTTGCTTGTCTGCCGACAAAATGAAAAAGTCCCGTAAAACCTTGATTTTACGGGACTTGCCTTAGCTTTTCCACCATTTGTCTTAGTGTCCAGCGGAGAAAGAGGGATTCGAACCCCCGGAACCTCTCAGTTCAACGGTTTTCAAGACCGCCGCAATCGACCACTCTGCCATCTCTCCAATATGTATGCAAGTATTTTTTAATTGCAGTGCAAAAGTAGTGATTATTTTCGAATAATCAAATTTGGTGATGGATATTTTTTCTTTTCACTCTATTCATTTTCTTTTAACCACTGAGAATAAACGTTTGTGTCTTTTTATTGTTACTTTTGTAAGTGATAATAATTAAATAGTAATAAGTTTTATATGAGAAGTTTGAAAAGTTTATTGATGGTTGTGGCCGCGCTGATTTTGGTCAGTTGCTCCATGTCTGCAAAACCAGAAAAAAATGAAACGGAAAAGGTGTCATCAGCGCAGGGGGAAGTGATTGTTTTGAATAAAGCGGACTTCCTGTCGAAAGTATATAATTACGAAAAGAATCAGACTCAATGGGTGTACGAAGGAAACAAACCTGCTATTATTGATTTTTATGCAGATTGGTGCGGTCCTTGCAAGAAAGTATCTCCGATCCTGAAAGAACTGGCTGCACAGTATAAGGACGATATCGTTATTTATAAGATAAATGTAGATAATGAAAAAGAGCTGGCTTCGGCATTTGGTATACAGAGTATCCCGACGTTGCTGTTCATCCCCAAGACGGGTAAACCACAGATAGCCCAGGGAGCTTTATCAAAAGAACAGTTTGTAGAGCAGATAGATAATTTCTTGCTGAAAAAATAAGGTTTTGATATATTTCTGTTGGAAATGTTGTGATTTGGAACGCCCGATTCTCGTGTAGGATCGGGCGTTTTTAACTTCTGCGAATGTTCGCGAGGAGAGATAAAGGGATAAAAAAAAGAGGATATCTGCAAAGATATCCTCTTTTTTATTTTGGCAAAGCTCGAATTATTCAGCGCTTTCTGCTGCAGGAGCTTCTTCTGCTGGAGCGGCAGCAGCTGCTTCTTCAGCTTGCTTAGCAGCTTCAGCGGCTGCCAATTCTGCTTTCTTTTTAGCTACGATTTCAGCTTTTGCCTTATTTGCTTCTTTTTCAGCTTCCAGACGAGCAATGGCGGCAGCTTTTGCAGCTTCGCTATCTTTGTCCTTTACTGCTTGAACAGAAGCCTGTTTGTTTTTCAACCAAGCCTGAAACTTAGTTTCAGCAGTAGCTTCGTCGAATGCACCCTTCTTAACACCTTCCAATAAGTGTTTTTTCAAGCAAACACCTTCGCGGGAAAGAATGTTACGAGTGGTATCTGTAGGTTGTGCACCTACCTGTAACCAATACAAAGCTCTTTCGAAGTTCAAATCTACTGTAGCAGGATTAGTGTTCGGATTATAAGAACCTATCCTTTCAATAAATCTTCCATCACGTGGAGCCCTGCTGTCTGCGATCACGATTTGGTAGAAGGCGTAACCTTTACGACCGTGTCTTTGCAATCTAATTTTTGTTGCCATGTTTGAATAATTAATTTAAGCTGTTTGTATTAGCGGGTGCAAAGATAGGAATTTTCATAAACAAAACAAATATATTGTAGAAGAAAATAATTGATTATCTTTGTCGGCGTGTGAAATTCTCAATTATCAAATAATAAACGGATACATTTATGAAGACGGATACGTTGAAGAAAATGCTATTGATGCTGTTGTGTGTTGTTTTGGTAAATATGACTGCTTTAGGGAAAGAACTGGTTTCGGATGTGTTGCCGATTGCCGATCCTTATATCCTGTTTTACAATGATACCTATTATGCCTATGGAACATCCCGTGCGGACGGTTTCGAGGTGTACAGTTCTAAAGACATGAAATCGTGGGAGCGTTCTCCGCGCCTGGCACTGAGTAAAGAAGATTCTTACGGGGATAAATGGTTTTGGGCGCCGGAGGTCTACTATGTGGGGGAGGATAAGAAGTTTTATATGTTCTATTCGGTAGAGGAACATGTCTGTGTTGCCACGTCCGATTCTCCTTTGGGCCCATTTGTGCAAGATGAAAAGAAGCCGATTCGAGAAGAAAAAGGAATCGATACATCCGTCTTTTTCGATGAGGACGGGAAAGCCTATCTTTATTTTGTTCGCTTTACAAACGGTAATGTGATTTGGTGTGCGGAGCTGAAAGATAATCTGAAAGAGATCAAAGAAGAAACATTGACGCAATGTGTTGAAGCTACCGAACCGTGGGAGCTGGTGTTCGGAAAGGTGGCTGAAGGGCCTTCTATTGTCAAGCAGGGCGGGCTTTATTATATGTTCTACTCCGCAAATGACTTCAGAAGTCAGGATTATGCCGTAGGTTATGCAACCTCGGATTCTCCTTTCGGTCCGTGGAGGAAAAGCGAGAAAAATCCGCTTTTGCATAAAGTGGAAGAACTTGTCGGAACCGGTCATGGTGCACCGTTCCTGGACAGATCGGGCGGATACCGCTATATTTTCCATGCCCATAAGAGTCGGACAGAAGTGAACCAGCGAAATTCTTACATTATTGATATGTCTCTGGCAGGGAAGGAGCGGGTTTCGATCGGTGGTGGTCTGATACGTCCGGAAGTCGTGAAATAAATCATTCTTTTCGACCGGACGGGATAACAAAGCTCAGTCAGTAAGTTTGTCATCCTGTACCCGTTTGGAGTATATCCTGTCATTCTTTTGAACCAACGGCTGAAATATTGTCGTTCCTATTTATTTACTACCTTTGCCGGTCGTTTTATAAAAGCAATACATTTATATTATATGATTTCAGTAGACGGACTAACAGTAGAGTTTGGCGGTAGCGCATTATTTTCGGATATATCTTTTGTCATTAACGAGAAAGACCGGATTGCCCTGATGGGAAAGAACGGGGCGGGTAAATCTACTTTGCTGAAGATATTGGCGGGTGTGCGTGAACCGACTCGCGGGAAAGTGTCTGCTCCGAAAGATACCGTTATCGCATATCTTCCGCAGCATTTGATGACGGAAGATGGCCGTACGGTGTTTGAAGAGACTGCTCAGGCTTTCGCCCATCTGCACGAGATGGAAGCGGAGATCGCTGCTCTCAACAAAGAATTGGAGACACGCACCGATTATGAATCGGATAGCTATATGGAACTGATCGAACGCGTATCGACATTGAGCGAGAAATTCTATTCCATAGAGGAAATTAATTATGACGCCGATATAGAGAAGACTCTGTTAGGGCTTGGTTTCACCCGTGAAGACTTTAACCGTCAGACAAGCGAGTTCAGCGGTGGTTGGCGTATGCGTATCGAATTGGCAAAACTGTTGCTGAAGAAACCGGATGTGCTTTTGCTGGACGAGCCAACCAACCACCTCGATATCGAGTCCATCCAGTGGTTGGAAGATTTTCTGATCGATAACGGGCAGGCGGTTGTGGTGATCAGTCACGATCGGGCTTTTGTGGATCATATCACGACTCGCACGATCGAAGTTACGATGGGGCGTATCTATGACTATAAAGTCAATTACAGCCAATATCTGCAGCTGCGCAAGGAACGCCGCGAGCAGCAACAGAAGGCATACGACGAGCAACAGAAGTTTATTGCTGAAACGAAGGACTTTATCGAGCGTTTCAAAGGCACTTATTCCAAAACTTTGCAAGTGCAGAGCCGCGTGAAGATGCTTGAAAAGCTGGAAATACTGGAAGTCGATGAAGAAGACACTTCCGCTCTGCGCCTGAAGTTCCCGCCTTCGCCCCGTTCGGGTTCTTATCCGGTGACGATCGAGAATGTGTCTAAATCGTATGGAGACCATACTGTTTTCCGTAATGCCAATCTGACGATCGAGCGGGGTGACAAGATCGCTTTTGTCGGAAAGAATGGCGAAGGTAAATCTACGCTGGTAAAATGTATCATGAAAGAACTCGAGCATGACGGCACGTTGACGATCGGGCATAACGTGATGATCGGCTATTTTGCGCAGAACCAGGCTTCCCTTTTGGATGAAAACCTGACAGTGTTCCAAACGATAGACGATGTCGCAAAAGGGGATATCCGCAACAAAATAAAGGATTTGTTGGGGGCTTTCATGTTCGGGGGCGAGAATTCTGCAAAAAAGGTAAAGGTGCTCTCCGGTGGCGAACGTACCCGCTTGGCAATGATTAAACTATTGCTGGAACCCGTCAATCTGCTGATCCTTGACGAGCCGACGAACCATCTGGATATGAAGACGAAAGATATCCTGAAACAAGCCTTGATGGACTTTGACGGGACGCTGATCGTCGTTTCGCATGACCGAGACTTCCTGGACGGTCTTGTGACCAAAGTTTATGAATTCGGAAACAAGAAAGTGACGGAACATCTCGAAGGTATCTACGAGTTTCTGCAACGCAAGAAAATGGAAAATCTGAACGAGTTGGAGCGTAAGAATTAAATCCGTATCCCTAGCCCGAGCATCAGGTCGTAAGTGGAATAATCTACCCGGGGGTAATACCGGTAGTTTGTCCGTCGTGAGAAATAGCGGTTTGTCAGGGTGATGTTCCACTTGTCCATTAATAAATAAGCCAGTTTCATCGAGAAGATGGTCAGGCGCGCGTTTCCTGCATCGCCTTGAATGTTCAGGGTTCCGGGATCTGCCTGTGACCAGTCGATCTCCGGATCATATCCTTTCCAGGTAAAGATATGATAGTTTTCCATGTTGAGCAGGAAAGCCAATCGTCTGTTGTAGATGATGCCTGCACCGGCCTTGGTGCTGTAGCCGCTTCCTAAGTTATAATCCCGTTCGCCAAGCAGCATATAATCCGAAAGGCTGGCTCCCAAAGCGACGCCGTTTGCATACAGTTCGGCGTAAATATCCGTCTTGTCTCCCGATGTGGCCTGCTTGTAATAGATAAGGCCTCCTCCTGCTGCTGCCGGTGCTGCGATGCGGTAAGGAGGAACGGTCAGGTCGCTTCCGTCGCGGAGCTCCGAGTTATAGAAGTCGAAATGTTGGAATAATCCGGCGGAAAGGGAACGCGGCCCTTTCGTCCAAACAGTTTTTCCCCATAAGGCTCCGATGGCATTGACCTGGCTGACCACCGGCTGGGCAGAGAACAAATCCATTCCGAAGTTGAAGCGGAACCATTCATAGGGAGAATAAAAATCATCGTTGAAAGGATTCCCGTAGTCGATGCGGAAATTAATGTTCAGACTGGTCGTTCCCCGTTTCGAACCTTCTTGTTCTGCGAGGAAACGAGGTCCCATCGTGACGATAAAATTGACGGGAACGGAAGAGTAGGTTCGTCCTTTTGAAGAACTGTGTCGCCAGGCTTCTCCTGAAATGATACGGTTGAAGGCGCGGACCGGCGACAAAATGCCTGCCAATACCTCGCGCCCCACACGTTCGGCTCCCGACGAACGGTTGTCTATGAACAGGTCGGACAGCCGATAGGTGATTTCACCCAATTCGATTCCTCCGAACGTTGTCGCCAGCATGTCGTTGATCGAAGGCGGTTCATTCTCCATAAAGAACTCCCACATCAGACTGCCGCCGGCTGCAAACGGGGCGGATTGCCAGAAGTTCATACCGTTGCTGCGAGCTGCGTTGAAATAGAGTGAACCGTGATAAGGGTGGGAGAAAAGGTTTGTTGTGAACTGGTCGGTGTCCCATACCGGGCCTTTTTTGAAATTGCTTTTGATCGTATGCCCGTTGATATAAGCCCAATCCTCTTTTACGATATATCGGTCGAAGCTCCAGACGAGCATATTGAGTCCGAATGTTTCGAGTGCCGCTTTCCAAGGGCGGCGGGGTTGGAGTAGGGTTGAGTCACTTGTATAATGACGATGTGTAATTTGAGGTATATATTCTTGTCCCCGTATCCAGGGGAACGAAAACAGACAAATGAGTCCGGTTAGTATAAATTTCTTCATTTTTCCCTTAATTAGATAGTCATCAGCACCTTTTTGAATGCAAACTTATATATAATTAACAACCGGATGTTCGTTTGGTTTAAATAATTATCAGGTCATCTTTATAGAAAACCGCAACATTGCGAGGAAATACTTATTTTTGCAGAAAAAATCAAAATGATAGACTTTATTACGTTTTGCGATTACACCGGGACATTCGCTTTTGCGATTAGCGGCATCCGTTTGGCTTCTGCCAAACAATTTGACTGGTTCGGGGCCTATGTTGTCGGTGTGGTTACGGCGGTAGGAGGCGGTACGATCCGCGATATCCTGCTCAATGCCACCCCTTTTTGGATGGAACAAGCCTCTTATCTCATCATATCGGCTCTGGCGTTGCTCTTCGTTATCATATTCAGGAAATATGTGATTAGCTTGAACAATACTTTCTTTATTTTCGATGCGATAGGGCTGGGACTGTTCGGCGTGGTCGGTATCGAGAAGGCGCTGACATTCGGATTCCCGATGTGGGTGGCCATTGTGATGGGGACGATTACGGGGGCTTTCGGCGGTATGATCCGCGATATCCTGATTAACGAGGTTCCGCTGATTTTCCGAAAAGATATTTATGCGCTGGCATGCGTGTTCGGAGGCATTATTTATTACGCTTGCTTACAGATGGGTATCGGGCCGTCACTGACGCAGCTTATTGCTGCTACCGGAATATTCGTTTCACGGATAGTGGCAGTAAAATATCATATAAGCGTCCCTGTATTAAAAGGAGAAGAATAAAATTATTAACTTTGCGATATGACAGCAAGTGTAAACATTCAAAGTGAGAAAGCCTCGATCCTGCTCATCTATACCGGCGGAACGATCGGTATGATCGAAAATCCCGAAACCGGCGTGTTGGAATCGTTCAATTTCCAACATTTGAAGGATAATATGCCGGAACTGAAGAAGTTGGGGTATGCGGTTTCGACCATTCAGTTTGATCCGGCTATGGATTCATCGGAGATGGGGCCGGAGTCATGGATGAAGATCGTAAAGATTATTGCAGACAATTACCAGTTGTACGACGGCTTTGTCGTGCTTCATGGTACGGACACGATGTCTTTCACGGCATCTGCTTTGAGTTTTATGCTGGAAAACTTAAGTAAACCGGTCATCTTTACCGGTTCGCAATTGCCGATTGGTATGTTGCGGACCGACGGGAAAGAAAACCTGATCACCGCCATCGAGATCGCCGCAGCCAAGGAAAACGGTGTCCCGGTTGTGCCGGAGGTCTGTATCTTTTTCGAAAATGACTTGTTGAGGGGTAACCGTACGAGTAAGATCAATGCGGACAACTTCAATGCTTTCCGTTCATACAATTATCCGCCGCTGGCACATGCCGGTATCTATATAAAGTATGACACCGGGCAGGTTTACCATCCTGTTTCGAGAAAGCCGTTGAAGCCGCATTATCTCTTGGACCGGAATATTGCGGTGCTGAAACTTTTTCCGGGGATTTCTCCCCAGGTGGTGGAAAGCATCCTGAACATACCGGGACTGAAGGGAGTCGTGATGGAAACGTTCGGAAGCGGTAATGCACCGTGCTACGATTGGTTCCTGACGATGTTGAAAGAAGCGGTGAGCCGGGGAATTGTGATTGTAAATGTAACCCAGTGTAGTGCCGGAAGTGTAGAAATGCATCGGTATGAGACTGGTCATAAATTGTTGGAAGCGGGAGTGATAAGCGGTTTCGACAGTACGACCGAAAGTGCTGTTACCAAGCTCATGTTCCTTTTCGGCCACGGCTTGACGCCGGAAGAGGTGAAGGACCACATGAACTGTTCGCTGATCGGGGAGGTGACGATCCCCGACTCATTTCGCCCGTAATTCCTCTTAAGGACTGAATTGGAAATTAAAATGAAACTATCATTTCTGAGTTTAGCAAGTGGAAGCAGTGGAAACTGCTATTATCTGGGAACGCCCGAATTCGGCGTGTTGATTGATGCAGGTATCGGTATTCGTACCATAAAGAAGGTGTTGAAAGATAAAGCGATCGATTTCTCCAAAATTGTTGCAGTCCTGATCACGCACGATCATGCCGATCATATCAAGACTGTAGGTTGTCTGGGAGAGAAACATTGTATTCCTGTTTATACGACAGAGGCCGTCCACCGAGGAATCAGCAAGAGTCGCTACGTGGAGGAAACGCTTGTCAGTTCGCGTAAGGTGATAGAAAAGGAAGTGCCTTTTATGATCCGCGATTTCCGCATTACTGCTTTCGAAGTCCCGCATGATAGTACCGATAATGTGGGTTATTATATCGAATATGGAGATCATAAGTTTACGTTGGCAACGGATGTCGGCCATATTACCGAAACGGTAAGTAAATACATGGGCATGGCGAACCACCTGATCATAGAAGCCAATTATGACGAGGAGATGTTGCAATTCGGCACGTATCCTGCTTTTCTGAAGGAACGCGTAGCCAGCCCGACCGGACATTTGAGCAACCGTGAAGCTGCCGAATTCCTCGCAACTCATTATGATCCCAAATTAAAAGATATCTGGTTGTGTCACCTGAGCCGTGACAATAACCATCCCGAACTTGCTTATAAGACAGTCGATTTCCGCCTGTTTCAAGAAGGGGTACGGGTTGGAAAGGATGTTTCCCTGCATGCTCTGAAACGGACTACACCGTCTGATATATTTGAATTTGATTAAAATTTTGTGTAAAAAACGCGGAAAAAGTTTGCGAAGAAAAATTAAACTCTTATCTTTGCACCCGCAATCGAGAAACAACGATAGCATGAATGACTTGGTAGCTCAGTTGGTAGAGCAAATGACTCTTAATCATTGGGTCGAGGGTTCGAGCCCCTCCCAGGTCACTCAATAGAAACAAAATCGACAAATATCGACTTGGTAGCTCAGTTGGTAGAGCAAATGACTCTTAATCATTGGGTCGAGGGTTCGAGCCCCTCCCAGGTCACAAGCTAAAAGGCCTTTTACAGCGTTTGCCTGTGAAAGGCTTTTTTATGATATAAATCGCCAATGGTTATGTAAATAAGTTTATTCCGGGAATTCATTTTCAACAACTTCGAGTATTTCCTGCGTACGAAGAAGAAATCACCCGCCGGCGCAAGACGAACACCGAGTCCAACATCCGCCTGCTGGACGTGCCCAAGCGCATCATAGAGAAGTCCAAGTGGCTGTCCAAGGACGGTCATGTATTTCCGGTACCGGGCACAGTAGATGCAATGTCATATTGAAGGAACTTGGCAGGCAATGCGGTTTCAAGATACGGTTGACCTATCATGTTGCCCGGCATGAGACCGTTTCTCTCTTCGATAGTGGTGAAGGCTCTCCTGCTCCCTCTGCATTGCATGTACGGGTAGTTTTGCCCATATCCATGTCCGCCGGTATTGCCTGCCCTTTTCTTGGGAGAAACGGCTTGTCGTAACGGGCGGCGTGACACAAACTTTTCCGGATATAGAGAAACATTCTAGAAAAAGACTGGAAGACAAGCTATTATTGGACTGTATAGCAACAAAATTATATTTTTCTCAATAAAACTAATTATTTTTTTTCTTTTTATGAATATATATGTTATATTCGTAATATGTGAAAGGCCTTTTTATTATCTAATATCTGTTAGAGTTTGTTCTACTTCGTATTTAAATAATAAAAGCAATTAAGATGAAGTTTTTTATCAATTCATATTTTGGTGATAATCAATCTATTGGTTTATTATCCCACATTAAAAAACGGCTTCCTTACGGGATGGATGATCAATGGATGGTGTTCAGCCATTATACGGAAAGAGGTTGGACTGTCGATAACTTGTGGCATATCTTCACTGATTTTTATGGTGGGCAGTATGCTCCGCTTGCCTTTTTGAGCTATTTGGTGTTATATGCCGGTTTCGGCTATGATCCCTTTTATTTTCATATGTTTAGTTTGTTGTTGCATATCGGTTGTGTCTGTTTGGTTTGGAAATTAATCTCTTCCCTTCTACGTGTGCATGGAGGAGTGAGTGAAAAGCAAATTTTATATGTAAACTTTATTACAACGCTTCTTTTTGCAGTCCATCCGATTAACGTGGAGGCTGTTGCCTGGATCAGTGCGTTGAAAGTGTTGTTATATGCTTTTTTCTATCTCTTGGGGCTACTTTGTTATTTACGTTATATACGAACATCAAAGATTTTTTATTATGTATTAACGATAGGGTGCTTTCTTTGTTCTTTTTGGGGAAAGGAACAGGCTGTTACTTTTCCACTGGCATTGTTGATCGTCGATTGGTTTACGAACCGGAATATGAAAAATCTTGAGGTCTGGAGTGAGAAAATGTCGTTTCTCATTATGGCATTCTTTTTTGGAATTATTACTGTTCTTTCTCAAGGGAAAGGGCCTTATGAAATGATTTTCCCATTATATCAGCGTTTACTTTTTGGATGTTTTGCCTTAGTAGAATATATTACTAAAAGTTTGCTGCCCGTTAATTTGAATTTCTTTTATCCATTTCCTATAGTATTGGGGGAGGAACCGCCCTTACACTATTACCTTTATCCGGTAGTGCTATTGTTTCTTATGGGGTGGATCATAGCTTATCGGAATAATCGATATTTGGTATTCGGTGTATTGCTGTTTCTTGTCAACTTATTGTTCTCAATACATCTTTTTAATATGTCTCGTCATGCCATTGTGGCCGATAGATATATGTATTTGAGTTATGTTGGCATTGTTTTCCTTATAGCAAATGGAATTTGGTGGTTGAGAAAACGATTATCTTATTTTAAAGCTGCTTTGGTCTTTCTTTTCTTCTATTGTTTCTTTTTGTCAGTATATACTTTTCATTATACAAAAAAGTGGGAAAACACAACGATGGTGAAGAAATACACAAAAGAAGTATTAGAAAAAAGGTTGAATGGAAGTAATCATTTATAGACAATTAAAATTTTAAGGTTATGTTAAATGGTAAAAAAATCTTATCAGTTTGTGGAGCAGTCGCTCTGTTGCTGGGTGTGGAAATGAATCTTCGGCATTCGCTGAATGATTACGGTATGGGTACTAATAGTCTAAGTACATTTGCCTTGGCACAGACCAGTTCTTCTTCTTCCGGATCCGGATCCAGTTCATCGGGGAGTGGATGGTTTTGGACATTAAAAGAAACAAAAACGGAATGTTTGTATAATTGATTGATTTTATGATTTATGTGGAAGCCATTTTGGATTTGGTAATGAAAGCATGTTTGTCTTCTTTATGAATTGAAATGGTTCCTTTTAATTGTTTTTTTGTAATTTAGGCATGAAAAGTAAATATGTACTAATAGCTTTTGTCTTGTTTTGTTGCAGTTGTCAAGAGTTGATTATGAAAAACAGGCCTTTTCCGGCAGTAGATGCAGGTCGTATTGAAATCGTTCCTATATCTGAAGAGAAAGGTGAGATCATAAAAGTAACCAATGAGATTGGAGAAAATATTCCGGCTTCAAAATTGATTGAAGATTTTTTTTATGTACCGTTAGAATCAATTGAAGAATCATTGTTTGCTTATTGTAATCAGATAGAAGTTTTTGAAGATAAAATTTTTGTGTTTGACAGGACTGGGACGGAAAAGCTTTTTATTTTCAGAAAAAATGGTAAGTTTCTGAAATCAATAGGTGAAAAAGGAGGGGCTCCTTTTGAATTTTTTAAACCTCGATCATTTGCTATTGATCGAGAAAAAAAGCAAATTGTTATTTATGACAATCAGAAACGGAAGTGGATGCATTTTTCTTTAGATGGGAATTATATAGATTCTGATGATGTTCCTTTCCGCACTATTTGCAATTTTCAAATATCATCTACAGGCTATTATATAACAGCCACGAGCAAGGGTGATTGGAATAATCATTTGGGTCCTATTGCCGATTATAAACTTTTGTATACAGATAGTTTGGGGAATTTGCAGAAAGCAGCCTGCTATTATCAAGAGAGTGAGCATAATCAATTGGTCTACGACCCTGTAAGAAGGCTGGAAAATGATATTTTATATGTTCCGATGTATTTGAATGAAGTTTATACGGTAACGGATACCACTTTGTCTCTTCGGTATAAATTTGATTACAGCGAGTTTACTCCATTTGAAAAGGAAAAAATTGCTACTTTTGAAAATTATGATGAATTAAGAGATTATCGTTCTTCTCATACCTATTTATCGACTTTTGCAGAGAACTCAACTCATTTGTTTTTTCTTACAAGTGATAATGGAAATGAACGTTTGGTATCGATTTATGACAAGCGTTCTAAAAAATTGTTGCAAGTATCCGGAATACAGTGTGATACTGATTTTATTTTTGATTTTATTGCGGGTATTCATGCTTACGAAGATTACTTTATCGCAATGATCTTGCCTCAGTCCTTGAGGATGTTGAAATCTCAACTTGAAAAAAATCATTATCCGGTCAAAGAGGAAAATATGAGATTATTTGAGAATGTAAAGGAGGATGATAACTTGGTTTTGGTATTCTTTAAAATAAAGGATCTATGAAAATCAGCATGATCAATATAATAGTTTCGGCATTTGTTTTATCAGTTACTGCCGGTTTGTTTTATTTGAATCGGCGTCCTGCTGAGAATATCGATGATGTGACATTGCTTACGTTATTTAAGAAGTGAAAAAATGAAAAAGTATCGTTTAAAATTAAGGATGAAAGGGACTGATTTTTATTTGCGCTATGTACAAAGAAAAGCATAAAATCTATTGTTGTTGAATGAGAACGGGGAAATTCATTATTGGTATTTGCAACCAGTTATTACTCAATATTTTGTGAGTTATAAGTCAGAAATATGGGCATAACCTTTAGGGGTACATTCTAAAAGGTGAAGATTTAACCTTTTTATTATT
>OGZD01000536.1_pt1 | contig 40306 bp, 40 predicted proteins | sample 1576701 | NCBI WGS metagenome assembly OGZD01 (sample SAMEA3541487, study PRJEB24748) | human gut metagenome | biome: human gut; feature: human-associated habitat; material: faeces | place: China | collected 2012
GTGGGTATCCCATCCGGCCTTACGCGGAACCATATAGCCCTCCATGGTGCGGTATCTCGGGATCATATCCTTGATGACACGGGTAAGTACGTGTCCGATATGCGGTTTTCCGTTTGCGGTAGGCGGTCCGTCATAGAATACGTAAGGGGTTCCTTTTCTGCGGCTGTCGATACTCTTTTCAAAGATCTTTTCATCTTTCCAGAATTTCTCAACCTGTTTTTCCCTGTCCACAAAGTTCAGGTCTGTTGATACTTTCTCGTACATGACACATTTCCTCCAATCAATGTTTTGCGCATAACTTTCTCGTTGTTATGCTCTTCGTGTTTTGTGTGTCGTATGCTGAATTAGTAATAAAAAAGCCCCATTCTCAATGAGAACAGGGCGAAAATAACGCTTTTAACCACCTATTGCTGCATACTGACATATGAGTTCCCTTTAACGGCGGAATCACCGGGTACACTTACTTTCCAAAAGCAGTACCGCTTTCAGGGTTCAGCTTCCAGCTCGGGAGTGATCTTCCTTTCACGAAAAAGCACCGGGCTTCCATCGTCCCCGGCTCGCTTTGGCTTTCTGCTTGTGAACCTACTGTCTCCGTCATGGCTTTTTTCTATGGATTGTCTGAATGTAACCATCGAATCTGTTCATAGTTACATTTTTTTACACTCAGACAAAATAATGATGTTGGGGTCAAAAGGTCTTTTGCCCCCTTTGATACCGGATTGTTTCGCACTACGTGCTTCCACAATCCTCAAAACATTCATAATCCGCTCATTTTTCTACGAAAAATGGCTACTTATTCATGTTTTAGGCGGGTCCCAAGGTCAAAAATCCTCTTGCAAGCAAGCTTGCATCAGATTTCCGACCTTTTGACCTTGGTATCAAAATAATTATAGTAATAAGGTATTTAAAAGTCAAGGGAATCCCTCGGGAGTTGCGAAATCTTTCCATATTGATGCCGTCTTCCTGTTTTCTTTCTTAACTTTTTAGGCACATTTTACGTTCTTTTGAAGTGTTCGTTACTTTTTTAACACGCAATTTGCCTTTTCGCACAAGAACTGATATAATCAACCACAACACGTTTGACAGCCGCCCGGTTCTTTTGGGGTGAACCGCACTTAAGCTGTCATTATCGTCCGGCATTTTTATACGCTCCGGACTGCTGCGTTTAATATTCCGCTGACACTTACCGCGGAGAAATTTAAGGAGAAACATTATGAGCGAACGAAACCTGACGCTGCTTACAGATCTCTACGAGCTGACCATGATGCAGGGTTACTTTCATGCAAAGGATGCAAATGAGACTGTCATCTTCGACGCATTCTACCGCACAAATCCGGATGGAAACGGATTTGCCATCACGGCCGGCTTAGAGCAGGTTGTCGAATACATCGAAAATTTACACTTTGATAAGGAAGATATCGATTATCTCCGCACCACAGGACTCTTCGGGGAAGATTTTCTGGAGTACCTCTCCACCTTTAAATTCACCGGTGATATCTACGCGATCCCGGAAGGAACCGTCGTATTCCCGAGAGAACCGCTCGTAAAGGTCATCGCCCCGATCATGCAGGCCCAGCTTGTTGAGACCGCGATCTTAAATATCATCAACCACCAGAGCCTGATCGCAACAAAGACTTCCCGGATCGTCCATGCAGCACGCGGAGACGGAGTCATGGAGTTCGGTTTAAGACGTGCCCAGGGTCCGGATGCCGGAATCTACGGTGCGAGAGCCGCTATGATCGCCGGCTGTATCGGTACTTCCAACGTGCTCTGCGGTCAGATGTTCGATGTCCCGGTAAAAGGAACCCATGCCCACAGCTGGATCATGAGTTTCCCGGATGAGCTCACCGCCTTCCGTACCTACGCGAGACTCTATCCGACCGCATGTATCCTGTTAGTCGACACTTACGACACCTTAAATTCGGGTATCCCGCATGCAATCCAGGTATTCAAGGAGATGCGCGCGGAGGGAATCCCGCTTACCTTCTACGGAATCCGTATGGACAGCGGAGACCTCGCTTATCTCTCCAAAGAGGCGAAAAAAATGCTCGATGCGGAAGGCTTCACGGACGCTGTGATCTCCGCATCCAACGATCTCGATGAGACCCTGATCACAAGCTTAAAGAATCAGGGCGCAACCATCAACTCCTGGGGTGTCGGCACAAACCTGATCACCTCCAAGGACTGCCCGTCCTTCGGCGGTGTTTATAAGCTCGCGGCGATCATGGACAAGAAGACTGGAACCTTCATCCCGAAGATCAAGCTCTCCGAGAACGAGGAGAAGATCACAAACCCGGGCAACAAGACCACCTACCGTATCTACGGAAAGGACAGCCACAAGGTCATCGCGGACATTATCTGTCTCGTGGGAGAGACCTTCAACGAGGACGAACCGTTACTGCTCTTCGACCCGGTGGCAACTTGGAAAAAGACACTCCTCGCTCCCGGAACCTACACGATGCGTGAGCTTCCGGTACAGGTATTCAAGGACGGCGAGTGTGTCTACCACTCCCCGAAGGTCATGGATATCCAGAAATACTGCAAGGAAGAGCTCAATACCTTATGGGATGAGACAAAACGTCTCGTAAACCCGCATGAGGTCCATGTGGATCTTTCCAAGCCGCTTTGGGATATGAAGCATGAGCTGTTAGACAAGTATCATTTTGAGTAAAACAGGAGCTTCTTATAACTTTACCAGGAGGTAATTATCATGAGTGCAACAGATATCGCCACATCCATCGATGTGGATCTTGACTTAATTTATGAACAGACAAAAGCCGTTGCAGAGGAACTGATCGAGATCGCCAATATGAAACCGGGCCAGATTCTGGTTGTTGGCTGCTCCTCCAGCGAGATTGCTGCCCATGTGATTGGTTGCTACTCCAGCAGTGAAGTGGGTCAGGCTGTCTTCACCGCTCTCTCCAACGTGACAAAAAAACATGGTCTCTACCTCGCCGCCCAGTGCTGCGAGCACTTAAACCGCGCCCTGATCGTCGAGGAAGAGTGCGCCGAGAAATATGGCCTGGAGATGGTCAATGTAAAACCGCAGTTAAAGGCAGGCGGCTCCTTCTCCACCGCCGCATGGAACGAATTCGAGCATCCATGCGCTGTGGAATATATCCAGGCACACGCCGGGATCGATATCGGTGACACCTTGATCGGTATGCATCTGCGCTATGTCGCCGTTCCGGTCCGCACGACCATCAAATCCATCGGCTCCGCCCATGTTGTCTGTGCGAGAACACGGCTCAAATATATCGGCGGCGAGCGGGCTGCTTATCAGAAATAAAAAAGGGGCTGTCGCACTAACGTGCGGCAGCTCATTTTATATATCCAACACAAAACGCCGAGCTTCGAAAAGCCCGGCGTTCGTGGTATAATCAGTTTATGCGACTAAACAAAATAATACAGAAACCGTTCATTTAAGACCAATGATTCTGCAGTGTTTCGATATCATACGGACAGGGATAACCTTCTCCAGATGATATATATGATCATGTCCGGTTACTTCGAAGATGATGCTTCGGATGAACTGACCAATGATCCTGTTTTTAAAGCTGTACTTGAAAAATCCGCATTAGCATCTCAGCCAACCGTATCAAGATTCTTTAACCGCATGGATGAAGATACTTTAAAGCAATTCCAGGAGATCAGCCGGATACTCAGAAAAAGGATCTACAGCATCCAGATGCCTCAGGCCGTGATCCTGGATCTGGATTCCACGCTCCTCGCAGCATACGGCAAATAGGAAGGCAGGGCATTTAACTTCCATTATCAGAGTAATGGCTACCATCCGCTCGTCTGTTATGACAGAATCACTGGTGATCTGATAAAAATCCAACTCCGTGATGGAGCGGCTTATTCCTGTACCGGTGTAACCGATTTCCTGCAGCCGATTCTCGACGAGTACCTGAATGATTATCCAACCATCCATCTCCTGCTTCGCGGCGATAGTGGTTTTGCAACTCCTGATCTCTATAAACAGTGTGAGGAAAACGGAACAAGCTATGTCATCCGGCTGAAGGGAAACAAGGTTCTCCGTGAAAAAGCGTCGTTTCTTGCAGATGCACTTACCAGTCGGACTCAAAATAACAAGGTAGACTACACTGTGGTTTACGGTGAATTCATGTACAAAGCTGGTCCATGGCCTTATGAAAGACGCGTTGTGTGCAAGGTTGAGAAGCCAGAAAACCAAATGGTTTACATGTATACCTTTATCGTCACAAACATGGATTCCTCACCAGAATACCTTATCAAATTTTACTGCAAAAGAGGTCTGATGGAAAACTTCATCAAAGAAAGCAAATCTGGTTTTGATTTTTCTGCGGTGAGCAGTCACAACAGAATTGTAAATGCAAACAGAGTCCAGGTACATGCTCTTGCCTATAACATATTTAATTGGTTTAGACGATTGGTATTATCAGCAGAAATGCGGAAACAACGCATTGATACCGTTCGTATAAAACTGCTGAAGATTGCTGCAAAAGTAGTTCGTTCAGCAAGATATATCACATTCAAGCTGTGCAGCAGCTGTCCATATAAAGAAGAGTTTTATGACACCCTTTCTGCAATAGGTAAGCTGGATGTACAGCTGGAATAGCAACCGTCAATGGACCTTGACAGCATGATAATTGCTCAAAAACTCGTCATAGGGATTTTATACCCTTTTTTCTGACAAATTGAGAGAAGTTATGGCTGCATGGATCATTTTTTCAATTCATGGTGCAAGGTTTAGGTTAGAAATTGCTCCGTGAATAATTCAGGTTTGAGCAAAGTCTTTATGGAATCCATAATTTGTTCGTAAGTAATATCTTTCGCATAAGAAAACTGCTTGCGATACTTGTCCCACATCGTTTTGAGTTCCGGGCTTTCTTCGATGTTGTAAAGAATAGAAGGAACATCTGCAATCTGTTCTGTAGTGCCACGATGCTTGGCAGTTGCACTTAACGCATCAGCAAATACCGCATTATCGAATTTCTGCGTTGTGGTCAGTATATAGGTATCGTAAAAATCTCTGGGACGAGTATTGAACACGCCACAGCGTAAAATAGTTTCAACCTTTTCAGCCATGACGGTTTCAATGTTGTATGCCCACAGCTCATAAGATTTCTCATCATCGAAAATTTCAGAGAAGTTGTACTGCACCGCATGGGGTGTAATAGCATCACCGGTGGACACATCAATGCTAAGTGGAGTCAGCAGAGTATCAAACTTGGCGTTCAGCATGACACGGTATCCGCCGTAAATATCATCTTCACGGATGGGCGAAATTGTGCCAATCTCGAATACAACGCCGTCATCGAATGCGATGTCACAAACATCTTCCAACGCACTGCGAATTGCTTCCGGTGTAAGGGGCAGATTTTTAAGAGTGGTGTCCATATCCATGGTTGCGCGGTTGTCGAGTCCGACAATGGCGGCTACCAACATACCGCCCTTTAATACAAACTTCTCTTTGTATTCGGAAGCGGAAAGGCGGACAAGCAGACGCTCAAACATATAGTTCTGCAGAATGACCTGTGCAGGGATATTCTTCTGTTTTGCGATATTGCGAATTTTCGCCTTCAAACTCATTGCTTTACTCACAGAAGCACCTCCAAATATTGACGCAACACTTTTTCAACACGCATCTGTTTTGCATATGTATTCAGTTGGTTTAGGTTTTTCTTCGGGCTTGCGGCGTACATTTTAAGTGCCGCTAAAAATGTTTCAGTTCCCAATTTGTTACGGCTGCGAATTACATCACAAATGGTGCGTTCAAGATCGTATGCAGGAACATCATTTCCAGCAGGTGTTCTCAGCGTTGTTTTGCCAAGTTCAAACAATTCAGGCTTGATATAATACACTTTGCATTCAGATTTAATTGCCGCAGAAGGAATACAACCAGACGGTGCAGTAACCGTATGCTCAAATGGAGTACGGTCAGAAATTCCGTGAAGGTAAAGAGCTGTTTCGTGAGAAAAAATGATTCTTTCTGAACGGTTACTGATTGCCAATAATTCATCCTGCATATCATCGGGAAGAATGTACTGGCCTTTTACAATACGATGGATTTTATCTTCTTTGCACAACTTATAAAGCATCGCCTTGGAGATGCCGCGTTGCGCTGCTATTTTCGTTTCAATAATTCCGCCATGCGTTTTTGCAATAGCGGTGAGTTCAGTCATGTAATCCATACACTCACCTCGGTTATAATAACTCAATAACATTATGCTCATAATTACGATTAAAGTCAATATCTTGTTGGAAACATTCAAAAAATATTTACAATTAAATTACGACCGAAGTAAACGGCAATCTAAAGCAAGACATTTACCATACACCAAAAATCGAACAACAACAGAGGGAAACGGACAGACCGCCTATATAAAGCCGCAGAACTATGAGATTTCGAAAACCCGAAAATACAAAAAAGACATCAGCAGAAGAGAAAACATGGAGTATCACGCAGACAGAGACAGCTATATCTATCGGAATGGAAGGGAACTGACTGTTACAAATGAACGCAGAAGTAAAACAGCCAGCGGATATGTCAGTGTAAAAACTTATTACAGAAGTCCAGACTGTACCGGCTGTCCTTATAAAACGGAATGTATCAAGGGAAACAACTGCAAAACACCTATGGAAAAACGTAATAAAGTGCTGATGGTCTCGAAGACGATGAGTCAAAAACGTGCAGAAGATCTGGAACGGATCACAAGTGAGTAGGGAACGATGCTCCGTATGAATCGCAGTATTCAGGCAGAAGGTTCTTTTGCTGACGTAAAAGAGGACATGAATTTTCGAAGATATCTGTATCGTGGAAAGGCAAATGCACTGGCAGAGAGCATCCTTCTGGCGATGGGACGAAATATCAATAAGCTCCATTGCAAGATTCAGACCGGAAGAACGGGAAGTTATCTTTTTCCATTAAAAAGGGCATAGATTTTGATAGTTGAAAACAAAACAGCCTGAAATAAGGCATGCCGAAAGGGATGCCTGGGAATGAACTGCGTTTATAAAGAATGGCATCGAAAACGTGACCGATTTCGATGCCATTTGGGCATAAAGCAGGGCTGCCGCCCAGCAAAAAATATTTGCTAATGCGACAGCCCCTTCTTTTCGATGCCTTTCATTCAGCAGGCAATGAAATAGAACAGTGCCATAACGTAAGCATATGACTTAATAATTTTCTTCGCGAACTTCAAAGTAGCTCTGCGGATGGCTGCAGACCGGACATACCTGCGGTGCCTTTGTTCCGATCACGATATGCCCACAGTTGCGGCACTCCCATACCTTTACTTCACTCTTTTCGAATACAGAAGCTGTCTCCACATTTTTAAGAAGGGCACGGTAGCGCTCCTCATGGTGCTTCTCGATCTCGCCTACCATACGGAATTTTGCTGCGAGAGCATGGAAACCTTCCTCATCGGCGGTCTTCGCAAAATCCTCGTACATATCGGTCCACTCGTAGTTCTCACCGGCTGCAGCGGCTGCAAGATTCGCAGCGGTATCGCTGATTCCATCTAACTCCTTGAACCACATCTTCGCGTGCTCTTTCTCGTTGTCAGCTGTCTTTAAGAATAAAGCCGCGATCTGCTCGTATCCCTCCTTCTTTGCTACGGATGCAAAGTAGGTATATTTATTTCTTGCCTGGGATTCACCGGAGAATGCTGCCTCGAGGTTCTTTTCTGTTTTTGTTCCTGCATATCTGCTCATAGTGTTGAACTCCTTTCTGATTCTTGTTTTCTTATTGTTTTCCCTTCTTTTTGTAAAATGATTCTTTCCGTTCCTGTAATTTACCGTTCCTGTAATTTACCGTTTCTGTCTGACGGTCGTCTTTTTTGTTGTATATCGTCTTGTCTGTTGCGTATCGTCTTGTTTATGGTTGTATTCTAACATACTTTGTTTTAAATGTCAATAATAGTAATTATTATTGTTTTGCAGGATTTATTTACTTTTGCTCCAAACAGTTTTTCACGACCTTCTGTCAAAAACGCAAAAAATACGCCCGGCACATTTGGAGCTTCCATTGTAGAAAAAGAATGTGCCTGGCACATTCTCGCGCCTCGCGCGGTCGCGTGCGGCAATCTACATCTTTGCGCGAGTGCGCATCTTTAGCACGTTAATGCCTTTTATGCAACAGGGAATTCCCCGACATTTCCTGTTGCATAAAAAAACTGCAGATCCACATATCAACCGATATGGACCCGCAGTCTTTCTCATATATTTTTATCTGTTTTTTCTTTCCTTAGTCCGCAAATAACGGTGTGGAAAGGTATCTGTCGCCGGTATCCGGAAGCAGTGCCACGATCGTCTTTCCTGCGTTTTCCGGTCTCTTCGCAAGTTCGATCGCTGCCCAGATCGCCGCACCGGAGGAAATTCCCACGAGGACTCCTTCCTTCTTTCCAACTAACTTTCCTGCCGCGAACGCGTCATCATTCTCCACAGCGATGATCTCATCATAAACCTTTGTGTCGAGAACATCCGGAACAAATCCGGCTCCGATTCCCTGGATCTTGTGGGAGCCTGCCTTGCCCTGGCTCAGTACCGGGGAGCTTGCCGGTTCCACCGCAACGACCTTCACGTCCGGATTCTGCTTCTTTAAATATCTTCCGGTTCCGGTGATGGTTCCGCCGGTGCCGACACCAGCGACAAAAATATCAACCTTGCCGTCCGTATCTTCCCAGATCTCCGGCCCGGTTGTTCTCTCATGAACTTCCGGATTCGCCGGGTTTACAAACTGTCCCGGAATAAAGCTTCCCGGAATCTCCTCTGCGAGCTCCTCCGCCTTTGCGATCGCGCCCTTCATTCCCTTTGCGCCCTCAGTGAGCACAAGCTCCGCGCCGTAGGCTTTCATAAGCTGGCGCCTCTCCACACTCATGGTCTCAGGCATAACGATAATGATCCGGTAACCGCGGGCAGCCGCAACCGACGCAAGACCGATTCCTGTGTTTCCGGAAGTCGGCTCGATGATCGTAGAACCAGTCTTTAAGATTCCCTTCGCCTCAGCGTCATCGATCATCGCCTTCGCGATCCTGTCCTTTACCGATCCGGCCGGATTGAAATATTCCAGCTTCGCAAGGATCTTCGCGTTAAGTCCCTCGGATTTTTCAATCTGTGTAAGCTCTAAGAGCGGAGTCTTTCCGATCAGCTGGTCTGCGGATGTATATATGTTTGCCATAAGTTATTACCCACCTTTAATATATGTTAATAGGATTATATGGCGATATCATCTGTTTGTCAAGTCTCATTCCGGATATCATGTTAGAAAATTTCTATCATATATCACAACACCTTTATCCTTTTCACTGTCTTTATTTCCCTTAAACCTTGTATTATAATAGGAATAATGTTAAACTTACATTACGATCAAAAATATTCAGCAACACGCAGCAGCATGGGAGGATACAGATTATGATGGTTTCAACAAAAGGCCGCTACGCTCTCCGCGTCCTGATCGATCTTGCGGAGCACCAGACAGACGGCTATATTCCATTAAAAGATACAGCAGCGAGACAGGAGATCTCTGAAAAATACCTCGAGGGCATCATCAAAATCCTCGTAAAGGCAAAACTCTTAGAGGGGGTCCGCGGTAAAGGCGGCGGATATCGCCTCACAAAAGCACCGGAACAGTACACAGTCGGCAGCATCCTTCGCCTCACTGAAAACTCCATGGCTCCGGTAGCCTGCTTAGAGCCCGGCAGCACCGACTGTCCCAGAATGGGAAGCTGTAAAACTCTCCCTCTCTGGCAGGGTCTCGACAAAGTCGTCAACGAATACTTGGACGGCGTCACCATCGCCGACCTCGTGCAGAATGGTCAGCCCGGAGATGACTATGTAATATAAGAACTTTTCCTTCGCACAGCCACGACCAGCTGCCGGTCTGCCTCCAGGCTCAGACGCATTATTTTCCGGGCATGGTTTCCTCTTAGCTCGTGGGAGAATGCGTTGGTGGACAGGCGGCACTTGTCTGAGCCGAAGGCGAGTTGTGCCGACTGACCACCGCCCTTAGCATTCTTCCGCAAGCTTAGAGGAACCGCCTGGGAAATACCCGGTGTCTGGGACTGGAGGCAGACCGGCAGCGTACTCTCGCCAAAATCGTCGCTCCCGTCCCCCCCCCAAAAAAAAAGGACAGCCTTGCGGCTGCCCTTCACCTATTTCCATATCCAATTCCATTCCCGGAAATATCGTCCCTAATTCCAGAAGTCCACCTTCTCCTTCAGTCCAATATGCTCCGCCTTAAACACCGGATTCTTTCCGGCCTTTTTCTGCTCTGTATAATCCTCAAGACACCGCAGGACCGGCTTCAGGAGAATAACGATCACCGGCACATTGATCAGCGCCATGAAGCCCATCAGCACATCCGCTGTATCCCAGACAATACCAAGCTTCATCGTAGCGCCGACGCACACAACCACCGCAGCAACGATCCTCATGCACCACTTTGCCCCATTAGATGGAGTCATGCCGCAAAGATACGCAAGCCCTGTCTCCGCATAATAGAAGTTTCCAAGCAGAGTCGTAAATGCAAACAGGAACAGGGAAACTGTAATAAACACAACACCAAACTTGCCGAGTGTGCTGTTCATAGCCGCCTGCACATAGGCCATTCCGGCCATATCCGCATCCGGCTCCACACCGGAGCAGAGCAGCAGCATCGCAGTCGCTGTACAGATCATACAGGTATCAAGGAATACAGAAAGCACCTGAACAAGTCCCTGCTTTACCGGATGGGAAACACCCGCGGAACCAGCCGCACACGCAGCAGCGCCGACACCGGCTTCGTTAGAGAAAAGACCTCTCTTGATACCAAGCATGACCGCAGACCCCGTAAATCCGCCGAAAATTGCTTTCACATCAAACGCGTTGCGGAAGATCTCTGCGAACACTCCTGGGAGAAGTGTGATATGGGTCACGATCACGAACACAGCAACCGCAATGTAGAAGAATCCCATGAACGGAACGATCTTTTCCGTGATCCCTGCGATCTGTTTTCCACCGCCGCTGATGCAGACGAAGAATAACACTGCAAGCACGCCGCCGATGATCCATTTTGCAAGGTTTTCATTCTGGGAGTATGCCGGAATGACACGGAATGCATCTGCGATATTGAAGGATGCAACCAGATTGAAGCCGACCATGTAGGTCAGGATCATGAACACTGCAAACAGGATTCCGAGCCAGTGTTTTCCAGTTGCCTGATCGATGTAGTAGGACGGACCGCCGTAGCAGCCGCCGTCATCGGAACGGCGCTTGTAGATCTGAGCCAGAGTTCCCTCCACGAAAGCAGTAGACATTCCCAGAAGCGCTGTAAGCCACATCCAGAATAATGATCCGAGACCGCCGAGACAGATTGCTGTGGATACGCCTGCGATGTTTCCGGTTCCCACACGGGATGCCGTCGAAACCATGAGTGCCTGAAAAGACGAGATCGCCTTGTCATCCTCACTCGGTGCGAGAACGACCCGCAAAGATTCCTTTAAATAGCGGAACTGAACAAACTTTGTGCGGACCGTAAAGTAGATTCCGCCTGCAACAAGTAAAATGATCAGGATGTATGTGTAAAGATAATTACTGAGATTCCCGATCAGTGCCCCATACAAATCGTACATGTGTTGTTACCCCTCTTTTTTCTTTTTTTGTTACCCCAAAATTTTACTGTAAGTTACCCGTATTTACAATCATTTTTCCAGAAAATTTTGCTATGACCGCTTATTTCATTATACCTCCCCTTCCTAATTTTTTTTCTAAAGAAGAAAGTTTCCGTCTGCCCTTTTTCCTCTGGGTTCCCGTATCACTTTCATACTTTCATCGTAACCTGATGAACTGTTACCCTTCATCAAAAAACTGCTCAGTCCTTCTTCGCAAAAATATGCAATTTCATCTGTGAGGAAAGGAACTGCAGGATTTTTCTCCCAGCAATGCTGTTTCCCTTTGCGTCCAGGGACGGACCATAGATTCCGATCCCCATCTTTCCGTCAACAACAGAGAGCAGCCCGCCGCCGACACCGCTCTTCGACGGGATCCCCACGCGGACCGCAAATTCCCCGGACCCGTCATACATGCCGCAGGTCAGCATGATCGTCTTCACGACTCTCACGGTATCGGAATTCAGCAGCCGCTTTCCGGATGGATCCACTCCGTCATTCGCGAGCAGAAGTCCCAATCCCGCAAGGCTTTCCGCCGTGACGCTCAGCGAGCACATTTTCACATAGAAATCCAGCGCTTCCTCCACATTTCCATTGATCACGCCCTTGCTCTCTAAAAGATAGGCGATGGCGCGGTTTCTCGCCACCGTTGACATCTCTGAACCGTAGACTTTCTCATCCAGAACGATCCCGTCATCCTGACAGAAACATCTCGCCAGCTTCAGCATCTCCTCAAACGATACCTTCGGCTCAATAAAGCTCGCCACTGCGATTGCTCCAGAATTGATCATCGGATTGTATGGATGGCTGTTGGATCCCTCAAGCTTGATCAGGGAGTTGAAGGCGTCCCCCGACGGTTCCATCCCCACATTTTCAAACACCATGTCAAACCCGCAGACCTCAAGGGCTACCGCAAGGCTGATAACCTTCGAAATACTCTGGATGCTGAACCGATCCTTCGTGTCCCCGCAGGAGAACCGGCTTCCATCCCGGCAGAAGATGCTGATTCCGAGCTTATTCTTGTCCGCTCTCCCAAGCTCCGGAATGTACGTCGCAACCTCCCCCTCTTTGATGTATGGGCGTCCCGTTTCCAGCGCCTCATTGATCAGATCCTGAAACATAACTTTTGTTTACTCCTTTCCTATATGACCTTTCACTCCTGCTGCCGCACTTTCCATACTTCGCAGGAAACTCCTGTCAGCACATTTTCCGTGCTTTTTTCTTATTTTAAACGTCCTGTCCCCTCTCAAGCCGCTCTCTTACTTCCTTCAAAAACTCTTCCCCGATCCCGGAGATCGGCACATCCGCAAGTGTCACATACCCGAATTCCAGCTTCACCTCGCACCCCGGAATCGGCACGGAAACTGCCCGGAAATCCGACAGCTGCTTGTCAAAGTCATGGATTCCGATGCTGTAAAAATCCGTCTGTGAGATCAGGTTCATGAGCGTCGCACGCCCTGTCACATAAATCTCCTTCTTCTTTCCCGTACTTCCCCCATCCTCATTTGGTCCGAGGATATTGGAGAGAATATCGTCATACAGCCCCATATAGCGGATAAATCCGTAATTCGCAAGATTCTCCCTCGTCATCGGCTTCTTCTCCCGGACGAGCGGATGATCCTTTGAGATCACGATCTGCGGTTCCACATAGGAGAGGAACCGATATGTAAGACCTTTTGCCGCCGCCATCACCTGGATCTCCTCATGTCTCTGGCTGTCGAAATGGAAAATTCCGATGTCGGCCCGCCCGGAGACCACATCCTCGATGACATCCTCCAACTGCCCCTCATACAGGCGGTGGGTGAATTCCGGCTGATCCTGGTAACGTCTCACGATAGTGATAAAACTCTCCATCACATGGGAGAACTTTGTCATGGACACCGCCAGGGGCTCTGTCTTCTCCATCTCTTTTAAAGGCCGCAGGTGCATTTCTTCCATTTCCTTTAAGATCCGCACCGACCGCTCCAAAAACTCATTTCCCTCAGGAGTCAGCGTCACACCCTGACGGCTCCTGTTTAAGAGCGGCGCTCCAACGGTCTCCTCCAGGTCATGAATGATCTTTCCAAGATGGGATTGGGAAACATAGAGCATCTGGGCCGCCTTGTTGATGGAACCAAGTCTCGCCACCTTGATGAAGTATTCCAGATGTTTCAGATTGATATCATAGCTCATGTTCTTCCCTCCCTCATTTTTCTATCTCTCTTCCCACGCATCACTGCTGAAAAGAATTTCTGAAAGCCGCACATTCCCGCGGCTTTTCTTGTATATAATGTATCATTTTTTGCCATATCTTTCCACTTCTTTGTTATTCTTTATCAAACTAAGGTTATTTCTCACAGAAAAAACCTTATACATCAAAAGCGGAGTGCCGTCACCTGGACAACACTCCGAAACCATACTTTCATATCTTAATTCACACGGGATGACAGACCTCAGCTCCCGATCATAATGCTGATGATCTCATCATTCGTCTCCTTCATTCCCTCTTTTGCGAGACGTCCCACGTTGCGGATCGTCGCCTCGATCCCGGCCGTCACGATTCCGTCACCGTCATCAAAGTTCTGACCACGCTTTGCCATATAGTAGCCGATGATCCCCGCGTCCACCGCCTCAGCGATCTTTGCCGCGCAGGACGCTTTCGCGCCGTCACAGACCATACCGGAGATAATGGCTACCGCATTGATCACGGTGTGGACCACCTCATCGTAGGACGCTCCGGAGAGATACGCGATCCCCGCTCCGGACCCCGCACCCGCGCTGACTGCACCGCAGTAGGCGGAAAGTCTTCCGATGGGCGTCTTCTGGTGGATCGTCGTGAGATCTGAGAGTGCCATCGCCCGGTACATGGTATCTTCATCGACTCCCAGCTCCGTTGCGTATACGATGACCGGAACAGAAGCCGTGATTCCCTGATTTCCACTGCCGGAGTTGATGATAACCGGAAGCTCACATCCGTTCATTCGTGCGTCGGATCCGGCTGCCGCCATGGCTCTCGCCCGCGTGCGGACATCATTTCCGTTCATATCGAGAAGAAGTGCGCCGATGTTGGATCCATACTGCCCACGCATTCCCTCTCTGGCGATTGCCATATTGTAAGTTTTCTGGCGCTCCAGAACCTCTCTGATATCGTTCACATCCACTGTATGGATAAAGTCCCAGATATGCTCCATATCGAGCAGTGAGCGATCCGTAAGACCTTCCTCCTCCTCACCATTCACCGGGATATCCCTGATGACTTCTCCGTTCTTTTCAATATGTACCACATTCGTGTGATAATTTGCGATGCGGACCATGCTGGTATCTGTTCCGCGTGTCAGTGTCACAATAATATCAAAGGTGATGCCGTTATCAATATGTTCCACTTCCACCGGGGTCGTCTGAAGGAATTCCTTCATCGCCGTGATCTGCTCTTTTGTAACAGACGCTATGACCTCAAGTTCCTTTTTCGGATCACCTGCAACGATTCCTGCCGCCGCCGCCGCCGGAATTCCCTTTAAATGATCCGTATTCGGGACGATCACGGATTTTACGTTCTTGATCATGCTGCCGCTGGCTCCTACCTTCACCTTCTCCGGGAGTCCGCCGAGCACTTCTCTCGCGACTGCCGCGCAGTAAGCGATGGCGATCGGCTCCGTACATCCCATCGCCGGCTTCAGTTCCTCTTCCAGAATACTCACATATGCCTGATATCTGATATCGCTTTTCTCCATTGTATCCGTCCTTTCTCCGTTCTTTTCTGCCGATCGGATCACTTTTTCCGCCTGCCATTCATGACTCCGAGTCTCACATCCTGAAAATTCGCATTCTATCCTGCTATTTTCTTGCAATTTCTATATTCTTAGCGTATCATAAGAAGTGCTAAAAGTAAAATTGAACGTTTTAAACAGATCGTTTATAAATTTTTATAGAGAAGAAAGGAATCCGCCATGGAACTTCGAGAGATCCGCACGTTTCTACAGATCGCGCAAAAGCAAAGTTTTTCAAAAGCCGCCGAGGCGTTAGGCTATTCCCAGGCCGCCGTCACGGTCCAGATCAAGCAGTTAGAGGAGGAACTCGGCATCCATCTCTTTGACCGCCTCGGAAAAAAGACGGTCCTGACCCATCACGGGGAGATCTTTTACCGCTATGCCGTGACGATCCTTGGCACCGTCGCCGACGCGAAAAACGCGGTTTCCGCCTCCACTGAGCTCTCCGGTGACCTCACCATCGGAACCATTGAATCCATCTGTGAATCCATCTTTCCGGATCTTTTAAAGAAATTCCATCAGCTTTACCCGAACGTCTCCGTGAGCATCGTTCTGGACTCCCCGGATGTTCTTTTGGACCGCATGAACAAGAACTCTATCGATCTGGTCTATCTCCTCGACCAGCCCATTGACGACAAGCGTTTTATAAAAGTTCTGGAAGCGCCGGAAAATATCTCCTTTGTCTCTTCCTCCGTCCACACGCTGGCAAAAAATGATCCCACAGACCTTGCCTCGGTCATCAGCCACCCGTTCCTCCTGACCGAAAAAAATGCCAGCTACCGGTTCGTTCTTGACCGGTATCTGGCATCTCTCGGAAAGGAGATCAAGCCTTTCCTGGAAATTGGAAACACTGAATTCATTATCAATATGTTGAAGCAGAACGCCGGGATCTCATTTCTCCCGGAGTTTGCCGTAAGGCATGAAGTGGAATCCGGTATTCTCTCGATCCTGCCGGTAAAGGATTTTCACATGGAGCTCTACCGTCAGGTCCTCTATCACAAAGACAAATGGCACACCGGTGAGATGGACGCCTTTATCGAGCTTGCGAAGGAGACTTTCCGGACTTCGCCCGTTTCAGACGAACACCCTCAAGAATGATAAGGAAAGTCAACATAATAAGCATCGCCGCGCTCACTCCAATGGTCAGCCTGTAATCTCCCGTTATATCATAAAAGGTTCCAAACCACATGTTGAAGGGCGCTCCCAGAAGCGTTCCCACCATGGTGGAATAGGCATATGCTGTACTGTAGGTCTCACCATTCCAGAAGATCCTGCAGAACAGCGGCATCATGACGGATGATAGGGGAAGTGTCACACCATAAAACAGGGAGCCCGCCATCACCGTCTCCGGAGAACCGACAAACAGCAGTACATGTCCAAGAAACGCCAGCGCAATCGAAACTTCAAAGGTCCTGATGATCCCAAGGCTGTCGCTGATCTTTCCGAGGATCAGCTTGCTGGACATATTTCCGAGAAGGGAGATGCTCGTCATCATGGCCGCTGCCTGCAACGTAAGGCCGGCTGCGATCCCACAGGGCGTCAGGAAGGAATTCAGGTACGCGCATGACACACTGGTCCAGTATGCACCTACGGCAATATAAAATTCCGGCTGACGCAGCAATTCTTTTATCGGGGTCCCGTTTTCCACGGATGCAGGCGCTGATGTGCCTGATACAGCCCTTTGCTCCACATTCTCTGCCCCGTACGGCAGAAGTCCCATCTCTTCCGGCTTATAGCGGAGAATGAACAGGGAGATCGGGAGGACCAGCGCGGTACTGACGATTCCAACCGCCACATAGCTCACCCTCCATCCGAATGCCGGGATCGCCATTCCAAGAAAGCTGCTGCCGATCATGCCGACGAGACCGGAGAACGCCGCGGAGATTCCCACCGCCATTCCGGTCTTTTTCTTAAACCAGTTTCCAAGAATGATCGGCGCCGGGATCATGCAGACGAAGGACGAGGCAATTCCCTGAATGATGCCTGTCAAATGCCACTGCCACAGTTCATGGAAGGTACCCATGAGGGTCGCGCAGCCTCCGTATATGACAGCTGCAATGCTGATCACGATCCGCACATCATGTTTCCGAAAGCTTGTCGCCACAAATGGCAGCGCCAAAGCAGAACTGATGCAGTAGAGCATCCGGTACATCGTAAGTTTTCCCAGCTCAAATCCCAGCTCTTTGCAGATCGGGGAGTAAAAGACACCGGCACAGTTGTTGATGAGTCCCAGAGTCGCCCCCTGCAGGATGCAGCAGCCCGCAAGGATGAACCAGGCGTAGTGCAGTCTGTTTTTCTTTTGTTCCATTGTTATTTCTGCCTTTCCCCAGCTTTTTTCTTTTCCGCACATCTCCGGTATCCGTCTGTCTGCCCCGAAAGGTTCCGGCTACATGTCCGCCAGTTACAGCTCCCTCACTCACTCTTATAGCAGGCGTCTGGCCTCTGCGGGCATGCTGAATAAATCTGCGGAATATTCTTTATTCCTTAAGGTTATATTGTAGCATTATTTCTCCCATTTTCCCATATTTTTTTCATCTTTTTGCCATAAAGAACTTGCAGGATAAATCTTAAGTACTTATAATAGAAAACACGGTAACTGTTCATTACATCGAAACAGTACCGCAGTAAAAAGACATTACCGTCCGACCCCGGCGGCAAAAAATACAATGCCGGTCAGACGGCAGAATGGAGGAATTTCCAATGGCAAAGAAAGATATCGACTGGTCCAATATCGGATTCGGTTACATCAAAACTGATTACAGATATGTATCCAACTTCAAAGATGGTTCCTGGGATGAGGGAACTCTTACAACTGATGATATGATCACCTTAAACGAGTGTGCATGTGTATTCCAGTATGCACAGACCTGCTTCGAGGGCTTAAAGGCATACACAACAGAAGACGGCCACATCGTAACCTTCCGCCCGGACTTAAACGCTGAGCGTATGATGAACTCCGCAGCAAGACTTGAGATGCCGCAGTTCCCGAAGGAGCGCTTCATTGACGCGATCACAAAGCTGGTTGCGGCAAACGCTGATTTCGTTCCGCCGTACGGTTCCGGCGCAACTCTTTACATCCGTCCGTATATGTTCGGTACAAACCCGGTAATCGGTGTGAAACCGGCATCCGAGTACCAGTTCCGTGCTTTCTGTACACCGGTCGGCCCGTACTTCAAGGGCGGCGCTAAGCCGATCACAATCCGTGTCACAGACTTCGACCGCGCAGCACCTCACGGAACAGGTCATGTAAAAGCCGGCTTAAACTACGCAATGAGCTTACATGCCATCGTTGATGCTCACAAACAGGGCTATGATGAGAACATGTATCTCGACGCTGCTACAAGAACCTATGTTGAGGAGACAGGCGGAGCAAACTTCATCTTCGTTACAAAAGACGGCACAGTCGTAACACCGAAGTCCGACTCTATCCTTCCGTCCATCACACGCCGCTCCATCCTCTACGTTGCTGAGCATTACCTCGGTTTAAAGACAGAGGAGCGTCCGGTTCCGTTTACAGAAGTAAAAGATTTCGCTGAGTGCGGTCTCTGCGGTACCGCTGCTGTTATCTCCCCGGTCGGCAAGATCGTAGACCACGGCAACGAGATCTGCTTCCCGAGCGGCATGGAGAAAATGGGTCCGGTGATCCAGAAGCTCTACGACACATTAACAGGCATCCAGATGGGCCACATCGAGGCACCGGAAGGCTGGATCCATGTGATCAAATAATTAACCGTGTGAATTGTATCAGAGCAGGATTCCTTTGGGGGAGTCCTGCTCTTTTTTCTTTATAATTCTTTTATACCGGACTCCCTTGCTTTTCCAAAAGCACCATGTTAAGATACATTTAAGCAAGGTTTCTAATGAATTCTATTATCTAATATCATCTAAGCCGGATTCGGCATCTGAAGACTCTTTGCTAAAACACCAAAATCATCTGGCAGGGAGTCGAAAGAAGCACTTTCCTGCCTAATCTCAGGAAAGGAAGGTCTGGTATGAAACAACAGAATCATTATGCTTATGATATTCCGGCGGAGTATGCGGATATCATTGATCCTTCGAAAGTAAATTTCAGTGATTTTGCCTTATTTCTGGCGGTCATGAAGCGCAAAAAGGCACATGAATGCGTACTGAGTATTATTTTAGGGGAGCCTGATCTAAAGCTGAATCAGGTTCATGTGGAGGAAGTTGTACTTAACGCAAAAGGAGAACGGGGCATCCGGCTGGATGCATGGGCGGTATCTGAGGATTCCCGGCATTTTGCGACGGAAATGCAGAATGACTCAGACATCGATGATGTGCGAAAGCGATCAAGGTTTTATCAGGGACTTTTGGACAGTCCGATACTGAAGTCCGGAAGGAAAACAAAATACCGCCATCTGCCTTCAACGATCGTGACATTTATCACTCAGAAGGATATTTTCGGGAAAGACCGCGCAATGTATACGTTTACTGAGCGGTGTCATGAGTTTCCCGAGATGGAGTTAGAAGATGGAACTAAGAAAATATTTTTAAATATGACCAGCAAGAATGGACGGGATGAGCTTGTGAGTTTTCTTCAGTACTGTAAGAATTCTACGCTTGATAATCCGGAGATCACGATATTGGACGAACGATTGAAAACACTCGATGCGATAGTAGCTGAGGTTAAGCAAAATGAAGAATGGGAGGTCGCACGTATGAGTATTTTATCTACTGGAATTGAAATTGGTGAGAAGAAGGGAATCGAAATTGGACAGAAAAAAGGAATATTAGCAATGATTCGCATGGGAAGAGAATTCCATTTAAGCGATGATACTATTCTGGAACAAATATGTAAAAATTTTGATCTGGATCAGATCACTGCAAAAGAATACATTGATTCTTTTGGGAAATAATTATCCATATTCATCAAAAAGATCCGGGAGACCATCCATACATGATGGGATCCCGGATCTCTTTAATTTTTCTTTATTTATGCCGCATGGAATCTTCCATCCCGCCTGCAGATCTCCTCAAACTCCTTAAGCTTCTGCTTTGCCTCCGGACTTAAGTCATCCGGAACCTGTATTCTTACGACGGCGTACTGGTCACCGTGGAGTGACGGGTCTTTTAAGGAGACGATACCTTTGCCGCGGAGACGGATCTTTGTACCGGAGCGGGTTCCGGCTTTGATTTTGCAGACCACATCGCCATATAACGTGTGGACAAGAGTCTCACCGCCGAAGACGGCCGTGGTGAACGGAACTTCCACATCGCTGTAGACATCCATGCCCTTTCTCGTCCAGCCCGGCTTCTCACCGACTGTGATCTTGAGAAGCAGGTCGCCCGCGGCACCACCGCCGGTTCCCGGCATTCCTTTACCTGCAAGCCGGATGCTCTTTCCGGTCTCGATGCCTGCCGGGATCTTTACCTTCAGGGTCTGCGGTCTGCTGCCAGGCTGGTTCGGGTTCTGGATCGTGATGGTCTTTTCGCAGCCATGAACGGCCTCATCGAAGGTTATCTGGACCTCCGCATTTAAGTCGTTGCCGCGGTCAGAAAATCCAGAACCGGAAAATCCATTTCCGCCGCCAAAGCCATGGAAGCCGGAACCGCCAAAGCCAGCGCTGCCAGCTCTTCCTTTGCCGCCAAACATATTTCCAAACAGATCACCGAAGATATCATCCCCGTCACCGCCCTCAAAATGGAATTCATGATATGTTCCATCTCCGGAGCGGAAGGATCCGGACCGGTATGCTCCGCCGGCACCGTTTCCGAAGCCGCCGAAACCGCCAAAACCACCGGCACCTGCTCCGGCGCCCTGTCCGTAACCTGCCGTCTCATCAAAGGCAGCATGTCCGAACTGGTCGTAAAGCTTCTTCTTCTTCGGATCACTCAAAACGTCGTAAGCCTCATTTACATCCTTAAACATCTGCTCCGCCGTCTTATCGCCAGGATTGGAGTCCGGATGATACTTCTTTGCCAATTTTCTATATGCACGTTTAATTGCCGCAGCATCCGCGTCTCTCGAGATGCCCAGCACATCATAATAATCTCTCTTTGTCGATGACATATTCACCACCTCACTGTTCTATATGTAATGTAACATATCAAATATTCAATGTCAAGGGAGGTATGTGAATTTTTTGTGATATTTAAAGATCCCGCCGAAACCTTCCTCTGTACAATATCTGTACGTCCTGGCTTTTGGCGGGATCTTTATTTTTCAATATTTGCTTTACTGTTCTGATTATTCCTACTTTTCAAAAATCTGCCGGAATTCCTTTACCTGGGTCCGACCGATGGGCAATGCCTCAGCATCATAGTACTTCATCTTCACACAATATCCGTTATTGTAGCTCACCTGCATCTCCTTCACATAATCCAGATTGATCAGGTAGCTCTTGTGGATCCGGAAGAACCGGCTCTTTTTCAGGTGGGTCTCATAATTGTTCAATGACTCGTTCTGCAGATAGAAGGATCCGTCCTTCATATGGATCTTGCAGGAACGCTTTTCCGTCTCGATGAACACGATATCCGCCACGTCAACAACCTGAAAGCTGGAGCCCACGTTCACCATGATCTTCCCGATTTCATATCCGGGACCGGCGGCCTTTTCCTTTATGTGTTCATGGACCCGCTCCATCGCCCGTTTGACGCGTTCATAGTCAAAGGGTTTTAAGAGATAATCCACCGCTCCGATCTCAAAGGCCTTTACCGCGTATTCCTGGAACGCAGTGGCAAAGATGATCAGCGTATCCGGCTGCTTTCTCTTTATCATGGATGCCAGCGTAGTGCCGTTCATGCCACCCAGATTGATATCCACAAAACACACATCAAAGGTCTCATTTTCCAGCATTGCAAGAAATTCTTCGCTCCCGTCGGCCTCCGCGATCTCCGCATCCGGCTCACACTGTTCCACCAGATATTTAAGTTCGCTTCTTGCCGGGCGCTCATCGTCAACTACTGCTATTCTCATACCTCATGCCTCCCATGTTCTGTCAAAAACGCCGCTGTTCCAAACAGCAGGCTGCTGTCATCTGTTCTTTCAGAAGATCGTCAGCCTGGCGTTTTCTCCTGCTGCGCGCTTCCAGCCGCGCTGTCCGGAATGTTCATCCGCACGTCCGTCCCTTCTTCACTTGTCACGATCTGGAGTCCGTAGGACTTTCCGTATAAGGAGATCAGTCTCTGCTGCACGTTCATCATTCCGATTCCTGTGTGTTCCACTTTTTCCCCGCCGTACAGGCTCTGGACGATCCGGTAGTCCATTCCCGGTCCGTTGTCGATCACATCGATCCTCGTGGATCGTTCCTCCCGTTTTACGTTTACGATGACCTTTCCGACTCCTTTTTCCCTCTGCATTGCCCCGTGATGGACCGCATTCTCCACGATGGGCTGTAAGATCAGGTTCGGCACGCAGCTTCGCAGCGCCTCCGGATCCGCATTGATCTCGATCGAGAGACGTTTTTCAAACCGCGCCTCCTCAAGCATCGTATAGGCTTTTACATGCTCAAGTTCCGTGTCAAGAGTTACCATATAATCGGTATCCTCCAGCATGCTGCGGAAATAGGAGCTCAGTGCCAGTAAGAGCTCTCTCGCCTTCTCCGGCTTTTCCCGGCAGAAGTAGGAGATCGTATTTAATGAATTGAACAGGAAGTGCGGATTGATCTGGGACTGCAGGGTCCGAAGCTCCGCTTTTCTCAGCTCTTCCTTCTGTTTCTCCATCTCCGAGAGCTTGATCTGCATCGCGAAGTGATTCGCCAGTCCCGTGACAAATTCAATATCCGCCCGATAGGAATAGGCATTTTTCTTCACCAGCATCACAAGCGCCAGAACCTTTCCCTCATCGAGGAGGATCGGTGCGGAGATGATCACATTCTCCTTATAAAGAGGATAAAATCCGTCCTCCGGTAAAGGCACGCGGCTGATCCTCGTTGTCTTGAAGGTCTTTGTTGCAGATAAAAGTCTCGGATAATTGTTCTCTGTGAGAACGATACTGGAAAATGCCCCGCTCCTTGCCAGAAATTTCATGTCATCGATCAGTGCCGCGCCCTGACAGTGGTACTCTTCCATAATAATGTCGATGATCTTTCCCGCCGTCTTCCGGTCCTTCTCCACAGAGCCAAGATACGGGGTACACCGCTCGGCGGTTCTCATTGCGAGGGAGACCTTGGACGCAACCTTCAAGTCCTCCGTGTTGAAGATCGATTTAAAAACATTAAAGAAGATCACCATGCCGACGGAATTGATGATCACCATCGGAACGATCACGATCTTTACGATATCAACGGCCGCATCAAACGGTCGGGTGAGCAGCAGGATCAGAACAATATGGATCATCTCGGAAATGAACGTGACTCCAAGCAGAAATGTATTCGAGTACTGGCGGTTTTCCTTCTTCTTCCAGCCGATAAAGGAACCGATGATCCCATGGATGACCGCGGAGAGCACACAGGCCACCGTGGAGATCCGCTCCGGGAAGATCAGATACCGGTGAGCCGCCGCAATCGCTGTCGTGATAAAGCCGGAGACAGGACCGCCCAGAAATCCGGCGGACAGGACACCGATCACCCGGGCATTCGGCAGCGCCCCTGTCACCTGAATCCCAATGTAATCAGAGATGATGCAGAAGACGCCGAAGATTACACCGAGAAGCACCTTTTCCCAGAGCCTCTGCCAGACGCTCTCTCCTCTTCCTTCCTCACTTCCGCCCTCTTCATTTAATAGAAGTCTCTGGACAAAGTCCATCTTCGTCATCATGAAGGCGAGCACTACCAATAGGCAGATGTTAAAGCAGATACTGTAAATAACATCAAGCAGCATATTGTTTCCTCCTGTCTCTGACGATCCCTGTTTTTCTATATCTGTCCGCAGTGGTTATTGCAATCTGCGCAAAACCTCCATTTCGGAATGTCTGCGCTTCCATCTGCGCATGGCATGGATCACAACTGTCCGACGCCTGACCCGGTGTGTTCTAACAGACACATATAGAAAAACAGGGACCGCCGCAGTAAATTTTCTGCAGCAGTCCCTGTGTGTTCACCGGTTATCTATGAAGGTCTACGCTGCCGCCGGTGCACTCTTCTTTGCAGCTGCTTTCTGAAATACAAATACAACTGCGCAGATCACGATACCTGCGATATCTGTCACAAGACCGCTGTCGATCAGGAGATAAGCGCCAATGAGGCTGGCAATTCTCAATACGATGTTGACCTTTGTGAACAGGAAACCTTCGACTGCTGTACTGATTAAGAATACACCAACTGCAGCAGTTACTGCAACCTGAATCGCTTTTGCAAGCGGAGTATCAAGCAGCAGAAGGTCTGTATTGTATACAAACATGTACGGAAGAATGAATCCTGCAAGCGCAAGCTTTACGGATGCCCATCCTGTCTTCATCGGACTTCCGCCTGCGATACCTGCTGCCGCAAAGGCTGCAAGGGCAACCGGCGGTGTCAGGTTTGCGAACATTGCGAAGTAGAAACAGAACATGTGGGCAACCAGGGCCGGGATACCAAGCTGTACCAGAGCCGGAGCTGCGATCGTGGATGTAATGATATAGGACGGGATACTCGGAAGACCCATACCTAAGATCATGCAGGTGATCATTGTGAATACCAGTGTGAACATCAGGCTCTTTCCGCCGATGCTGATGATGGTATTTGCCATGTTCAGGGCGAAACCTGTAATCGAGCAGGAACCAACGATGATACCAACGCAGGCGCAGGCGATCGCTACGGATACGGTAGACTTCGCGCTCGCTACCATCGCATCAAGAATATCCTGGAAGGTCATTCTCGTATTCTTTCTGCACTGCGCCACGATGATCGTGAATACGATCGTATAGAACGCAGCCATGATAACCGTCTTTCCGGAGAAGAACAGCATGTAAACGAGGAAGATGATCGGAAGTGCCAGATGACCATACTCCTTCATGACCTGGGACATCTTCGGAAGCTGATCCTTCGGGGTTCCCTGCATTCCCATCTTCTCAGCCCTCATCTGGATCTGGAACAGGATGCCCATGTAGTAGATGACTGCCGGGATGATCGCGGATAAAAGAAGTTCATTGTATTTCATGCCGAGCGTATCTGCCATGATGAATGCGGCAGCACCCATAACCGGCGGCATCAGCTGTCCACCGACAGAACCGGTCGCAACAACGGCGCCTGCGAACTCGTCGTCATAGCCGGATTTTTTCATAAGCGGAATCGTGAAGGAACCGGTCGTAACAACGACGGCTACGGCTGCACCGTTGATCATTCCGAGAAGTCCGGAAGCAACGACTGCTACCTTTGCCGGGCCGCCCTTTGTGCCGCCCGCGATGGCGTTTGCGAAGTCGTTGAAGAACTGACCCATGCCACACTTGTTCATGACTTCACCGAAGGCGATGAAGAGGAAGATGTAGGTGGACGCGACGTTGACCGACGATCCGTAAATACCTTCCGTATTTGAGAAGAAGTGGCTCATTAACTTCTGCCATGTATATCCTCTGTGGAGGAAGATGCCCGGGACATCGATCGGGATGAGTCCCTGCTTCGTGCCCATTAAGCTGTAGATCATAAAGATAATGGAGATGATCGGGAGAGCCATGCCGCAGACACGTCTCGTTGCCTCCAGAACGACCAGTGTTAAGAGTGTACCGATCACGACATCCATCATGTCCGGCTTTCCGGCACGGTTGATGATATTTACATAATCTACGCACATATAGATCGGAACTGCGGCTGACAATGCGATAAATACATAATCATACCACGCGATCACTTTGCGGCTCGCTTTTTTCGTAGCCGGATAAAGCATGAAGGCAAGGATCAGGATCATGCCGACATGGATGGAACGATGCTTTAATGTTTCCGGCATGTAAAGACCGGATGCGAAAACCAGATGATATAAGGTAACGATGATCGCGAATACCCGGTAAGCTTTCTTTAATACCGGGGATCCGAACTTTCTCGTCTTGCTCTCTTTATCAAACTGCTCGAGGAGTTTCTGTTTTTCTTCCTCGCTCATCTCTGCTTCCGCTGTACTGGGGATGATGTTTTTCTCTTTTTCGCTCATACAGATTTCCCTTCCCTTCGTTGTCAGAGCTGTTGTCGATGTTGCTTCAGCAGTTTCCTTTTCTTATTTTTCGAAACCATTCCGGATCCTCAGCACCATTTTTACGTGATGCGGCATGTCAGAGCCCTGAATCAGGAGCTCGCCATTCACCTTGATATTCTTCAGGGCTGTCTGGGAATTGATCCAGTTGAACTGCGGAAAGACGCTTTCGATCTCATCCATGTAGACGAGTCCGTCTTCGTAGCGGTATTTGCAGTCCATCTCTGCCGGAATTCCGGCACCGAAGCCCGCGACCGCGATGGTGTGGAGAAGGAAGCTTCCGTCTTTCTGTATCTCGTAATACTCGTACCATGGAATATGCTCAAAGGAATGTTCCCACTGGAAGGAAAGCTCGTCACCGGTCTTTACCGGAATCTCCCGGTAAACATTTCCGGTTTCAAGCTCTTCGATCACCAGAATTTTTTTCTGCTGCCGTGCGAACACGGCAGCAGAGATTGCTGTGATTACCAGAAGAACCGGAATCAGGATTTTAAATTTAGTTCTCAGGAGTTTCATAACCGTGATCCTGCCACCACTTCGCAGCACCGTCATGAAGCGGGATCTTTACATCGTCAACACCGAAGGAAACATCGATGTTCTTGTCTGCTGTGTTGTGGGATGCCTTGATGGTAGCGATTCCATCGTCGGAGAAGATGCAGTCAAGCATATCGTAGACCATGTCATCGGATACGTCCTTATTTACAAGCATGATATTGTAAACGAATACGCTCTCCACATCCTCTTTGTTGTTGTATGTATTGGCCGGGATCGTGCTTGCGGAGAAGAACGGATACTTCTCGATCAGGTTATCTCTGCCTTCGCCGTCGATCGGAACGATCACCATATCGTAGCTGAATGCCAGCTCGCTGACGGTTGCGTTCGGAAGACCGGAGGTAACGAATGCCGCGTCGCACTGACCGTTCTTCATCTGGTCGATCGCTTCGCCGTAGGATAAGTAGTCAACATCACTATCCTCATATGTCATGCCGTATGCTTCATAGATCATTCTCGCATTTAACTCAACACCGGAGTTCGGAGCACCGATACCGACTCTCTTGCCCTTTAAGTCCTCAACGCTCTTGATGCCTGTGCTTGCCACGGTTACGAGCTGTACGTAGTTCGGCCAGAGTCTCATCATGGCTCTCAGATCCGGCTCTGCCTTCTCAAACGCACCAAAGCCCTCATAAGCCTGTACGACGGAGTCCTGCATTGCGATCGCAAGCTCTGCCTCACCGTTTAAGATCAGGTTGATGTTCTCAACGGAAGCGCCGGTTGCCTGTGCGGATGTCTTATATCCTGCATTTCCTAATGCGGTTGCGAATGCACCGCCGATCGGATAATAGATACCGCTCGTAGGACCGGTTGCGACTGTGACGAACTCTTTCGCCCTGTCAATGCTCACGGATGTGCTGCCTGCCTCCGCGCTGGAACCATCCGCCGCTTTCTCAGTTACGGCTGCCGCTGTTGTGTCAGCTGCTGTTGTAGATGTACTGCCGGAACTGCTGCCGCATCCTGCAAGAGCTGCTGTCATTGTGAGTGCCATAGCTGCTGCTGTGATTCTCTTCACTAATCTCATACTGTTTACCTCTCCTTCTTTTTGTTTACCCGTAACGATCCGGTCCCACCCGGATCATTACATACCCACTTTTCAAATGCTTCATATTCTTTATAAATATTTCACATTTCATGTCTAAATTTTAACGTAAACGTAGCTCTGATACAATGGGGTTCGTGCAAACTGCACAAAATCGTGTGTGAATGGTAAAAATTGATGTGTGAAATGCAGGAATAAGACTGCTTTCCTGTAAATCTATATGATATTATTTTAACAATTCTTTGCACACCTTTGCGATTGATCGATGAGTTTGCTTGATCGGCAGGAATTGATCGTTCCTGTTAATATATTGCTTTAAATTTTTAAACTTTAATGCACGTAAGTGTTGACTTTTTTCTCTCCTGTCTTTATACTATGGACATAGCTGATCACGCTTCGCAGGCTTTGCCGATTTGGAATGCAAAGCGCCGGCATTCTTGCTGCGAGATGCGCGTTATATATCGCATGACCAAATATTACATCAATCATATAGAAACAGGGGAGTAACCGCTTATGGGAGCAATTGTAAAGGTAAGAAATGTAAAATTGGGAGACGGAATGCCGAAGATCTGCATTCCGGTTACGGATACAAATCTCGATGACCTGAAAAAATCTGTCAATCTGATCCGGAATACTCCGTTCGACCTGATCGAATGGCGCGCGGACTTCTACACCGGTATGGAAGATCCCGAAGTCCGGACCAAGGCAATGACCTTATTCCGAAATACTTTGGGAAATATTCCGGTGCTCTTCACGATCCGTACCAGAGTGGAAGGCGGAATGATGGAGATCGATACGGAGACCTACACGAAGACGATCCTCGCCGTGATCGACAGCGGTCTTATTGACCTCGTTGACGTGGAGCTCTCCCGCGGGGAAGAGACGATGAAAACAATCGTCGCGGCAGCCCACCGGGTCGGTGTGAAGGTCGTCGCTTCCCGCCATGACTTTACCGCAACGCCGGATAAGAACATCATCATAAGCAATCTCTGCCTGATGCAGTCCCTGGGCGCTGATATCGTGAAATTCGCGGTGATGCCGCAGTGTGAGCGGGATGTCCTGACACTGCTTGACGCAACGTTGACCATGAAGGAGGAGCACAGTGATACCCCGGTGATCACCATGTCCATGAGCCCCACCGGCGTCATCAGCCGTATCTGCGGTCAGCTCGTCGGCTCCTGCGTGACCTTCGGAACCGCAGGAAAGGCATCTGCGCCAGGGCAGATCCCGGCGAACCTGTTAAGCACGTTCCTGCAAACGCTGGCATAAATGACTGTTCACACGGATATGAGCTCCTTCACAACGATACCCCCCTGTGTCCAGCTCCCCTCTGCTCACTTTCTGTTAAACCCCTATAAGCTCTAAATACCTTTACCATAAATTGTTCCCGCTCAATGCGAGATCATATTCTCCGCAAAGATCCCATACCCCCTCGTCGGATCGTTGATAAACACATGGGTCACAGCCCCGATAAGTTTTCCGTCCTGGATAATTGGTGAACCGCTCATACCTTGAACAATGCCGCTTGTCAAATTTAAAAGTTCCTCATCCACAACACGGAGAACCAGGCCTTTATTTTTCTGAATGCTGCCGTAATCCACCTTCTGAATTTCGATCTCATAATCTTTTACTTCCCCGGACACATTGCTTCGGATGTACGCAGTTCCCTTGTGAGTATCCTGTCGGAAACCGACGGGAATCGCATCGGTTTTTATTGAATCCAGAAAATGGTGGTTTACGGTTCCGTAGATTCCTTCTGTCGTATTCTCCTTCACTTCCCCCAGTTTTGTTCCTTTTCCGTAATAGATCACTCCTGACATGACTCCCGGCTTTCCGGTCTGGCCTTTTTCGATCCCGAGGATCTGGGTCTCGTAGAGTTCCCCACCTTCAATATCCACCAGTTCCCCGGTATCACTATCACTGATTCCATGCCCAAGAGCACCAAAATTTCCGTTCATATCCACATAAGTCATGGTTCCGATTCCCTGAGTGTCATCCCTGACCCAGGCACCAAGCTTATAGCTTCCGTCTTCCGCAAGAACCGGTGTCATATCGACCTCGATCCTGCGACCATCACGCCGGATTCCGAGCGCCAGCGTCTTTCCGTCTGACGCGCTCACCGCGTCCACCAGATCATTTTTATCTTCCAGATCTTCTCCGTCCACCGTCTGGATATAGTCTCCGGACTTTAAGAGCCCGTAAGCAGGTTCTACAACGTTTCCCGTATCATTTGTGACCTGACCTGTCCCGATCACCATAACGCCCTTTGATTTTAAATAGATTCCCACCGGCATTCCACAGGGGATCGCATAAGATCCATCCACCACCTCCACCTGAATGTCTTTCATCCGGATAAGTCCCAGAAACTTCATTCCGACCCGGTAGCTTCCCTCATTTTTCCCATACATAGAGACTGCATCCGGGCGTTCGATCCGGATCATTCCTTGCGGGATTTCTGAAGCATTCTTCAGAACAACCTCCTCGCTGTCACTCTCAAAGGTCACTCCGGGAGGAAGAGCGAAATGAAAGACTTCTTCCTCATTGACCACCAGATTCAGCCGATCCGGCACTGCATACCGGATATAGACCCAGGAAAATCCGATTGTAAAGACGAGAGAAATCCAGAATATCCGGATCAGGATCCGTCGAAACGATTCTTTTTTCATCATGGCAGCTCCTCCTTTATTCGTTCTTTATCTGCAATGCCGCTGTCACGCCTGCACTGCATTTTTCCGAAGCTGCCCGCTTCCCTTTTATCGTTTCCACTTTGTCAGACAGTCATTCCCATCCATTACAGAAATCGTTATTAAAAAAGGAGAGACAGCTTTTTTGCTCCTCTCCTATTATGTGATGCTTTCTTATTTTCACCCTGTCAGTTTTTTCTCATTCTGCCGATTCATCCCGCTGTTTGAAGTACAGCTCTGTGATTCTTCGTCTCCGCGGCCAAACGTTTCATCTCCTCGGCATTTTCCCGTACTTTTTCCGTAATCTCAGCGCCGCCTAAGAGTCTTGCGAGTTCATCCACCTCATCATTCTCTGTAAGTTTTCTGATTTTCGTCGCAGTCACACCATTCTCCACAGATTTTTTTATTTCAAAGTGCGTATCTGCCATTGCCGCGATCTGCGGAAGGTGGGTAATACAGAGTACCTGGTGCTTTTTTCCGATATAAGACAGGCGCTCCGATACCTTCTGGGCAGTCCGTCCACTAATACCGGTATCGATCTCATCGAAGATCAGAGTTGGAATATCGTCCGTGTCCGCAAGGACCGTCTTGATTGCCAGCATAATTCTTGAAAGTTCACCGCCGGAAGCAACTTCCCCCAGCGGTCTTGGCGGAATACTTCCCGGATTTGTGGAGATCAAAAATTCCACCTCGTCGGAGCCGGCTGCCGTAAAGTGATCGGTCCGGTGTACATCTACCCGAAATTCTACATGAAGAAAGTTCAAGTCCTCAAGCTCCTCCGTGATCCGGTTCTCCAGAATCTTTGCTGCTTTTTCTCTCTCCTTCGAGAGCCGTCCGCAGAGAAGTCCCAGAACCCGCTTCTGCTCCTCAAACTCGGCTTTTGCGGTAAACGCCAGCTCCTCATAGTTTTCCAGTTCCTCAAGCCGTTTTTTCTTTTCTTCCAGACTCTTTAAGACAGCTTCCTCGCTGTTTCCGTATTTTGCCATAATTCCACGGACAAGATCCAGACGTTCTTCCGTCTTTTTAAAATCTTCCCCTGAAAACTCCATCTCATCCATATAGTCCGAGATCGACCTGCAGATATCCGATAAAATACTTTCCGCGTCAGAAAGACCCGCAGCGATCCCGGACAGCCTTTCATCGTAGGATGCCACACTTTCCATCTCACGGTACGCACGCCCGATCGCGTCCCCATCTACCGCCTGATAAGCTCCCTGTAAGCTTTCCATAATTTTTTGACTATGGGAAAATTTACGGAATTTCGCCGCAAGTTCTTCCTCTTCGCCCGGTTTTAATGCAGAATCCTCAATCTCATCGATCTCGAATCTCACGAAATCAAGTTCCCGCTTCCGGCTTTCCTCATCCAAAGAGAATCCGTCAAGCTTTCCCTTTAATTCCAGATATCTCCGGTAACTCTCTGCCACATTTCTTTTTAAGCTTCCCGTCTCTCTCCAGGAATATTCATCAAGGATCTCCAGATGCTTCTGTTTATGAAGCAATGACTGGTGTTCATGCTGTCCATGGATATCGAGAAGCTTTCCGGTCACGGCTTTTAAGCGCGCCGTCGTCACTGTCTCGTCATTGATCCGGCTGATGCTTCTCGTCTGGGTGATCTTTTTTGAGATGATCAAAAGACCATCTTCATCCGGATACACATCCGTTTTCTTTAATTCTTCCCGTTTTTTCTCGTCATCAACCGAAAAAATAAGCTCAATATACGCATACTCTTCCCCACATCTGATCATATCCCTTGACGCTTTCGCGCCCAGCGCCAGGGCAACAGAGCCAATGATAATCGACTTTCCGGCTCCGGTCTCACCGGTCAGGATATTTAAACCGTTTCCAAACTCCACGTCAGCCTGCTCAATCAGAGCAAGATTTTTTACATGTAAACCAACAAGCATCCTGTTCCCTCGCTTTCCCTCTATGAAAATAAAACATTTGTTCGATTTGGTAAAACGAGTATAGCACACATATGTTCGATTGTCCAGCGTTTTTCGAACAGTTGTTCTCTTTTTTCCGTTCTGTTTCCTAAAAAAATCCCTGCACAGCAAAACCAGGTAATTATCCCGTTTCTGCTCTGCAGGGCTCAATATTTCTGCAATATTCTGCCTTAAACCAAAAGGTCCAAAGCCTATTTTCCTTCGTAACTGTTCAGTAAACAGTTACGCGCAAAAATCCATCCCAAATCGGCTGTGCCGATAGGATTTTTGCCTTCTATTCTAAGTTTTCTTACGGTCAGCGCAGTAAATGCGCAGACCTACTGAACAGTTACTTTCCTTCAATGATCTTCTTCAGCTTATCCATCAGAATGATCGTGTCATCCACGGTCCGCACCGCGCACATGATCGTATTGTCTCCGGCCACACAGCCGACGATCTCATGAAAACCGATCACATCCAGTGCCTCAGCGACTGCCATCGCCATACCGGAAACCGTCTTGATCACAAGAATATTCTGTGCCATGTCCATGGACACATAGCAGTCCCTGAAAATACGGATATATTTCTCGCCAAAATCTTTCTGATGCTGCATGACTGCATAGCACTGGCGGCCATTTTTTCCAGGAGCTTTCGTGAGCTTCAGTTCACGGATATCCCTCGATACTGTCGCCTGTGTCACATGATATCCGGCCTTTTTCAGATACTCCGCAAGCTCCTCCTGCGTCTCGATCTGATATTTTCCGATCAGCTCCACGATCTTACTGTGTCTGTCAACCTTCATGTCTGCTGCCCCTTTCTGATCTCGTCCTGTATCAGTGTCCAGTTCACTTCTTTTGAAGTGATCCGCACACCGCCCTGCGTGTCCTGCAGCGCTATTCCGCTGTAAATTCACGCGTCGTACATCTTCATCTTTAAAATATCAAGGAATGACCGGTGATCAAGCTTCACAACTCTTGTCACCGTCTCTGCCTTTGTGATCTCAATATAATCCCCATTTTCCAGCCGCACTAACGTGTCGCCGTCAAAAGCCGCCACCTGACTGCCCCGGTTTGTTGCCGGGATCTCGATCCTGATCCGGCTATCCGCTCCGAAAACGATCGTTCTCGACGTCAGCGTATGCGGGCAGATCGGTGTAAGGATCATCAGCTGTCCGTCCGGCTGGGCAATCGGTCCCCCCGCCGACAGATTGTACGCTGTGGATCCCGTAGGAGTCGCAACGATCATACCGTCAGCGCTGAATTCATTTAGGAACTGTCCGTCCACGTAAAGCTTTAGCTTTAATACCCGTGGATCTCCGTCCCTTGTCAGGACGATATCATTGAGCGCAATGCTCTCTTTCACCGGCCTTGCGTTCCGGTAAACACAGCCCTTCAACATCATGCGTTCCTGAAGTTCATAGCAGTCCTCCAAAAGCGCATCCAGAAGCTCCTTTACATCGCCTTCCCGGCCGGTCTGGGTAAGATAGCCGAGGCCGCCGAGATTGATACCGATCATCGGAAGTTTTCTCCCTGCAAGATCCCTTGCCGCCTGGATCAGGGTTCCGTCCCCGCCCAGCGTGATGACACATTCGGTATCCGCAGGTACCTCCTCCGGATCCGTGTACGGATTTCCATGTCCGGACACGCTTTTCCCCACGGAAACTCCCGCACCGTGAGCCTTCAGGTACTTTTCAATAGCCGCCTGCATATTCTTCGTATTCTCTTTGTCAGGATTTGCAACGATGTAAAATTTCTTCATAAAATTATGCCTTATTTATCCAGTGTCTCGTGTGCCTTTTCAACGATCTCGGAAGCGCCGATGGTGTCGTTCGCAAATGTACTTCCATCCGTGCAGTTTCTCAAATGGAGCAGATATTCGATATTTCCCTCCGGCCCCTTGATCGGGGAGAATTCCAGGTGCAACGCCTCAAAACCGATGCTGCCCGCAAAGGAGGCGACCATCTCAATGACCTCAAGATGGACGGATTTTTCGCGGACAACGCCCTTCTTTCCGACCTTCTCACGCCCTGCCTCAAACTGCGGCTTAATTAAGCATACGACCTCTCCGTCCGGCTCCATGAGCGCCTTCACCGGCCCCAGGACCTTCGTCAAAGAAATAAAGGAGACGTCAATGGATACAAACTGGATCCTGTCCGGGATCTCCTCCGGAGTCACATAACGGATATTTGTCTTTTCCATGCAGACCACGCGCTCATCATTTCTGAGCTTCCACGCCAGCTGTCCATGCCCCACATCCACAGAATAAACCTTCACTGCCCCGTTCTGAAGCATGCAGTCCGTAAATCCGCCCGTGGACGCTCCAACGTCCATACAGATCTTTCCCTCTAATGTCACGCCGAAATGTGTCATGGCCTTCTCCAGTTTCAGGCCACCGCGGCTCACATATTTTAATGTGGTTCCGCGCACCTCCACGTTCGCTGTCTCGTCGAACATGGATCCCGCCTTGTCTTCCTTCTGTCCATCCACATAGACGATGCCGGACATGATGACCGCCTTCGCCTTCTCTCTGGACTCCGCCAGATTTCTCTTTACCAGCAGAACATCCAACCGTTCTTTCATTGGCTTTGCTCCTTATCTCTTCTCGTTTAAAAATTCCGTCTCAATGCGTCTGATCACAGAATCGCTGTTGATTCCAAGCATCTCCCTGAGCACAGAAACGTTTCCGTGTTCTACATAGGCATCCGGAAGCGCGATCTGGATCACGCGGATCTCCGGGTGTTTTTCATGGATATATTTTGTGACATACATGCCCATGCCGCCGCGGAGAACATTCTCTTCCATGGTGACGATCAGTTTATGCGTCTTGCAGAGACGATCGATCATATCCGTATCGAGCGGCTTTACAAATCTCGCGTTCACTAAGGTACAGGGCTGTCCTTTTTCCTTTAATTTTTCCCGGACGTGTTCGCCGGTACTCACCATGCTTCCGAGGGCAAAAAGTGCGATTTCCGACTCCTCGTAGAGCATCTCCGCCTTTCCATATTCGACAGGAGTGCGGAATTCTTCCAGTCCGCGGTACGCCTGTCCTCTCGGATAACGGATGGCAAGAGGCGCGTCAAAATTCACGCCGAACTCCAGCATGTCCTGAAGCTCCCAGCAGTTTTTCGGTGCCATGATGTTCATTCCTGGCACAAGACTTAAGAAGGAAATATCAAAAATTCCCTGATGCGTCTCCCCGTCGCTTCCCACAAGACCGGCCCGGTCGATGGCAAACAGGACCGGAAGATCCTGAATACAGACGTCGTGAAGCACCTGGTCATAGCCGCGCTGTAAAAAGGAAGAATACACCGCAACTACAGGCTTCAATCCCGCTGCCGCCATGCCTGCCGCCGATGTCACCTCATGGGCCTCCGCGATTCCCACATCAAAGAACCGTTTTGGGAATTCCTTCGCAAACTTCGTGAGTCCTGTTCCGTCCGGCATGGCTGCTGTCAGAGCCACGATTCTTTTATTCTTTCCGGCAAGTTCGCAGATCTTCTCTGAGAATACATCCGTGTAGCTCGGAAACTCCTTTTTCTTTAAAGGATTTCCGGTCTTGATATCGAATGGTTCCACACCGTGGAATCTCGCCGGATTTTCTTCCGCCGGCTTGTAGCCTTTTCCCTTTTTCGTGATAACATGGACTAAGACCGCATGCTGGACGCGCTTCGCCTCCTTAAATACACGGATCATTTCCTGAACGTTATGGCCGTCCACAGGCCCCAGATACGTGATCCCCATGTCCTCAAATAACATTCCCGGAACAAGGAACTGTTTGATCCCGTTCTTTAACTGGTACAGACCGCATGCCAGCGGTCTTCCGATCACAGGGATCGCGGAAAGTGTCCGTTCCACTCGGAGCTTTAGCTCCGCATATCCTTCTTTTGTGCGGACACTGCTGAGATATTTCGACATTCCGCCCACGTTCCTGGAAATGGACATCTCATTGTCATTCAGAACAATAATAAAATTTTTTCTGATCTGGGCCGCGTTGTTCAATGCCTCATATGCCATTCCGCCGGTCAGGGCACCGTCTCCGATGACCGAAATCACCGAATAATCTTCCTCTGTGATCTCTCTCGCCTGGGCGAGACCGAGACCCGCAGAGATGGAGGTGGAGCTGTGTCCTGTGTCGAAGGCATCGTAAGGGCTTTCCTTTCTCTTCGGGAATCCGCTCATTCCGCCAAACTGGCGCAGGTCATCAAAACCGGCTTTTCTTCCGCTTAAAAGCTTGTGGGTGTAGGCCTGATGGCCCACATCCCAGACGATTTTATCCTTTGGAAGGTCGAACGCCAGATGCAGCGCCATCGTAAGTTCCACAACCCCGAGGTTTGAGGCGAGATGACCGCCTGTTTTACTTATTTTTTCAATCAGGAACTGGCGGATCTCCTGCGCAAGCTCTGGATACTGGTCTTCTTTCAGTTTTTTGATGTCCGAAGACTGTTTTATATGATCAAGCAGCATGTTTCCAGACTACTCCCTTACATATTTTATATAGTGATTAGTTTCTCCTATTCACGAGCATTTCAATAATATTGTACAGAAATTCATTTTTTCCCGGCAGCCCCGCAAGTCTTCCTGCTGCCCGGTCAGAAATTTCCTTTACATCCCGTTTTGCCTTTTCAAGGCCTTCTAAGGTCACATAAGTGGTCTTTTCGTTCTTTTCATCGCTCAGAACCGGCTTTCCAAGCTCTTCCTGAGTGCTCGTCACATCGAGGATATCGTCCTGAATCTGGAACGCGAGACCGACCTCGGAGGCCATCGTTTCCACCTCTTTGATCTCTTCCACGGTCGCGCCCGCAAGGACTGCACCGATCATCATGGAGGCCTCGAGGAGAGCACCGGTCTTTAACCGGTAGATGAAATCAAGTTTTTCTCTCGGAACCGCCTTTCCGGTGAGCTCCACATCGACGGTCTGTCCGCCGATCATGCCATAGATTCCGGTCTTTTCTGCGAGGATCCCGATGGCGCGGCCGGCTTTTGCCGGATCAGCGCCCATGGAAAAGGCCTTTGACGCAGTCTCGAACGCGTAGATCATCAGCGCGTCACCCGCCAGTACTGCCATGTCATAGCCGTAGGCTTTCCAGGTGGTGAGTTTTCCGCGGCGGTATTCGTCGTTATCCATGCACGGCAGATCGTCATGGATCAGGGACGAGGTGTGGATCATCTCCATGGCCGCCATGAACGGCTCGATCTCCGGACCGTTTCCGCCGAACAGACGGTACACTTCCCGCATGAGAAGCGGTCTTAAGCGCTTTCCACCTGCTTTTACACTGTAATTCATTGCCTCAAAGATCGTCTTCTGGTGTCCGGTCTCCTCCGGCAAATATGAATATACGACTGTCTCAGTCTCCTTGACCGCCTGACTGAACCTTTCCTTAAAATTGTCCGCCATTTTCCTTTTCCTCCGTTTGATCTCCACTCAAAACAAGGATCTTTTTTTCAATCGTCTCAATTTTTTCGTTACAGCTCTTTACAAGCTTCATGCCCTCTTCATAATCAGCGAAAGCGTCCTCCAGAGATCCGTCTCCCTTTTCCAGCTTTCCGATGATCCGGTCGAGAGCCGCAAATGTCTCCTCGACATTCATCTGTTTTCTTGTCTCGTCATCCATATGATTCCTCACTGTGGCAGCATATCCTGCCGTATCGTTCTATTTTCCTACTTGAATTATTGTTTAATTATTCGTGAAAATTGGTGCGATAGATAATATTCTGTGGTGGATTCCTACCGATACTTCTCAACATGATCTACAACAGCCCCGATTCGACCGTCCTTCACCCGGACCGTGATCCGTTTTCCGGCTTCCGCCTGTTCCACAGTCTCCAGACGTTTGCCATCCCCGTCCGTGATAAATCCGAATCCGCCGCTGATCTTCTTTAACGGGGACAGTCCCCACAGACGTTCACTCTTCACCGCAAGATTTCTCTTATCAGCCGCAAGCCGGTCCGCCATGGATCTTCTGAGCAGTGTCTCCGCATTCTGCAGATCACGTCTCGTCTCCTGCTGCCGCTCTGCGATCAGACGTAAAAGTGTATCTTCCGCGTCCGCCAGCCGTTTTTTCTTCTCATTCAGCTGGCTCTTCGGGTCATAAAACCGCAATGTCAGCTCATCATGCTTTAACCTGCTTTTAGCCCGCTCAAGACATGTTCCCATCTCCTTCATCAGGCGCTGTTTTCTCGCATTCAGATCCACCCGGAACTGGAAATAATCAAATACCGCAAGCTCTGCCGCTGCTGACGGAGTCGGTGCCCGAAGATCTGCCGCGTAATCCGCGATCGTCACATCGGTCTCGTGACCGACTGCGGAGATCACCGGCGTATTGCATGCGAAGATCGCTCTGGCGACTTCCTCCTCGTTGAAGGCCCAAAGGTCTTCGATCGAACCGCCGCCGCGCCCGACGATCAGAACATCCAGTCCCATCGCATCAAGTGTCCGGATTCCTTTTACGATGCTGTCCTTTGCGCCGTCTCCCTGAACCAGGGCCGGGTAGAGGATCAGCTGGACATATGGATTCCGTCTGTGGGAGATATTCATGATATCCCGGATCGCAGCTCCCGTGGGCGCTGTGACGATTCCCACAGTCTTTGCGAACCGCGGGATCGGCCGCTTATACTGCGGGTCAAACATCCCCATCTCTTCCAGCTCTTTTAAGAGTTTTTCAAATCTCAGATACAGGTCCCCGCGCCCGGAAAGTTCGATTTCTGACGCGTAGAGCTGGTATTTTCCGTCCCGCTCGTAGACATCCACAGTTCCTTTTACAACAACCTGCTGTCCCTCGGCGAGCTTAAAGTTGAGGCCGCGGCGCTGGCTTGCGAACATGACAGCCTGAAGTGTTCCGCCGCTGTCTTTCAGTGTGAAATAGATATGTCCGGAACTGTGATACTTACAGTTGGAAACTTCCCCCTTCACCGACAGGCGGCGAAGAAGGAAGTCCTGTGCAAACATATTTTTGATGTATGAATTTACCTGTGCAACAGAGTAAACACCTGCCATCGTTTAATTGCCTTTCTGGATCAGTTTTGCAAGGATACCGTTTACAAATGCCGGGGCTTCATCTCCGCCGAATTTCTTTGCGAGTTCAACCGCTTCGTTGATGGCAACCTTCTCCGGGATCTCCTCGTCATATTTCATCTCGAACACTGCAAGACGTAAAATCGTAAGCTCAACTTTACCCATACGTCTTGTTCTCCAGCCTTCCGCGATCTCGTTGATCTTTTCATCGATCTCCGGGATCAGTTCCATGATCTTCTCGACACGTTTTTCGAGATATGCGCGGTCCTCTTCTTTCTCAAACGGATCATGAAGGATCTCATCTTTTCCGTCTTCGCCGGTCACATCCTCCTTCGGCGCTTCAAAATATCTCTCTAACTGCTCTTCCTTCTCCTCTGCCGGGTAAAAATCCTGGCAGAACAGCATTTTAAAACAATGTTCTCTGGCTTCCCTTCTGGTCACTTTTCTACCTCCGTTTATCTGAACGGGCCGACGGGCTTTTCCGTCAGTCCGTGCTGCTCTGATTATCAATCTCTGAACTGCTCTTTTGCCGCCATGCTTCCGAAAAAGCTGCCTTTTGCAGCTTCTGCAGATGTGAGCGCAGAACAGAGTACTCCTAATTTAGGATTATACGTAACTATTCAGTACCTTCATAGTTACGTGCAAAAATCCATTCCAGATCAGC
>OGZD01000579.1_pt1 | contig 37999 bp, 50 predicted proteins | sample 1576701 | NCBI WGS metagenome assembly OGZD01 (sample SAMEA3541487, study PRJEB24748) | human gut metagenome | biome: human gut; feature: human-associated habitat; material: faeces | place: China | collected 2012
AGGCAATTTTTAATGGATTTTTGCGCGTGACTGTGAAGGTACTGAACAGTTACGTAAATGTCAATTATTTATAGTAATCAAATTCAAGACCATACATACGAACTGTATCGCCCTCTTCGATGCCAGCTTCTTCCAGCTCAGCCAGAATACCGCTGTCCTTTAAGAATTTCTGGAAGAACTGGAAGCCCTTCTCAGAATCAAGGTTTGTGTAACCGAGCATCTTCTCGATCTTCGGTCCTTCTACCACATAAATACCATCTTCATTGCGTTCCACGGTATACGGAAGATTCTCGCCCTGATACTGGTATTCAAATTCTTTTTCGAAAATAACTGGCTTGCGGTCAACCGTTTTCAGCAGATCATTTACATGGTAAAGGAGCTCTTTTACACCCTGCCCGGTAACTGCAGAAATGGCAAATACCTGGATGCCTTCCGGCTCAAATTCGCGTTTTAAGCGCTCTACCGGGTCTTCCCAGTCCTCTTCGCCAGTATTGTAAATCGAATCTACCTTGTTGGCAGCAATCACCTGCGGACGCTCTAAAAGCGACGGATTATATGCTTTTAACTCCGCATTGATGGTACGGATATCTTCAACCGGATCACGTCCCTCGACGGATGCCGCATCCACAACATGAACGAGAACCTTGGTTCTCTCGATATGGCGCAGGAAATCATGTCCCAGACCGATTCCCTGGGAAGCACCCTCGATGAGCCCCGGAATATCTGCCATGACAAAGCCTTGTCCATCCTGCAGATCAACCACGCCAAGATGCGGGTTCAGCGTCGTGAAATGGTAATTGGCAATCTTCGGACGTGCATTGGAAACGCGTGAAAGCAAGGTCGATTTACCGACGTTCGGGAAACCAACCAGACCAACATCTGCGATTACCTTTAATTCCAGCTGTACCCAGAGTTCCTGTGCCGGCTGTCCCGGCTGTGCATACTTCGGAACCTGCATCGTCGAGGTCGCAAAGTGCATATTTCCAAGACCGCCCTTGCCACCTTTTAAAATCACTTCTCGGCGGTTCTCGCCGGACATATCCGCGATTACCTTACCGGATTCAAAATCCTTGATAACGGTTCCTTCCGGAACCTTGACAATCAGATCCTCGCCGTCTGCTCCGTGACAGCGGCGCTTTCCGCCCTGCTCTCCGTCGCCAGCCACATATTTGCGGACATGACGGAAATCGGTCAGGGTATTCAGTCCGTCGTCCACTTCAAAAATGACATCGCCGCCGCGACCGCCATCGCCGCCGTCCGGACCGCCAGCAGCTACGAAAAGTTCCCGGCGGAAGCTGACATGACCGTCGCCGCCTTTTCCGGATCTGATATAAATTTTTGCACTGTCGGCAAACATAAATACCTCCTTCTGATCTGAAAAAAGCTCCATACAATCCGTATGGAGCTTCTTTATAATTATTCGTTAATTGTTCTCGGGTAAACAGAAACCTGCTTTTTGTCTCTGCCCTTTCTTTCAAACTTTACGACGCCGTCAACCATAGCGAATAATGTATCATCTCCACCGCGTCCTACGTTCACACCTGGATGAATCTTGGTTCCGCGCTGTCTGTAAAGAATGTTGCCAGCTAATACGAACTGTCCGTCTGCTCTCTTCGCACCAAGTCTCTTAGACTCAGAATCACGACCGTTCTTTGTGGAACCAACACCTTTTTTATGAGCGAATAACTGAAGGTTCATTTTAAACATGCGTTACACCTCCCTGAATCGAATTTTAATGTATTTATCTCCATAACTCTCCGCGATATCGGTAAGTCCAAGTATCAGCGAATCCATCAGGAGTTTTGATTCCGCACTTACAGTACCGGTAAAATGAAAAATAAACTGACCTGTCTTTTCATCCACACTGCCCTTAAAACCGTCATCGGTAAATTTTTCCACCGAATTAGCCATATTGACAGTCAGAACGGATACAGCCGCACAGACAATATCTTTGCCGTACTCATCATATCCAGCATGTCCCTTTACTTCCACTCCCGTGGTACATCCTTTGGAATCGGAGTATACGTCTACTTGAATCATTTCAATTAAGCGTTGATCTTTTCGATCTTAACTTCTGTAAAGAGCTGTCTGTGACCATTTTTCTTATGGTAGCCAGTTTTTCTCTTATACTTGTAAACGATAACTTTTTTGCCTTTGCCTTCTTTAACAACTGTTGCGGATACAGTAGCACCCTCTACAGTCGGGCATCCGATCTTCATCTCACCGTTGTTAACAGCCAGAACCTGATCGAAAGTAACAGCTTCACCTGCAGCAGCACCGAGTCTCTCAACTTTGATTACATCGCCCTCGGCAACCTTATACTGCTTACCACCTGTTGCAATAATCGCGTACATCTGATGGCACCTCCTATTATCATTACTCGCCAGCTATGGCGGCTTGCGCACTTTTAGCCTCGCTGTGCGGCACACTTAGATATTCTAGCATCGGAATATGGATCTGTCAATGGTTTTTTCTTGAATTTGGGAGAAAATTTCAAACCAGTGTTACGGATAAAGCTGCTTTTTCCAAGTCCTCATAAGTACCACCAAACTGTTCAACCCTTTTGCCTCTGTAAAATAAGCAGAAAAAAAGCTGGAAGTCCTGATCAACTTCATTTTTCAGTATTTACCAGAAAGAATGGTGAGGATCTCCTTTTACTATTTATTTCACTCAGCCAGAGCTGCAAACTGCTTTCCAATCTCCACCAGTATCTCCGCCGTCTTCTGAAGCGAATCCACCGGAATAAATTCATATTTTCCATGATAGTTATACCCGCCGGTGCAGAGGTTCGGGCACGGGAGCCCCATGTAGGAGAGGCGGGCGCCGTCGGTGCCGCCGCGGATCGGAACGACCTCCGGCTCGATGCCGCAGGCTGTCATCGCCTCTTTGGCGGTATCGATCAGGTACATGCACGGCTCAATTTTTTCTTTCATGTTGTAGTAGCTGTCCGTTACTTCGGCGATCACGGTGCCCTTACCGTATTTGCGGTTCAGGAAATCGGCGGCTTCGGCGAAAAATTTCTTTTTCTGTTCAAATTTTTCATGGTCGTGATCGCGGATGATATAATTTAACTGCGCCTCTTCTACATTTCCGCTCATTTCATCCAGGTGATAGAATCCCTCATAACCTTCTGTGTACATCGGATTTTCAAAGACCGGCAGCAGGCTCTGAAATTCCATGCCGATGAGAATGGCATTTTTCATCTTGAGCTTCGCATCTCCCGGATGGATGCTGGCTCCCTGAATCCGGACTTTGCCGGAAGCGGCATTGAAATTTTCATATTCGATCTCGCCGATCGGACCGCCGTCTACCGTATAAGCAACCGCTGCACCGAAGTCTTTCACATCGAAACGATCCGCGCCGCGTCCGATCTCCTCGTCCGGCGTAAATCCAATGCAGATCTCGCCGTGCGGGATCTCCGGGTGGCTCAGGAAATATTCTGCCATCGTCATGATCTCCGCCACGCCTGCCTTGTCGTCGGCGCCCAGAAGCGTGGTTCCGTCAGTTACGATCAGATCCTGACCTTTTAAGTCGGCTAAAAACGGAAATTCTGAAACTTTCATGACAATTTGTTTTTCTGCATTTAATACGATATCTTTGCCGTCATATGCCTGGACGATGCGCGGCTTTACGTTTGTTCCGGTTAAGGACGGCGCGGTGTCTATGTGGGAAATGAAGCCAAGTGCCGGGATGGTAGCTTTCTGCCCAACGTCGGATGCACCGTGAGCAGACGCAGTGCTAAAAGAAGCTTCCGCTTCTTGCGGTGCAGAGGTACTGTCAGTATTATCCGGAATGCGTGCAAACAAGTATCCGTACTTGCTCATCCGCACATCGGATGCACCCATTTCTTCCAGCTCGCGTTTCAGCTCATTGGCTAACAGAAGCTGTTTTTTTGTGCTCGGGCAGGTGTCATATGCCTCGTCTGACTGCGTATCATATGATACATATTTCAAAAAACGTTCTACGGCTGTTGTCATGAAAAATCATCCTCTCTTTCTCCTAAATCCCGGCTCAGCGGTTCCAGATAATGGACTAATATATCCCGGTGGCTTTTGATGCGCCACGTTTTATCCATTTCCTCATATGTAAAACTCTTTCGTCCGCCCTGCTGCATCCGCTCCCAGTATGCGTCCAGATGGAAAAATGGCAGGTAGTAAAGTTCATCCCTCTGTGAAAAATATATAATTAAGAAAGCAATCCCGCCCTGCTCTTCAAATTCCCGCATAAATGCGACCTGATGCGGATGGACGTTCTGCAGTGGAAATGTATCTGCCGCGCATTCTTTCGCATCAAAGCAGACCGGGACGCCCTGAATCGCGCCGATGTAATCGACGGTACTCTTCTGGTCGAAATACGCCAGCGTGATATGGCGGCTGGTTTTATCGATCGAAACGGGTGTGATCGGCGTCGGGATTTTCTGGATCAATGCCAGCTTTTTCTCACGGTAAAGATCGTTTGTGTGGTTTATCATATCCTCCAGGGTTGAACCACGAAGTCCCCGGCTGTTCCAAGTCCCCATGTTGTTGCTCCTCCACTTATTTTTTTGATTTTTCGCACAATTTAAAATTTACAGGCGATGATTGGCTGGGCGTTTTGGAGCTGATTTCATCATCTCTTCCATCCGTTTCATCTCCGCCGGCATAGGCGCGGTAAATTCTTTGCCCGCCAGATATGAAAGCGGCTCGGAGATCGTTTCCGGCATTACCAGCCGCCACGCATGAAGCATCTGCGAACGGACGCCGAAGCGTTTCTTCACTTCCTCATTGACCCGGGGATCGCCGTACTTCGGATCCCCGGCGATCGGGTGTCCGATGGAAGCCAGGTGGGCGCGGATCTGGTGGGAGCGTCCGGTGATCAGATGAACCTCCAGAAGGGTATATCCATTTCCAGATACCAGCGGTCTGTATGCAGTCCGGATCGGCAGACTTCCAGGGGTCTCCTCTTTTCGGATCGACACCTGATTCGTCTTTTCATTTTTCGTCAGCCATCCCTCGATGCGAGCTTCACCTTTTACGATTCCCCGCACGACGCAGACATAATATTTTCCCAGACTCCGATCCTTGATGACTTCGGACATGATCTGCAGTCCCGGCAGGGAACGTCCAGCTGCCACGATGCCGCTTGTGTTGCGGTCGAGGCGGTTGCAGACGGACGGACGGAAGCACGCCAGGTCCTCTTTCTTTAATTTGCCGGAATCCAGCAGATAGTCAATCAGGTATTCAACCAACGATTCATCCGTCTCTTTCGCTTTCTGGGACAGCATTCCAGATGGCTTATTGATCAGTAAAATATGTTCGTCCTCGTAGACGATATCGAGCTTTTTCTTTTGAACCTTCTGAATCTTCACTTCCGAAAATTTCTCGATCGTCTCCTCTGCCAGAAACAGCTTGATCTCATCGCCCTCGGTCAGATGTTCGGAACCGTCGCATTTTTTTCCATTCAGGGTAATGTTTTTCTTCCGCATCATTTTATAAATGAAGCTTTTTCCCGCCAGATTCAGATATTTTGCCAGCAGCTTGTCCAGGCGCTGCCCCGCCTCATTTTTAGATACTGTCAGCATCCGCATGGCTGCCGCCTCCCTTTTTTACATCGATAATCCTTTTATTACGCGCACGCCGTACTCTACAGTTCCATCGTCCTCATACTCTGACGCCGGTTTCAGGCTGTGAATCCGCTTGTCAAAGGTGCTGCGTGAGGTCACGATTTTCAGGTTCGGATCCAGTTTGTTAGCCTTTAACAGTTCATTTAAACCTGCCTCCGCGCGCTTTACATTCAGCTTTGGATTAATGCAGTACACATAGATGCCGGTCGGGTGAACGACGGTCACATCGGACGGAATCACATCTTCCGGTGTCGTCAGAACCAGATCATAGAGAACTTCAAATTTTTCCTCATACGGCATATATGCCTCATGAAACGCCTGCTCCGGCGTATGGTATTTGAAAATGGCAATCAGCGGGGAAGCGAGATTCGCCGCCGGAAGTACCGTGACGATCGCCATGACCGTCAGAATTTTTTTGACGGAATCATTGTCTGTAAAAGACCGCCCAACCAGCTGTGCGATGATAAATAATGCCAGAAGTGCGATGATAAAAAGCTGTTTCCGCTTGAAATGATTGCGGTAGCCATAATCGCCTTTTTTTATCTTTTTCACGGTGTAAAAATCCTTTCTATCATGTTTTTATTGAATGATACTAGCTTTTTGTCTGATTTAATGGTTTAACGCCTGCATCGCGCGCAGAATCCATTCATGCGGAACTACCTTGCAGAGCACAAAAAATGCCTTCATCCATACGCCGTAAACCGACACGCTTTTTCCCGCCATACAGTCGCGGATGGCAAGTTTTACAACTTTGTGCGGATCTGCCATCACCAGACGCTTATAAAGCGGAATCTCCCCGGTTGTCTCGGCAATGTCGAAAAACTCGGTTTTGACCGGTCCGGGGCAGACCGCCGTCACGCCGATTCTGCGCGGGCGGAGTTCTTCCCGCAGGGCGCGGCTGTAGCTTAAGACAAATGCCTTGGTTGCCGCATAGATGGCAAATCCCGGCTGCGGCAGAAAGGAGGCTGCTGACGCGAACTGGAGAATCCGGCTGTTTTCGCTCATATAGGGAAGCACCATATGCGTGACCGCGCACAGCGCCTTGCAGTTGAGCTCTACCATTCCCGTTTCATCGTCAAGCGGCAGGTTCCCGACCGTTCCGATTTTACCAAAGCCGGAAGCATTTACCAAAAGCTTTACATTGGGCTTGCGCGCCGCCAGCTCGTTTTCCAGCGTCTCCCGCTGGGATGCATCCGTCAGATCGATGGCGAAACACCGCGCCGGGATCGGCAGCGTCCGTTCCAGCTCCTGCATCCGGTCCATCCGGCGGGCAATCAGCCAGACTTCCTGAAGTCCCGAAAAGCGATCCGCCAGCTGTCTGGCTGCCTCGCGCCCCATGCCGGAAGAGGCACCTGTAATTATCGCAATTTTCATGAGAAATTCCTCCCGTCTCAAGTATGTACGCTCGGAGTCGTTCCTGCATTCCGAGCGTACATACGTTTTATTTCTTCTTGTGCACGTTCCGGATGGTTTTTTTCTTTCCGCTTCCGCTGCTCTTTCCACCTACAGCGCCGCCAAATCCCCCCGCATTTCGTCCATTTCCATTTACGCCGGTCTGTTTGTGCCCGGTCATACCGCCCACAGCCGGTCTTTTGTCGTCTTTTGCACGATTGGCAGCAGCCGGTTTTGCCGCCTGGCTGCCATGATGCGCCCCTTTATATCCGCCAGCCGCGAAATCGCGTCCTTTGATCTGCCGCGGACGGATCAGGCATTTCTTATCAAAACCGATCAGATCCGTTCTGCCTGCCAGACGGAGTGCTTCCAGCACCAGATCATAGTTTTTCGGATTGCGGTACTGGATCAACGCACGCTGCATCGCTTTCTCATGCGGGTTGGTCGGCACGTACACTTTTTCCATCGTGCGCGGATCATATCCCGTGTAATACATACACGTAGACAGTGTGGATGGCGTTGGATAGAAATCCTGCACCTGCTCCGGCATGTAGCCGAGGTCGCGCAGATATTCTGCCAGTTCGATCGCCTCCTTGAGCGTGGAACCTGGATGGGAGGACATCAGGTACGGAACGAGGTACTGCTTCATTCCCAGCGAGTCATTCATCGCTGCATATTCCTTCATGAACTGGCGATAAACCTTATTCTCCGGTTTTCCCATCCGTTTTAATACATTATCCGATATATGTTCCGGCGCTACCTTGAGCTGTCCGCTGACATGGTACTGACAAAGCTCCCGCAAGAATGCCCGGTTTTTCTCCGCCAGCAGATAATCGAAACGGATACCCGAACGGATGAAAACTTTTTTTACCTTCGGAATCGCCCGCAGCTTCTTTAACAGGGAAATATAGTCGCTGTGATCGGCATTCATGTTTTTGCACGGCTGCGGGAACAGGCACTGTTTGTGCGGACAGGCACCGTAGGTCATCTGTTTTTCGCATGCTGGGTGACGGAAGTTTGCGGTCGGACCGCCGACATCGTGGATGTAGCCCTTGAAATCCGGTTCCTGGGTCAAAAGTTCTGCTTCCTGAATAATCGATTCATGGCTGCGGGTCTGCACGATGCGTCCCTGATGGAAGGTCAGCGCACAGAAGCTGCATCCGCCGAAGCATCCGCGGTTGCTGATCAGGCTGAATTTTACTTCCGTGATCGCTGGAATACCACCCGCTGCATCGTAACACGGATGCCAGGTTCTCATGTATGGAAGTGCGTAGACATCGTCCATCTCTTCCTGGGTCAGTGGTTTCGCCGCCGGATTCTGTACCACATAGAGGCGGTCGCTGTACGGCTCAACGAGGCATTTTCCCGAAAATGGATCGGTGTTGCTGTACTGGGTGTAAAAGCTCTCCGCATACGTCTTTTTATCGGAGGAAACCTCGCGGTAAGACGGCAGACGGATTTCGTCGTAAACAGAATCCAGGTTTTCCGCCTTATAAACAGTTCCCTCGATGAAGGTGATATCCTTTGCCTCGATGCCGCTGGCCAGTGCATCCGCGATCTCCACGATCGAGCGCTCGCCCATTCCGTAGGAAATCAGATCTGCCTGGGAATCCAGCAGAATGGACCGTTTCATTTTTCCGGACCAGTAATCATAATGTGCCAGACGCCGCAGGCTGGCTTCGATACCGCCGAGAATGATCGGCTTTTTCGACCAGGTGCGGATCAGATTAGAATAGACGATCGTCGCATAATCCGGACGTTTTCCCATCTCGCCGCCCGGTGTGTAGGAATCCTTTGCGCGGCGCTTTTTCGAAACCGAATAATGGTTTACCATAGAGTCCATATTTCCGGCGCTCACAAGCCATCCGAGACGCGGTTCGCCCAGAATCTGAATGGATTCCGGATTCTTCCAGTCCGGCTGGGCGATGATGCCTACTTTATAGCCGTGCGCTTCGAGTATACGGCTGATGATCGCGTGGCCGAACGACGGATGATCGACATACGCATCCCCGCACACGTAGACAAAATCGCAGCTCTCCCAGCCGCGCTTGTCCATATCCGCCCTGCAGATCGGTAAAAAATCATGTATCATTTTATCTTGCCCCCTGTATCAGTTCCCGGTAGTCCCGGATATAAAAATCAGCTAATTCTTTCTTTTCTTCGATCATGGAAAGTGAAAATACGTCCTCGACCGCGCCGACGCGCATACCAGCCCGTTTTCCAGCCAGAATCCCCGCCGGGACATCCTCAAATACCAAACATTTTTCCGGCTGTACGCCCAGATCCGCCGCCACCTTCAGATAGATATCCGGCGCCGGTTTTCCTGCCGCCACCTCACAGGCAGTTGCCACCACACCGAAATAGGAACGGATTTCCAGAGAATCCAGCACAGCTGCTACCATATCCTGTGCATTGCTCGTCGCAATTCCCATGCGGATTCCTTTTTTCTTTAAAAATGAAAGAAATTCCGCAACACCCGATTTCAGCGGTACCTCATGGCGGTATTTATCGATCGACATTTCAATCCAGATGGCCTTTATCTCATCCAGGGTCATCGGCAGCTGGAAGCGATCTTTAAAATAGATTGCTGTCTCGGAAAAGCTCATGCCCTCGATCACCTTCTCAAGATCTTCCGGACAGTCATAGCCGTAACGCTTTAAAAATTCCACATCGATCGCTTTCCACATCCACATGGAATCGACCAGGGTGCCGTCGAGATCGAAGAGGACGGCGTCTACTGTGTTCCAGTTGATTTCAGGAGGTGTGTTATTTTGGGTGTCTGACAAATTTTCGTCATTCGATACACAATTTTGTGAGGTTAGCGTTCTTTCTATTAACGCTCTAATTTCATCTTCCGTCAGCGCCCGGTACTCTCCCGTCGCCAGTGCCTCATCCAGGGCAAGCGGTCCCATCGAAAGGCGTTTCAGGTAAATGACTTCGCCGCCCTCTGCCTCAAACATCCGCTTTACCTGATGAAATTTTCCTTCATGGATGGTCAGGCGCGCCTCGCAGAGGTCTTCTCCTGCGTCGTTCCATTTTTTCTCGATCACAAGCTCTGCCGGCCGTACCGGTGTGCCATCCTTCAGCGTCAGTCCTGCCTGAAAGCGCGCTTCGATTCCTTCTTTCAGTGTTCCCTTTACGCGTGCAAAATAGACCTTATCCACGTGTTTTTTCGGTGCCAGAAGCTCATGCGCCAGCGCACCGTCGTTTGTGATGAGAAGCAGTCCTTCCGTATCAATATCGAGGCGTCCGACCGGGAAGAGGTCTTTTCGCTTTGCTTCATCAATAAGGTCAATGACAGTCTGATAGCGCCCGTCTTCCGTTGCGGAAACGACGCCCTGCGGTTTATTTAACATATAATATTCCGTGTCTGCCCAGCCAACCGGCTGTCCATCCAGTGTAACCCGGGTTTCGTCCGGGAATATTTTCCGGTCAGACTCGCGGCAGACGGTTCCATCGACCAGAACCCGCCCTTTGCGGATCATCTCTTTTACCTGACTGCGCGTTCCCTGCTTCATCTCTGCCAGGAAACGGTCTAAACGTATACTTTTACCTTGTCCCATCACTGCCACCTCCATCCGGGATTGTATTTATTTTTAAGCTGACCGCCCCGTTTCTGCGCCCAGCCAAGCGGAAATCCATCCACACAGATTAGTACAAGACCATCTGCTGCCTCTTCCTCTGCGGCTGTCAATGTCTCGCCCTTTAAATAGCGGATCGTGCGCTCATCCGAGGCATTAAAATTTAAGTAATTTACAAATTCCTGCATCCGCAGGTTCATTGCCAGCGCCTGGGATGGTTCAAACCGCCCTTTTTTCAGTTCTCCGAGCAGAAGTCCGGTACGCAGACAGCGGAGCGGCTTAAAATAACGTGTATTGTCGCCTGCCAGCGCTGCCGGGAGGTAATAGATGCGCTCGCCGTCACGGTAGAATTGCTCCGGATTCCAGGTTCTTACCGGAAGCTGGCGCAGAAGCTCAAACAGGGGGGAAAAATCCTCGGCGGTCTGGTTTTGCGCCACGTTTTTTCCCTTTCCAAACATTTTCCCTTTCGCTTTTCCGGAAGCCATCTGTCTGGACTTACCGTCTTCCGCCACACGGCACAACCGCGCTTCTATTTCCTCTACCAAAAGTGGATCGCTCAATGCTTTCTCACCGGCATTTTCCAAATCCTTGACATTTGCGTCTGGTTTCTCCGTCCGCTTCTCCAACAGCGCAACAAAATGTCCTTCGCCCTCCAGACGGTGCGGAAACAATCTCAGACAGCCCTCAATGCCACGGCTTCCCTCAAAGCCATATTCCGGTTTCTGCGGCACGACCGCCATCTGAGGATATTTCTCCAGAATATACTCGATCGTTCCCTCGTCCTCGCCCCTGTCAAAGGTACAAGTCGAATAAACCAGTTTCCCGCCCGGCGCAAGCATCTGCACGGCACAGTCGAGAATCTGGCGCTGCAGCGGCGCATAATAATCGGGACCTTTTTCGTTCCAGCTCTTTACCATCGACGGATCGCGGCGGAACATACCTTCGCCGGAGCACGGCGCATCGACCAGAATCTTATCAAAAAACTCCGGCAGGATGCCAGCCATTTTTTCCGGTGCCTCGCTCGTTACACAGATATTTCCCGCTCCGAACATTTCCAGATTTTTAAGAAGCGCTTTTGCGCGCGAATTGCTGATATCATTGGAAAACAGGACACCTGTACCGGCTAATTTCGCCGCCAGTTCCGTACTTTTACCGCCCGGTGCCGCGCACAAATCCAGAACCCGGTCGCCCGGCTTGATCGGCAGCCATGCCGCCGGTGACATCGCACTCGGTTCCTGCAAATAGTAGAGTCCCGCGTAGTACCACGGATGCCTGGATGGGCGTTCGCCCTGATAATAAAAACCGTTCTTCGTCCACGGCACTGGTTTCAAATTCCAGTCCGCCGTCTGTGCCATCTCTAAAAACTGTTCCGGTGTCAGCCTGCCCGTGTTGACGCGCAGCCCTGAACGCGGCTCTTCCTCATACGAAGCCAGATACTCCGGGTATTCCTCCCCCAGAAATTGTTTCATTTTTTCAAGAAATTCTTCCGGCAGTTCTCGGTAATCCAATCGTTTTCCTCCTGTTTTTGTCTATTGCTCTGTATATCCATTTATAATCGTGATTCTAAAGACTTTTTCTTCGCGCTCATTCGTTCTTTCTTTGTTCGGTATGCCGGTTTTCAGGCTTCCAAAAGGAATGAGCCATTTTCTGTCTACATATATATAATCTATCTTTATATTACTTTTTAATGATAGAAAGGCGCTCCCATGCCATATATAAAAAAAATATTATCCGCCCTGTTCCCAGCACTTATCCTGGCGCTTCTGCTCTCGCATCCGCGTCTCTCTGCGGATGGGGCACAGAAAGGACTTCTTTTATGGTTCAATACGGTCTTTCCGACGTTATTTCCCTTTATGCTCTTCTCAAAGCTTTTAGCTGAACACGGCGGCGTCCGGCTGCTTCTAGCGCCATTTCATCCGGTTTTGGAACATCTTGGGATGTCTGTCTACAGCGGCTATGCCCTGCTTGCCGGGCTGCTCTGCGGTTACCCGATGGGAATGAAAACTGCCGCCGATTTTAACCGGAAATCGCTGCTTTCGGCACATGAAAAACGGCTTCTGACCGCCATCAGTGCTTCGCCAAGCCCCATGTTTATCGCCGGATATGCTGCACCTAGGCTGAACCCGGCAGTTCCGTCAAACTATCTGGTTCTGGCACTATATACGCCGCTTTTATTGGTTGGAAGTCTTCTATGCATTTATAATAAAGTAACTTCTTTTACCCTTCAAAACCGATTTTTTTCGAAAGAAACCGGCTCTGTCAAGCCTGCCCGCACAAAATCCACATCTGTCTCCGTTCCCGCTTCCTTCGACACCATCCTGATGGACTGCATCGAACTGCAGGTCCGCATCGGCGGTTTGATCATGCTGTATTCGATCCTCGCTGCCTTTGCCGACGCCTTCTGTTCCGGCACGCTGCGTCTGGTTCTGATCGGGACGGCTGAAATGACAACCGGCATCGATGCGATCGCCCGTTCTGGTGCCATATTCAGTATCCCGGTTCAATCCGGCGCGATAGCGGCATGTGCTGCGTTCGGCGGGTTATCCGGGATCGCCCAGACAAATTCAGTCATACGGGACAGCCGAAAAGACAGAGAAAAAAATGCCGGACTTTCCATCCGGCATTATGTACTGTGGAAACTGGTTCACGCCAGTCTCTCGTTCGTTCTCTTTATTCTGCTGCTTCGCCGGATGCCGCCTGTGTAGCGGCCGCTGCTGCCTCGGCGCCTGTGTTCTCCTCCGGCTCGGTCACGACACTGCCAGCCAGCTCATTGCGGTTGGAAGATACGACATCGTAGCTGGACTGCATCGAACTCATGTAAGACTCGAAACGGCTCTGCGCGCCCTCCATCGAATGCTTGATGATGGTCTGCAGGCTGCGGAGCATGTCGTCCGTGTACTGAACGGAACCCTGGCGGATATTGTTTGCCTCTGTGACAGCGTTGTCCACGATCTGCTGTGCCTGTGCATTTGCCTGCTCAATAATGCTGTTTGCTTCTGCATATGCACGCTGCATGATCTCATGCTCATTAACCAGTTCATTGGTCTGGGCGGTCGCCTCGGCTACCATCGCGTCTGCCTGGGAACGTGCCTCCTGCAGAATCGCATCCTGGTTGCTGATGATCTTCTGATATTTCTTGATCTCCTCCGGAATGCGAAGACGCAGTTCCACGAGCAGTTCTTCAATCTCTTCTTTATTTACTAAAATCTTCGTGTTGGACAGCGGCTGAAACTTGCAGCTGTCGATATAATCTTCAATTTCTGTGATGATCTGTTCAATTCTGCTCATAGCTTTTCTCCTTACTTACATTCCCTGTCTTCCTGAAGCGCCTGGTATTTCTCCTGTACTTGTTTTGCAATGACCGGATCGAGAAATTCGGAAATGTCTCCGCCGTACATCGCAACCTCTTTTGCCATACTGGAACTTAAATACGCGTATTTAAGGTTCGTTGTCAGAAACAGGGTATCTATTTCGGGTGCAATCACCCGGTTCATCTGCGCGAGCTGCAGCTCATATTCGAAATCCGTGATCGCACGCAGACCACGCACGATGACCTTTGCGTGATTCTGGCGCATGAAATCGACCAGAAGTCCGTCAAACGACTGCACCTCCACGTTAGGAATGTCTTTTGTCACTTCCTCTAACATCTTAACACGTTCTTCGACAGAAAACAACGGAGATTTTGCGTTATTACACAAAACTCCCACGATGACCTGATCAAAAATTTCGGAGGATCGCTTTATAATATCAAAATGTCCGAGCGTCACCGGATCAAAGCTGCCCGGATAAATGGCTGTTTTCATCTTTTTTTCTCCTTTGGTATTCAAGCTTTTCGGATAAACAGATGTTTATTCGTCTTATATATCTTCTCTTTTTCGAGATGGTATCCCAGTTCTGAAAGGTAGCTGCACCCGGTCTCTTTCGATGCCTCTGTGATGATCATCGTATGTTCATCTGCCAGGGACGAATGTGCCAGATAAGTAAGCACTTCTTTCTCCCAGAGATGGTTGTACGGAGGATCCATAAAAATGAAATTAAACGCGCTCTTCCGGTTTTCTATCCGTTTCAATGCATCCGAAATATCACAGTTTAACAGCGTCGCCTTATCAGCCAGGCGGGCCGCTTTCAGATTGTCACGGATGCAGTCCGCCGCTTTCGGATTCTTCTCCACAAAAACAGCTTCTTTTGCCCCGCGGCTTAAAGCTTCGATCCCGATCGCCCCGCTTCCGCTGAATAAATCGAGAAATGTGCATCCATAAATATCATTCTGAATCATATTAAAAAGAGTTTCTTTGATACGGTCCGTCGTCGGTCTCGTATCCATTCCCTCGATCGTCTTTAAAGTAAGCCTTCTGGCACTTCCTGCTATTACCCGCATGGATTTTTCTCCATCTTACTAGAAATATTAATGTATTTTGAACTGCAACCGTAAAATTCACCAAACAGTTTGCGTATTTTTTAACACTACATCTGTTCTATTATAGTATGAGTTTTACTGATATACAAGCATAAAATCGGATCAATACTAACTTTGTAAGTTTTATAATTAGTAGTATAAAGAACGAACGTTCTTGATGCTACTAATTTTTTTATATGGGTTGTGCAAAATGTCCAAACGTTTGGACATTTTATAGAAAGGAAAATGGCTATGATTGCAGTAAAAAAGGAAACACTGGAAGATTCATTAACTAGAATCCTCTGGTACTATCTGAACAATGATTTCAACCTCAATATGGTTGCGCGTGAACTTTTCAGCCGTGAAAGTGCCGCTCTTGCTTTACAAACTGGACACAGTGTAGACGAGTTCTTAAAAAGCGGTGCTTACCTCTTAAAGAACTATATCGCTGTTAGCTTCATGCCGGGATCGGTAAATCCCCTTTATGTGGATGTTTACAAAGTAATGCTTGAATCAATCGACTTCGAAGCACTTGCTAAGAAATTCTTCGAAGAGTCCGTATAACTCAAAATGTCCAAACGTTTGGACAAACAAGAAAGGGCATGTATATATGAATACAAATGAATTACAGAAGAAAGAAACCGAAGCCACAAATAGTCCGGCTTCCGCTTCTACAGATACAGAAACTTCCGTCACTCCGAATGTTATGAATCCACCAGCATCAAAGGATTCTAGCCCGGATGTGCTTTCGAAAGAACTTTCAGATCGAATTAAAACCCTCGATACTTTGGTAAAAGACCTTACCAAAAATTTCGTTAAAATCGGCTATGAGCTGGTTTTGATTCGCCAGAAGAAATTATATAAAGAATTGGACTTCAAGACTTTTGAGGATTTTGTGCAGACGCAGTACGGATTCAGCCGCAGTTCGGCGTACAACTTTATTAACGTATGTTTGAAATATTCCGTCAAGGACGATGCTGGACAACCTACGAAATTGCTTAGTAAAGAGTATGCGAAGTTTTCAAGTTCTCAGTTGGTTGCAATGCTCAAACTGAATGACGAAGTGATCGCCCAAGTCGATCCGAACGCAACTATTAAAGACATTAAGAAGTTATCCGCTTCTAAAACATCCGAAGTTGATTCTTCGGATGAGTCCGAAGAGGATGAAGAAAACGAGGATGCTGGCAAAAAAGAAAAGAAAGAAAAGAAGAATGTTCGGGACATGAATATCCCCGTTATGCGTCTTAACATGGCTACCGGGGCAACTTGGGAATCAGTTGTTACCGATGCGATTCGAAAGGTATGTGAACCGTTTCTGAACGATGAGCGTCGCGCCGCAGATGGCAAGGCATACAAGATTGAAATTAACATTGTTTACCCGGACGAATCTGCAATGTAACTTTAAATCCGTTTAAAATGTACAGTTACCATATATAACCTAAGTAATTAGCTATTACCGCCCCGGCGTTCCGGGGGCACATAAGAAAAGGAGAAAAATATCATGTTAAATATCGAAGCAAAATTAGAAGTAGTAGGAAAACCAGAGCCGCGTGATTGGAAGAATAACGAGGGTCAGACAATGAAATCTTATCGTCTGAATGTGGCTCAGAATGATGGCGTAGACATTGCCACTATCAGATGCCCGCAGGAAGTCTATGCAGGCGTTCACCGCGGCGATGTAGCACTGTTCCTGTGTACGTTCACAGAATATGGCGATCGTTCTGATTTCCGTATCGTAGGAGTGAAACAGCTTCTCAATAAACCGGGAGTAGCACCTGTAAACAAATAGGTCATAGCGCTTAACCGCGTTTGACATACATTTTCCCCCGGCGGTTTTGGTACATTTTCCCGCCGGGGCAACCCCAAGAAAGGATGGACGATGAAATCTACATTGATTATCTTAATTCTTGGTGTTTCACTCATTGAATACAGTGTGTTCAGCTTTTGCTGTTATGCGCTGTTTTGTCAAATCAATGATAAACCCTTGTCCAAACGTTTGGACAAAACGAAAGGAGAAAAGTGAAAATGAGCGTTGTATTACTTTTGATGATTCTGTTTTCTTTTATCTATTGTTGTATCGACCTGTCGAAGAAAATCAGAGATAAAAACCATTAACTTGGTTTCTCCCGCTCCCGGCAAGTCTGTGATTCCCTGTTCTGGGATGCGGTTGAAATAATAAAATTAGTCCCTTTGAGGACGGAAAGGACAAATTATGAGTGAAATGTTGACAAAAGTACGTGGTAAGGTTGCTAACCTTGGCATGAAAACAAAAACAGGTCTGATGGCTGTTGCTATGTCTACCACTTGTGCTGTTCCGGCTTTTGCCGGTGAACCAGGTGCTTCTGGTTCTGGCTCTGGTATCGCGATCAACTTTGATATTAACCAGATGTTTACCTTCGCTAACATTATTATCGAAGCTCTGATGCCAGTTGTTTACATTACAGCAGGCTTAGGAATTGGTTTCCTTATTATCAATTCCTTAAAAGCGGCGTTCCGCTGATGCGGTTTGCTTACCCGATGGGATAGGCACTCTTCCGGGGGCGAGGGATTTATTCCCCCGCCCCCTTATTCATTCCCGGCTTGCGACTCATTAACGCAGCATTAACTTATTTCGCTTGCGTTTCTTGCCGCCGGGGATTTTCTTCCCTTGCGGTTATAATTCAGCCGCATGACGGCGCAGACCGCGTGTCAAGGGCGGTTCTATTCCGGGCGTGCCTTTACCCTTGACGCGGACGGTCGCGCCCCAGAATGCGCTATAGGCGGTAGCGCTTTTGTGCTATCCGCCTTAGTTGCTCATTCTTTCATTATAACAAGCCATTTAATTGGCATTTATTTGTTTTCCTACAAACATCAACCATCAATTATTATCAATCAAATACCAAAAATGTATTACTTTTGCAATGCTGGCGGCGTTTAGCGCCAGCAAAAAAAACATAATGGGAATATAGTTTAACTGGAAAAGCGGCGGCGTAAACTCTCAATGCGCCGTGAATACGTCCCCGGTTCGAATCCGGGTATTCCCTCTAAAAATGTCCAAACGTTTGGACATTTTGAAAGAAAGGAAGATGTACATGAAAAGAAAAGAACGCAACAGCATTATTAAATGGGCGTGTACGCTTACTGACGAAGAATTAGAAAAAGAGTATTACGATGCGGTTCTTGATTCTTTAGGCAGTCAGACAGAACGAATGTATGATCTTGGCTATGATATATCAGACATTCGTGATAGAGAAGATTATGAAAAGTTTTTAAGAGAAAAAAGCGATCTTCTTGAATCTGTATGCAAAGAATGCGGCATTGAATTGTGGAAACAACCATTTTGAAAGGAGAAAATAAACCATGAATAAAGAGAAAACCTTAAAAATTATCGAAACACGAATTAGCGATTTAGATGCACTTATTAAGATTGGCTTACAGAATGAGTCACAGAAAAATAATGTTGAAATGTGGCAGTTTGCAAGGAATGAACTGGTATTAGTCCGCGATGCAGTCGCAGACATAGAAGAAAGTGAGGTGTAATGCATGAATGAAGATAACGAAGTGCGAGAAGAAAATTCTTCTGATACACAGAAAGGCTCATCGCCGCCAGAACGCAGTGAAGCGGTTGACAAGGAAGTTTCTGAAAAGGATTCAGAAAATACTGTTTCCGAAAAAATGGATAATAATGAATCGTCTGATTCATTCACTTCCGAAAAACCAGATACCTCTGATTCGTCTGATACAACTTCTGCTGTTGAGGAAATAATTGATGCTATCAAGAAAGAATTAGATAGCAGAGCCGAAACCGAAGCTGATAGCGCAGATATTGAAACTAGCGGCATAACAGATACCGACAGCGAAGCGGCAGAAACAGGAAATAACGAAACTGATACCAAAGAGAACAGTTCAGAGGTTACACACACAGGTAAAACCCGCGTAAAAGTCTATGATTCCTACGATCCATTCGATGATGAAGAGGACGAGGAAATAAGCGTATACACGATTGCCAGTGCATCCGACTTGCCACCATACGAAGCAACTATTGTTAATCGTCTGGATAACATCTTAACTTGCGCTATCATTACCGCCTGTTGTGCGCTTCTTATCCTCTTCCATACCTTAAAAAGGGAGTAATACTTATGGAAACACTACAATATTTCACTTATTTCATTATTATATGCGCCTTTGTAAATATAGGCGGCTTTATCGTCTCTGGACTGATACGCGTCTATAAGTCAATCAATAATGGTAGGGGGGTGCGAAAATGATAAGCTATCCCTGTTATAACGAGGTGTTCGGTATAATGCTTGGACTTTATGTAATATTACAGATGCTCCACGTTGCCGATCTTTGTGCCCATGAATAAAAATGTCCAAACGTCTGGACAAATTTACAGTAAGAAAGGAAGAAAGAAAAATGTATATTGCTATCACAGATACCCGTGTTTACACGGCAAAAACGTTACCCATGTTAAACCGTTCTATGAATGGGATGCTTGAAGAAGATGAGTTTAAACAGGTAGGTGCAGACAGTGTAGTGGTTCTATCTGCCGCCAATTTGGATTTTGTGCAGGACAAACGCAAACTTTCCAGCATCATGTTCGGCAACTTCTTCAAAAAAGACGTAGTTCCCCGAAATCTTATGATTGCAAATATCATTCTGACATTTATTATGTTTGTACGGATTGGAGGGTAAAAAATGCAGGTTGATTTCCAATCACTCATGAGCGGCTTCTCTGCCCCGGTTGACACGGGCGATCCGATTAAATCTATCTATGGAATTATCCCCTACATGGATTCCACACAGATGCACCTAAAATTCCAGCTCATGTATTTCATCGAAAAGTATGATCTTTCCGAATGGCGTAAGGTCTTTGAGGACATTGACAAGCAATTACAAAACAATAAGAATATCAATTTCTTTAGCAGTCAGAATCTTAAAGCTCTGCTTTCCGCTTACACGCAGAACGAGCTTGTCCGGGGTATCAAGGTTAATACGCTTAACGAGAACGGTGGTGGTAATTAATGCCGGGAACAATCATTGGATGCCTTGGCGCACAGCGTTCTGGAAAAACACTGTTTGCCTATAAGCTGGTAAAAGCGATTCACGAAGCTTATAACATTCCTGTGTATACCAATATTTATAGTCCGCAGGATAATTTTCATTATATCAATTCTCTTGAAGATTTTCCTTTAGACCTTGAACCTAAGATTTTATTTATTGACGAAATCTACAATGGACTGGATGCACAAGACTATAAGAAGTTAAAAGAAATTTCTATCTTCATCAATACGATAGGCAAGCAGAATTGTCTGTTTGTCTACACTACCATTGAAGCAGAAATGGTATACAACCGCCTGCGAAACCAGACCCAGACCGTAGTAGTTGTATCTAAAAACGATAGAAACATTTACTACAAATTGATTAACCTTGCGGATATGTCCAGTTCTATTCATTCTGTTCCCATCAATGCCAAGCTGTTTGAGAACGTATATTATGATACGCAGTTCATACCGCTTGATTTTGATTGGGGAATGAAAGACTGGCGCAACAAGTTATCGAATTTTTACCGGGATAATTATGGACTGATTGTAAATCTATGATTTTATTTTCTTTTGAGAACATTTGGGCGCTTTTCTTTAGCTTCAGCAAAGAAAAGCGCCAGTGTTTCAGAAATAAATCCAGATATTCAAACAAAATGTCCAAACATCTGGACATTTTATCTTTCATCCATACATTTCGGTTTCAACACGTAAACTATTGACCCCCGTACGTCCCCTTTGGGGCGGACAACGCTTACACGGCATTATTAATTTTTAAACGAAAGGAAAAATGCTATGGATAATATTTTCAGACTTCTAAGGCGAAACAGCAAGCAGATATTGTCTTTCATGCTTGCTTTTGTTGTATTCGTAGAAAATCCTCTTACCGCTCTTGCAAGTCCTACTACAAATGAATCATTCAACATTAGTAAACCCGTTTTGGTCGATGATTCCCCAGAAAACTTTGATCCAGATACATATACGGGAGAACCATTCTATTTTGATGAAAATGGAAATCGGGTCTACGATTCCGAAAACGAAGAACTACAGGAATCAAGGAGACAACTTGCAGACCAATTAAATTTAGAAAATATAGAATTTGAACCAGAACAACCTGATTATTCTGATATCGAATGGACATTTGAAGATTATCCCTTAACTACAATGGGCGATCCAGAAATATCTTCTTATATAGTCGGTATTGATGATGCTGCATATATTGTTATTGGTACGTGTATGGCGGCTTATGGTGTTTATGCAGGAATTAAAACAATCAAAAAATTTGCTTCAAATACTCTTGAACCTTGGATTCGCCGTAAATACGGAAACAACGAAACAAAAATGAAAACATGGCAAGACTGTCTTGCTACAAAGGCTGGCACTACATATGTAGGAATGAAAGTTCTTTCCAGCATGGTAGGAGAATGTCTTGGTTCTGCTACATGGAAAGGAAACGAAGCTACGTTTGAATCCTCTTATATGACAGACACAACCTATGCTTGGTTTCCAGCTAGTATGAAAGACCGTTATATAAAATCTGCCACATGGAAAGCATATGATAGTGATGGCAAATTACTATATCAAACACAAGCCGATATTATTGGTTACTATCCTGTTAGTTCATATAAAAAAACAGCTTATATGAAATATCAAGGTAGTACAGCTAATACTGATATTTCTTTATATCAAGGTATAATAGATAATAATAATAAATATATAGATGAAGTTCCTAGTATTAGTTTTTGTGTAAGATATTATTACAATAGGTTCTGTTATGACGAGAATGGAGAAAATGGATATTATCAATGGACAGAAGATTTTCCATCCAATCATATGTTTCCTTTATTTGTTGCTTTGAACCTTGGTCCTGTTTTTATCAATAAAGAAGCTTTGAAATCTTATCTTTTATATGATACAACAGGCGGTTTGTATACTGTTGATGGAGTAACATCTCCAACAGAAACTATCCAAGTTAAAAAAACATGGATCGGCTTACAAGAAAATTTTTCCAAGAATTATACGGTCAGCGATTCAATGACAGTTCCAAGTACCGCAGAAGCATCCGATAAATTATTATCTTCAATTTATGCCTCTAATAATGAATCCGAGGTAATTTCCAATATTGCTCCATATTGGAAAATCGACAAAATAGGTTCTTCTTTATCTACGGTGCAAGCATATTCGCATTTAAGTTACCTTTTATCAGCGATTGCGACTTATGCCGGAACAAGTGTTGCTCAAAGCCAGATAGATTCCTTTATTAGTGAATATTATGGAAATTATGTTGATGGCACTAGCGCAAGGAAAGAAGAACAATCACAAGATATTTTAGCAAAATTTGTTGTTATCCAAGGTGGAAATAATGGCAGTCCAGATGATAATAACAAAGACAAAAATAAATATAAAATCAGTAAAAAACTTGCTGAAGCATTTGGTGTTTTTTTATTCGGTGCGGGTCTAATATCTAGTGCCCTTGATTTTAATAATGGTACTGCTATTTCGCCTACTATTGAAGTTGTTTCTGCTTCAACAATTCAACCGAACCCAAGTCCTAATCCGGGTGGTTCGTCAAGTTCCGGGATTGATTCAAGTAAACTTACTGAATTACTTAATAAGATAATTAAATCTATTACGGCTTTACCAGATTCTATTACAGAATCTCTGTCTGAACCAATTAACAATATTAGTAGGTTGATTGAGCTTTTACCAGATAAATTAGTACATGGATTTATCTCTTCTGATTTTCTGACAGGTATCTCTTCTCTTGTCGGTTCTCTTCCGAATGCGATTGCTGATTTGATGCCGGGTGTTTTGTCAACCTCATTGCCTAATATTTTGCAAGGTGTTTTCGGTTTAACAAATGGATTTTCACTTCCATCTGTTCTTAGTTCCATTGAAGCGGCTTTGGCTTCTTTTCCAGATGCATTAATTCATCCTTTAAAATCGATAGAATCCGCTATTGATTCTCTTCCGGATAGATTTAGGGACATTATTGACGGAAATAAAACACAAAATGATAATAACGAAACAGAAAACGATTCTGGATTTACTAACTTCTTGAATTTGTTCATGATAGTGTTATTTATCATTGTTATGCTGTTAATATTATTTATTAACTGTCTACGATTCATTGTATTAGTTTTTAACATTCCAGCATTTGACGGACTTCTCGACGAAAATATACTTCGTGGAATTAATTATTTAAAAGAAGTGAATTTACCATTGCTGGGAGATAATCTTTCGCTTTATAACTTATTGTTGTCATGTGCTTACTTTGTAATCTTTTTATCTGTTATTGCAGTAATTCGTAAAAAGATTGATAAGATACACATTTAAGAAAGGATGATATAATGATTTATTTTCTTTCAATAAATGTAGAGCCACTAACACCACCATCTATAGATGGTTTCTTTAGCGGCTCTATATTAACATCGGTTTCCAATTTTTTCAATTTTATTTTTACGTTTATCAGCAACATTGTTTCAGCATTGACAAATTTTTATGATACCTTGGTTGAAATAAATACTTATGTTGTTCAGCTTGGAAATTCCGCACAATCAGGTGTAGCAAGTGATCTTCCTGTTTTACAATGTGTTGGGACATATCGCTATTTAATGGGTGATCCAGTTTTTTATATGACCTATATTATGGTCGTAACAGGATGTTTATTTACTATATATAAATTAACACTGTTATTAATTAAGGTATTTAAGGAAATGAAGAATAATATTACATCACAAGGAAAAACTTCCGCCGGACTTATGTCCTTTTTATCTCAACTTTTTAAATAACTATTATGATAAAAATACATTCGTCAGTACCTCAATAATTGTTCCTCCAAAGAAATACAATAAAAAGCATTTTAGCATAATATTTCTTTTTGTGATTTTTTTGCGCTCGATTGGGTTTGCAGAATTCCAAGAATGTCTCCAATTATCTTCTTGTCCTGTTCCCCAGTCGAAGCGCCTATCATTTTTTATATTATCAATCACTTGTTTTTCATCAAGTTGGTGCTCTTGTGCATAATATTTTTTTAATTGTGACTCGGCATAATTCCAGATAATAAAGAATGTGATTAGGTTGCTAATAAATCTTGCTTTGAAAAAGGGAGTTAATACATCCATATTGGTATTCCTTTCTTATTCTTTTGTTTTTTTGGGAACTATTAAATAAGGTTTTATATTTTGTCCAAACGTTTGGACAAAATCAGAAAAGATATTATGAATATAAGATTATGTCGAACGGTTCTTTTCTTAATTTATATTTGATATTGCCACCAACAGTATAACGGCAATTATTATAATTGCTATACCGAATAAAAATTTCAATATCATTCTGAAAAAACCAAAACACTTTTTAAGTCCATTGGTTTGTTCTGCTTTTTGTGAATTTTGTTTTTTCATATCTCGCATAATTTTTTTATTGTGAGTATATGTTTTAGATTTTAAGGCATTTCTTCGAATTGCTTTATCCAGTGATGTTTTGTTCACTATTTGGGGCGCTTTACCCTCATCCAAACTTTTCAATCTCTTTTGCATAGGATTGCTTCTCCTTTGAATATCTTATATTCATTATAGCAAATGCAGAAGTTATTGTAAAGCTGTTACTCTATCAATTTCCGGCTGGGTGTTGCCTACTTGACTATGGCAACACTTAACCGAGAAAAAATGCAAATTTTTTCTCAAAATTCTATTTTGTCCAAACGTTTGGACAAAACGAAAGGGGTTCTCAAAATGTACAACGTTAAAATTTCACAATATTTAGAATCTACAGAGGTAGTTTATTATTCTAACGTTATTACTGGTCGTGAAAAAGAAAAAGATTCTTTTATCGTGGAACGTGATAACGAACTATTCGAAGTTTATTCCTTTATGGCTTTTGGAATAAATAAATCAGAAAAAAGCAAAGAAGAAAACGCGCTTCATTCGTTCTTTGTTTCATTCAATCGCACAAAAAATAAAATTTATAGTTATGCGCGGGATAATATCTGGGAATGGTTTCTTACATTTACTTTCGATCCAAAACTGGTTGATTCATTTAATTATGATGAAGTAGTAAAATGTATGTCTGATTTCTTACGTTATATGGGCGATCATTCATCCTGTCGAACAAAGTATTTGATTGTTCCAGAACGGCATAAATCGGGGCGTTACCATCTGCATGGTGTTTTTAGTAACATCGATATGTCGCTTTGGAAAATGAAGTATTCTAGACACACCACAAAGGGCGGTCTGCCAATTTATAATATTGCTGGTTTTCCATATGGATTTACAACCGCTACGCAGGTACAAAGTTCTGTCCGGGTATCTCATTACATTTCAAAATATATAACAAAAGATATGTTTAAAGGTATTAAGAATAAAAAGAGCTACTGGTGTACTAGAAACTTAGATTCTGGCACACACACCACTATGATGATCGCAAAGTCAGACTTAGAAACCCTTCTTAACAGTTTTGGGGAAGTCCAGAGCATGAAAACGATTGATACGCCGTACAATACTATTAAGTTCTTCCAGTTTTGAAAAATGTCCAAACGTTTGGACAAAAAAATAAGTCCGAGGATTGCTCCCCGGACTTTCTTTTATTTATGCCTTAAATCATAAGCAAATATATAATCTTTGATGATTAAACCATCTTGATAAGTGGCATATACGATACCATTTATTACATATTTCTCAAAAGCATCCATAGCTTTTTCAATGCGTTCTAATTGTTCGTATGGCTCTGGTTCTCCATTTTCGCGCGCATTATATATTGCATTCATGATACGGTCATGTGTATTATATAATTTATGCTGATTATCTTCCCACTTACATACGGGATATAACTTTTTACCGTCCTCTGTTTTGTATAATTTCATGATTTACCATCCTTTCTTGAAATATTCAGAAAGGAGAACAGCGGTTTATTCAGCCGCAGTTTCCAGTTCTTCTACTGCCATTTCAATGGCGTTTACTAAAACGTAGTGTCGTAAAGACACGTCTATGGATTCATAATCATCTATGAACCACTGGTTTGCTATCCTATGATAGCCTCCAAATTCATCACACATTTCCCGGACGAGGTCTTTATTTTCCTCGACGTATTTCTGTGCTTCGCTCCGACAGAATGTATATGAGCCAGAACGATTTCCAGTAACACTATCTTCGTTTATCAGCTCTTCGTAGAGCCGTTCTTTCAGCTCATTAAGATCCATACCGTTCATGTCAACTTCCTCTTTGATGTATTTAAGTACATCGTCTTTTACTGCTTCATAGTAGTCATACATAGCCATTCCTCCTTGGGTTTTTCTGTAATTTAAAAAAGATGTAAGGCTTTCGCCCTACACCATTTTTTCCAGTTCTTCTAACAGTTTTTCGCCCTCTGAAATTCTTGCTTCATAATCGTTGATTTGTTCCGAATGGTATTGAATATCGTATTCGTCTTTTTCATCAACAGCTGTAGTAAAATATTCTCTTTCCTTGTCGAGGGTTTCTCGGTAACCTTGTAATGTATTTTCAATAATACTAGCAAGAGTTTCAAGGTAATCAATTCTGAATTTTTTCAAAATGATTTTGTTCTTTTTCATAGCGAAGATCCTTTCTTTATCCCCTCCTGGTTTTCCGGAGGGGATTTTTTCTAATACCAGAAGATTTTTTCGTCAACGTCTGCAAAGATTTCATCTTTGTAGTCGGATTCTTCCGTTTCACGGATTGTTTCATACTTCATTGATTGAAGTTTGAACCAGTCTGTACTTCCGGTATTTCTACAAGTTTCTCTCATTTCTTCTAAATATCTGTTTCGGAACATTTTTGAACCCCTTTCTGGATTTTCTTTATTTAGTTGTCAATGTGCTTTGTTACGGCATCTGTTTTTAGCAGGCTGTGAACGGAAGAAAAGGGGCGGAGAAAATATTTTTTTAATTTTTATTCACATAACTTTACTTCCTTTTTAACTCTTTATATAAAAATTCAAAAAATATTTTTGGAGTACAGTTTACCCCTTTTCTGTAGCGAATAGTCTGCTATGATGCCCTAGTAACAAGGCATGACAACAAATAAAGGAAAACCAGAAAGGGATGCGAATGTGTGGTATAACAGGTATTTAGAAGATGGCAAGAGGACTTGTAAGGATTCTGGAAGTATGTATCGGTTGCGACCCGCTTGCTTTTGACCCCCGTACGTCCCCTTTGGGGCGGACAACGCTTACACGGCATAAATATAAAAATGTCCAAACGTCTGGACATTTTAACCCTTTCGCATATTCCTTTCGCTTTGTACAATCAAATTTTATGCTTTTTACCTTTAACAAAGTGTAAGCTTCTTCTAAACGATTTACTTAGATAGATACTTTTACAGTTTCTATGCTATATTCTATCTTACGGTTCAGCTTCCTCTTTGCAGTTTCAAATGCCTTGTATTCTCTTTGCATTGCCTGTATTACCCTATCGAAATATAATCTTCCCTGTACCGATATACATGAATGGAATGTACTGGATAAATGGATATGAAGTATATCTGGTATCTGGTAATGATTCATCATTGATAGAGTCAATACAGGAATATCAAAGAAGAAACAGAAAATGAGAATACATAGAATAGAAAGACTGAACTGGAATGGTAGCTATAGACATTAGAAGCAGAGAAAGAGTTGCCTATCCAGTAATACGGTGAAGGTATCGAAACACTTTGCCGACCGAAACAATCCGGTGGGTGTGGGCGCTCTGTGCTGTTGGGTTGTAAGGGAGGTGTAGAAAAGCTGGGAAACAGCTAGGAAGCGAAAGCGATGTGAATAAATGATGCAGAATGCATCTTTTCTTGGTCTGGTTGGTAAAGAAGTTCTGAATTAGCGTTTTAGTCTGTAAATCGTGTTCACATGGTTTATAGGCTAAAAGCTAAAAGCGGACTTCTTTCGGGGCTTTAGTGACCGACCTTGAGGTGGGACTTTGACTGCACCACGCCAAAAGCGGATGGCGTGTCAAGAGCGGAACGTGCAATTTACTCTTGATACGCCGTCTGCTTTTGGCGTAGTGTGCGATATATGGAAGAAAGGTGTATGAGTATGGGAAAAAGAAAAGATTTAACTGAGCGAGAACGGTATGCTATCGAAGCATACAGAAACGAGAAAAAGAGCATTAAGGAAATAGCTGTTCTTCTGGGTCGTCATTATCAGACGATTTACCGGGAAATCAAACGCGGAACGGTTGAAATGCTGGATTCCGAACTGCGAACCTATAGTAAATACTGTGCCGATACCGGGCAGGCAATCGCCGACAGGAATAAATCAGAAAAGGGGCGTGAACTGAAAATCGGAAATGACTTAACTTTCATCCGCTTCATAGAGCAGATGGTGCTGGAAAAGCGCTATTCGCTTGAAGCGATCCTTTTGCATATTAAGACGCATAAACTAAAATTTAAAACAAACGTCTGCTTGAATACTCTGTATAGCTATGTAGACAAGGGATTGTTTTTAAATATCACAAATAAGCATCTGCCTGTGAAATGCAACCGGAAGAAGCGAAACCTGCGTAAGATTTCCACGGTTGCCAGAAATAACCTAAAAGGACGAAGTATAGAAGAACGCTCTAAAAGCATCATGAAGCGCAGGCATTACGGACATTGGGAGATGGATACCGTAGTGGGCTGTCAAGGCGGCAACAAGGATTGCTTGCTGGTGCTGACAGAACGGAAAACCCGGTTTGAATATATTTTCAAAATCCCGGACAAGTCCCAACGTAGCGTGATACTGGTTTTGGATCGCTTAGAAACTGCCTATGGGACAGAAAACTTCCGCCAGACGTTTAAAACCATCACTATGGATAATGGCGTTGAGTTTCTGGATATGGCAGGCGTAGAACGTTCTGCCACCTCTCCTGATGCCCGCCGCACGATTGCCTACTATTGCCACCCTTATTGTAGTTTTGAGCGCGGCAGTAATGAGAACCTAAACAAGATGATCCGGCGGCATATCCCGAAGGGTGCTGACATAGCCAAATATAGCGAAGAGGATGTAGCGCGCATCCAAGACTGGATGAACGATTATCCCCGTGCCATCTTCGGCGGCTTGTCGGCGCGTGAAATGCTCCAAAAAGAGCAGGCATAGAAAAAATGTCCAAACGTTTGGACATTTTAGGCGCACGTATCTTCGGTGCGTCTGTTTGCCATGCCCGAAAATATCTCCAGCCATTCCGAAAATGTCCAAACGTCTGGACAAAATCTCCCATTTTAGCAATAATGCACAAACACAAGCCATATATCATCCGTACAAAAGCTTGTATTTGTGCATTCTGCTATTTCATCAATTTTTTACATACTTTTCTTGACATTTTCAGATCAATACTAACTTTTTTCCCTACATTGTGGGAGTTTTGCCCCAAAATGTCAATTCGCACAAAACCTTCTAGTGTATTTCACTTTTAAGATCCGCATACTGAGAATGTAACAAAAAGAGACACCCGGACAAACGAAAGTTTGAAGGGGCACACGCAAAAAAGGAGGCGTCTGTTATGTCTAGTTCCAACAACACGAACAAAACCAATGTACCGGAAGCCAAGGAAGCGATGAACCGCTTTAAGATGGAGGTTGCCAATGAGATTGGCGTTCCGTTAAGCGAGGGCTACAATGGTAACCTGACCTCCGCACAGGCTGGTTCCGTCGGCGGCTATATGGTCAAAAAGATGATTGAGGAACAGGAAAAAAAGATGGCTGGTAAATAAGGCATCGTAGGGCTCTTCTGAATCTTCGCTGAAACGGCGAAAAAAACGGCAGCAGCATGATTGACAAAACCGGACTTGAACGACCGATTTTCAATCATGCTGCTGTTCTTTTCTGCAAAACATTCATTCACTTGTTTGACAGACAGATTGTATACTTACTTTAGCGATAAAAATGCCGCCAGATTCCCCCTCTTATCTCCCATCACGCGGTGTGAATATAAAAGATCCGGATTGCATTTCGTACATACATTCGTCACAGCCAGATGCTCCGGCAAAATTCCGGCATTCAGGAGCACCCGGCGGTTCGCGCCCCAGAGGTCAAGCTGATACTTGCCATTCCCCTTATTCATGAGAATCGATTTCCCATTCCAGGAATAACAGGATGTTGAACCATCCTGACTGATTTCTGCTCCAAATTCTTCTTTAAATGCGTCTGCCACATCCTCACTGACCTCATAACAGTCCCGGCAGATGCTCGGTCCGATGCAGACGCACAGATCCTCCGGCTTCGTGCCGAACGCCTCTCCCATCGCCTCGATCGTTTTCTGTCCCATCCGGTGAACGGTTCCCTTCCAGCCGGAATGCGACAGTCCGATGGCATGATGCACCGGATCTACAAAATATAATGGTACACAGTCCGCAAAAAATGTAACCAGCGTCAGCCCCGGCACGTTTGTGATAAGCCCGTCGATGTTTTCATAATCGCGTTCCCGCCAGATTCCTTTTCCAGCGTCCGCTTCCGTAACAAGACGGATATTCGTCGTGTGTGTCTGATGGCTGAGCACCATCTTTGACACATCCGTTCCCAGAATCCGCGCCATTTTCCGGTAATTTTCAAGCACATCGTCCCGGTTGTCGCCGCGCGTCAGCGAAAAGTTCATCGTACTGAAATACCCCTTGCTCGCTCCGCCAAGCCGGGTAGAAAATGCGTGGCGCACCATCCTGGTCTGCTCTAAGAGCGGAAAGGTAAAATAAGCCACTCCGTTTGACTCATGAAGGGTAATTGGTGTCGGATGAACTGTTTTTTGTATATAGGTAAGCGCCATGATTGTCACATCCTTTTTCTGTCTCTTGCTCAAATCTGATTGTGCAGTTTTTGAATTCTTTCATTTGTAATTATCCGCACCAGAACGCGTCCCGAATTAATCTCACGTTACTGCCAAGCACCGCCACCACATCAAACCGGCACGGCGTGTCCTCGGAAATATGATAACGCGTCATATAATACCGGGCGGTACGAAGAATCCGCGCCTGCTTGCGGGCATCCACTGCCTCCGCCGGATCGCCTTCGTGTTCATCGCGGCGGTATTTGACCTCGATAAAAACCAGGTAGTCTCTATCTCTTGCGATAATATCAATTTCACCCTGGCGACAGCGGAAATTCCGGCAGAGAATCTGATAACCATGCCGGGTGAGATATTCACACGCCAGGGTTTCATATTCAGTTCCGATGGCACGGCGGTTGAATGAATTTCCATGAAGATGAAAGTTTCTTTCTCCCATTCAGCTCCCTTTCTGTTATTTCATTCCCTGCATCGTGGCTTCCTCGCCCAGCAGCTTCTTCAAAAAGGTTCTCCGGTGGATCGGGCATGGACCATAGGTTAAAATTGCCTCGTTATGCATCTTGGTTCCGTATCCTTTATGCTTCGCAAACCCGTATTCCGGATAGATTTTATCGTACTCCATCATCATATGATCCCTCGTCACTTTTGCCAGGATACTGGCTGCCGCGATCGAGACACTTTTTGCATCGCCCTTGATAATCTTAATCTGCTTTTCCTCCGAAATCCCCGGAATGATGACCGCGTCATTTAAAAAGATATCCGGCTCCTGCGGAAGCTGTGCGACTGCCTGACGCATTGCTTCATAGGTCGCCTGCAAAATATTGATGGAATCGATCACCTCCGGGCTTACAATTCCAATTCCGTAGGCAGCTGCCTTTTCTTTGATTTCCAGAAATAATTCTTCCCGGCATTTTTCCGACAATTTTTTGGAATCGTTCAGCCGCAGAATCGTACAGTCTTTCGGAAGTACCGCGACCGCCGCCACCACCGGACCGGCTAATGGACCTCTGCCCGCCTCATCAATGCCGCAGACGATCCCTGCACTTTCGTACTGATGTTCATAGGCGCGCATTCCTTCGAGACGCGCCAGTTCTGCTTCCAGTTTTTCTCCTGTTAGTTTTCTCATGTTTTCCTATACCTCCGGCACTTCCAGCGTCACGCGCCCCAGTTTGCCGCTGCGGAAGTCATCTAATAGGAAGCCAGCCGCTTTTTTCGTATCCAGCTCGCTGCCCTTTAAAAGACAGGAACGTGCCCTTGCGATTTCACGCAGAATTTCCCAGGCTTTTTTTGTATCTTCGCCGTCCCCAGCCGTATTCTCAACCAGCGTCACACCATACCGCTCTTCCAGGCGCTTTCCGTAACGTCCGGACATATTTTTGATCAGCTCGGCTGCCAGCTCTTCCTTATCCAGAATCTCATCGTTGATCGAGCCGATAAATGCAAGGCACAGTCCCACATTCGGATCTTCAAATTTCGGCCAGAGGATTCCCGGCGTATCGAGAAGTTCCAGTGTCTTATTTAAGCGGATCCACTGGTTTCCCTTGGTAACACCCGGTTTATTTCCAGTCTTGGCGCAGGCTTTTCCGGCAAAGGAATTGATAAAGGTCGATTTTCCGACATTCGGAATGCCGACTACCATCGTCCGCACCGGGCGGTTTTTGATACCGCGGCGGCGATCACGCTCAATTTTCTCCTTGCATGCCTCCTGCACCAGCGGCTGGATCTGCTTCATTCCCATGCCGCTGCGCGCGTTGATGCGGAGTGCATGGATGCCCTGCTCCTTAAACCATGCGATCCAGCGCTCTGTACAGCCGTCGTCCGCCAGATCCGCCTTATTTAAAAGGACAATCCGTCCCTTTCCCTTCGCAAGCTCATCAATATCCGGGTTGCGGCTGCCGAGCGGCACGCGCGCATCCACCAGCTCAATCACCAGATCGATCAGCTTGATATCTTCCTTCATGGCTCTTTTTGCCTTTGTCATATGTCCAGGGTACCATTGTATCTGCATGAAATTTTCTTCCTTTCTTAGAACCTATCTCGACGAAATCAACCCAAACCGGCTAACCGGCTGGATCCGCAGCCAGACCTTTCCTTTGATCTGCCGGAACTTCACATTTCCCACATTGGAAAAGCGGCTGTCCTCACTGCCGGAGCGGTTGTCACCCAGCAGAAAATATTCGTTTTTATCCAGACTAATCGGATATTCCGCCAGTCCAGCCAGAGCCGCCTTACCCAAGTCGTTCGGGGCGTCTAATTTTTCATTATTAATGTAAATATAACCGTCCTTGATCTGCACCGTCTCACCTGGCAGTCCAATGACGCGTTTTATATTGTAATTTCCCGTTTCTTTTTCAAATACGATAATGTCATAGCGCTTTGGGCGCATCACGCGGTAACTCAGGCGGTTCATCAGAACCTTTTCGTTCTGCGACAACACCGGTTCCATTGATTGACCGCTCACCCGTATCTGCGTCCCCATCGCAAACACGGCGAACCACGCGATCGAAATTACCACCGCGATATCCACGATCCATCCAACCACCAGACGGATGCGGTTTTTATCCTCTTTCAGCTCCATATGTCACTCCCTCTCTATCCGTTCCCCATGAATCATCGCTCATGTCGCAAGCGACCGCGCTCGGCGCGAGAATGTGCCAGGACACATTCTTTTTTATAATAGGGAATCACAAGGAATTTCCTATTACACGAAAAAAAGCTGCTGCACAGCTCCTCCCGCCGCGCCGGACACACATAACCGCATATCCGGATGCACAGCAGGCTGACCTGTACAGCAGCCCCATCCGCTTCAGAAATTATTTTACTAACTCTTTTACCTTCGCTGCCTTGCCGATTCTGGATCTCAGGTAGTTCAGTTTTGCTCTTCTTACTTTACCTCTTCTTACTACTTCAACGTTCTCTACAGACGGAGAATGTAACGGCCAGGTCTTCTCTACACCAACACCGTTGGAGCTCTTTCTAACAGTGAAAGTCTCGCGAACGCCGCCGTTCTGTCTCTTAATAACAGTTCCCTCGAAAACCTGAATTCTCTCGCGGTTTCCCTCTTTGATCTTAGCAGATACACGTACTGTATCGCCTACGTTGAAACTCGGAACGGTTTCCTTTAACTGAGCTGCTTCAATGTTCTTAATAATCTCGTTCATCTTTGTGAACCTCCTTTAAAATCTTTGATGTTCTTAATACGATCTTTTATCCCGTAAAAACGTGCTTCCTGTAACAGCGGAACATCTCTTTATTTCACAGAATATGATTTTATCATAGAAATCCTTGATTTGCAAGGACTTTCTGCTCTCTTTTTTAGAGTTTTTTTGTTTCTTTTTCCTCTTTCTGACGAATCAGCTCTTCCAGATATTTCTTCTCTTTCTTATCCAGAACCGCATCCTTTAAAAGGTCCGGGCGGCGTTCCAGCGTCCGTTCGATCGATTTCTGACGGCGCCAGGTCTCGATATTTTTGTGATGCCCGGTCAGAAGTACGTCCGGGACCGCCTTATCCATAAATACAACCGGGCGGGTGTACTGTGGATATTCCAGCAGATTGTCGTGAAATGACTCAAATTCCGCGGATACGTCATTATTTAACACACCAGGCACCAGACGGGAAATGCAGTCGATCATAACCATCGCCGGAAGCTCACCGCCCGTCAGGACATAATCGCCGATGGAGAGATAGTCAGTTACAACCAGCTCCAGCGCGCGCTCATCGATCCCCTCATAATGCCCGCAGAGGAACACCAGATCCTCTTCTTTCGCCAGTTCTTCCGCGATTTTCTGGTTGAAAACCTGCCCCTGCGGAGTCAGATAGATCACTCGCGGACGTTTTCCGGTGCGCGCCGCCAGGGCTTCATATGCATCGTAAATCGGTTCCGGCTGCATCACCATACCGGCGCCGCCTCCATAGGGCGCATCGTCTACATGGTGGTGTTTGTCCTTCGAGTAATCGCGGATATTGACCGCCTCCACCGAGATCAACCCTTTGTCAATCGCACGCCCCGTAATACTTGTGTTCAGTCCCCCCATCACCATCTCCGGAAACAGGGTCAGAATATGAAAATTCATCCGTTTCTCCTATATTTATACAGCACTTTCACAACGGTACTTTCATTTTAGGATTTTCATTCCATTTACAGATCCAGCAGACCGTCCATGATATGAACCGTTACGGTGCCAGCCTCCAGATCGACATTCAGGATGCATTCCTTGATGGACGGGAAGAGATATTCTTTTCCCTCAGGTCCTTCGATCACGTACACGTCGTTAGCCGCTGTCTGAAGGATATCCTTCACCGTACCGAACTCCTCACCCTCGTCCGTCAGCACTTTCAGGCCAATCAGATCGGCAATGAAATTCTCATCCGGATTCAGTTTCACCGCCTGATCGCGGGTAATCAGAATATCCTTATTACGGAACGGCTCGCAATCCTCAATCCGATTCATCTCTTTAAATTTAAGAATGACCATATTTTTGAAAAAACGCACCTGTTCCACGGTCACCGGCATTTTTTCTTTTCCAGTGTCGATATACGCTTTTTTTAATTTTTTAAAACGATTCACATCATCGGTGGTAGGAAATACTTTCACATCTCCGCGCAGACCATGCGGGGATGTAATTACACCAACTCTCAGATAATCAACCATTCTATAATCCTCCTGTATGAAATAGAACGTGCCTTGCATTCCCGCGCCGGGTTGCGGTTGCGTTGGCATCCTCTTGAATTTCCTGTGATTGATATAAAAAAGCCGGACACCCTTTCAGGCAGCCGGCTTTTCAGCTTCGTCTGTATTACTGAATCTCTACAATAACTTTCTTGTCTTCCTTGGATGAAGCCGCCTTGACAACCGAGCGAATCGCTTTCGCGATACGACCCTGTTTTCCAATTACCTTACCCATATCGGCCGGTGCAACGGAAAGCTCGATTACAGTCTCGTCGTCTTTGACCGATTCTGTAACCACTACCTCGTCCGGGTTCTCAACCAGTGCTTTCGCGATAACTTCTACTAATTCTTTCATACCTTTGCACCTCACAGGTCAGTATGCTTGATTTACTGGATACCAGCGATCTTTAAGAGTTTACCAACAGTCTCTGTCGGCTGAGCGCCTGTTGCTAACCATTTCTTAGCAGCTTCCTCGTCGAATTTCAGAGTGCTCGGCTCTGTGTTCGGATCATAGATACCGATCTCCTCGATAAATCTGCCATCTCTCGGGGATCTGGAATCTGCAACAACGATTCTATAGAAAGGAGCTTTCTTCTGACCCATTCTTCTTAATCTCATCTTTACCATTTTAAATTACCTCCTGAAATTTTCCTTATTTCCTTGAATTATAAAATATAGCTAATGCACACTGCATCTACTAACACTTGTTTAAAACGGCAGCTTCATCTTGCCAAGCATACCGCCGAGTCCGCCAAGACCGCCAAGACCCTTGCGTTTTCCGCCGCCTGCCATGCCCGGAAGCTGTTTCATCAGCTTTTTCATATCTCCGAACTGTTTTACCAGGCGGTTGACTTCTGCGATATCCACGCCTGCGCCCTGTGCGATTCGTTTCTTGCGGGACGGATTCATCAGATCCGGGTTGCGCCGCTCTTCGGCTGTCATCGAGAGGATGATCGCCTCCACGCGCCCCATCGTCTTCTCATTTTCATCTAAATCCAGACCTTTAAGCTGTCCCATGCCCGGCATCATGCTCATGATGCTCGCCATGCCGCCCATCTTCTTGATTTGGTTCATCTGATCGAGGAAGTCGTTGTAATCAAATTCTGCCTTCTTAATCTTTCGGCCGAGTTCTTTTGCCTTCTCCTCGTCGATCACAGCAGATGCTTTGTCGATAATGGAAAGAACATCGCCCATGCCCAAGATCCGGGAAGCCATACGGTCCGGGTAAAACTGTTCCAAATCGGAAAGTTTCTCGCCCATACCGACATAGAGAATCGGTTTTCCGGTTACCGCCTTGATAGAAAGAGCCGCACCGCCTCGCGTATCGCCATCCATCTTTGTCAGAACCACACCGTCAATGCCGATTTTGTCGTTAAACATGCTCGCTACATTGACTGCATCCTGACCAGTCATGGCATCTACAACGAGAAGTGTCTGATAAACATCCACATTCTCTTTGATCTCAACCAGCTCATCCATCATCGCTTCATCGATGTGGAGACGGCCGGCTGTATCGATGATAACCACATTGTTGCCATTTTTCGCCGCGTGCTCAAGCGCTGCCTTTGCGATATTGACCGGTTTGTGGTTCGTTCCCATCGCAAATACGGGAACACCCTGTTTTTCACCATTTTTCTGCAGCTGTTCGATTGCCGCCGGTCGGTAGACATCACATGCTACCAGCAATGGATTTCTTCCCTTTGCCTTGAGCTTTCCGGCAATCTTTGCCGTTGTGGTCGTCTTACCAGCACCCTGGAGACCTGCCATCATGATGACGGTAATCTCATTGCCCGGTTTTAACGCAATCTCTGTCATTTCGGAGCCCATCAGCTTGACCAGCTCATCGTTGACAATCTTTATTACCATCTGTCCTGGATTCAGACCATTTAAAACATCGGTTCCAATCGCCCGCTCCTGTACAGAATTGATAAACTGTTTTACTACCTTGAAGCTTACATCCGCTTCCAGAAGGGCCATCTTGACTTCTTTGAGTCCGGCTTTTACGTCGCTCTCGCTGAGTCGTCCCTTGCCTGTCAGGTTTTTAAACACATTCTGCAGTTTGTCTGCCAAGCTTTCAAATGCCATCAAAAACCTCCTGCATTATAAATCCAATATCTCGTTTGAGATTCGCCCGATTGCCTCAATCAGCGTCTGATTCTGTGTCTGGCTGAATTCTTCCGTCAACCGATGAATCTCAGTTACTTTTTCCTTGGTTTTCTGGAATTTGGCAATCAGTCCAAGCTTTTCCTCATAACCAAGAAGTGTACGGTCACAGCGCCGGATCAGATCATGCACACCCTGACGGGTAATGCCCTGTTCGTCTGCAATCTCACTGAGGGACAGATCGTTAAATACCACATCCTTATATACACTTTGCTGATGCTTTGTCAGGAGTTCTCCGTAGAAATCATACAAAAGACCCTGTTCAACAATTTTTTCCATTCCTCATCACCTGTGTTATCATACACGATAATCTAATTGGTGTCAAGTATTTTTTCTTTACACTAATGAGATTTGTGTTTTCTTGTTACTGTTCACAGGTAGGCACTTTTGGAACCGAAAGTGCCGTAAGAAAACGT
>OGZD01000597.1_pt1 | contig 37305 bp, 51 predicted proteins | sample 1576701 | NCBI WGS metagenome assembly OGZD01 (sample SAMEA3541487, study PRJEB24748) | human gut metagenome | biome: human gut; feature: human-associated habitat; material: faeces | place: China | collected 2012
TCGTGAATATCTCCATGTATAAACTGTTTACTCCAGTTATTTCCTTCACTTTTCCTACTGTATCAACTCCTTTGTCGTTCATGATAGAAACTCTATTGAGTTCGAGCATTAAGTATAGTTCGATTAGTCTTTTTAAAGCTCTATCATCTCTGTATCTTCTTTTTAACTCTTCGTACTCTTTTCTCTCTTCTGTCATTGTCCTATCATTCCCCCTTGTTGTTGTGCAGCTATCATAACGTTCATTTCCTCAACTTGCTTTTCTGTTTCCTCTCCAGATTTCCACTCTTTGTTATTGATTCTAAACCTTTTTTGTTGAGCATTTATATATTCTGCTTGGTTCATATTAGCTGCTGCAACTTCAGGTCCTAGAGTGCTTGCTATATTTTGAAAATACAACATATTTCTTTCAAGGTCGTCTTGGTCTTGTGCTATTGTTAGTGCATTGTAGAATCTTATCTTTAATCTTGGGTTTTCCTGTAAAGCTTTAATTTTAGATATATCTATAATGCTAATCTTTTGTAGACATTGGAAAACTTTTATAACTATCTCTCTTAAAAGTTCCCTTTGCATTAGTGCATAGGTTGGCTCTATTTGCTTAGCGAACTCTGTTGTTACTAGCTGTGTTGTTGTAGCAGTAACATTCTTTAGCTGGTCTAAGTTTTGAGCCGTTTCAAATATGTTGATATAGAATATATCTCTCAAAAGTTCTTTGTACATATCAAGATTAAAGAACTCCATGTTAGCATTCTCTCCCCTGTTGAAAGGTATTATCTGATTTTGATTTGGCGACATTCCCATCATAGATATAGCTCCTGGCTCATCTATTCTTGAGTTCTGAATATATTTAGCCTCTCCATACCCCAGATAACTTGGTCTAGCTTGTTTCTTAGCAATACGTCTGATGTTAGCTTTAACTTCTTTTAGCCCCTCAATCTCCATTATCGCTTTAACACAAGGTCCTATACCATATGGACTATCTCCAATACTTTCATATCTTGCAACTATCCACGGATTGTAAGTGTCTATCCTATAATCTAAAACGTCTGCAAACTCATTTGAAGTAGATACTACATAGTGAAACTTTTTAGTTTCTTGGTCGTATATTGTGCCTTCCCACAACTCTATCTCATCATCTTGTGACATTCTTTGAACCTTTTCAGAGTTATAAGCATTTTCTCCAAAAAGATTAAGAATCTGATGTTTTCTCACTTTACCTGCATTGTAGAATGTATCTCCAGGTTGTTTACCTCTTCTTTTAGTAAGATAAACATTTATATTGGGTACTGGTTGAAATTCCACAGGATTTGCAATTTTACCAGTAAATCTAACTTTGAATACTGCCGTTCCTATTAGGTAGTCCATAAGAATTACAGCTTTCTCTGTTTCAAAGTTCGAATTTTCTTGAATCTCATCAAATACTATTTCTGTTATGTGTCTAAAGATAATCTTGTCATCTCTTGATATATCTTCAAACCTTGGTGTTTCTATCCAAGCCCAGATATGATTACTATTAAGTATCATAGCTGATAACTTGTTAGCTAACTTAGTAGCATATGCTAGTCCTGTACTGTCTACACCATTTAAATTAATTTCTCTTGGTAGAAAATGTGCTCTAGCTTTCAAATACCAAGCTAGTATTACATTTCTTTCCTGTTGTGCCTCCTGGAATCTACTACGAAATAGATTTTTAATTCTATCTTCCATAGTATCTCCTTATCCTATTGTCTGGGTGCTACTTTTCTTTAGTAGTCCTAGATTACCTTGTCTTAGGCTTTCTTGGAATTGTATCGCAGTGTTTCTTTGCTTATCTTTTTCGGCTTGCTGCTTTTTAGCCTCTGCCTCTCTTTGTTTTTTTAGTTCCTCTTCCATTCTCTTTTGCTGCTTTTTAGTACCACTAAAGTCAGTAGCTCCAAGCGTAATGGTATCAACAAGTCCTCCTAATACATTTCCACCACCACCAAACAATTGGATATTTGGTTTAAATTTTATATTATCTCTCCTCCTTTTCCCATGCTTCTACATCATAGAATTTATCAAGGATTTTTCTTGCTTTTCTAAAAGTCCCAACTTTTCTAAAGTTATATCTTTTGAAAAATTTCATAGCCAGTTTATATGCTGGACTTTCTGGAACTATATTTAATTCTATTTTTTTATAGAGTTTATCAAGCATACTACAAAATTTAGCGAAATCATCTAAGAACTCTTTTCTCTCTGTGAGGTTATCTCCTAGAAAAATAAAGTCTAATGATATTATTTTGTCATGTGGTATGTTATAGATACAGCCCATATAACCTACTATGTGTCCATCATGGATAGATAACATCATCAGTTCATCTAGCACTTTTATATTTAGGTCATCTAATGAACCTGTGAAAAACTTATATTTTTCAATGTTTGCTTGTTGCTCCTCTTCTAGTATTTCTTTTAGCACTAGAAAAGCTTTATCTTCTCTTGATACTCCCTCAAGCATTTACACAACCCCCTCAACTTGTAAGAATTTCTTAGTCTTGTCATCTCTTTGCTCTTGCTTGTCCTCTGTCTTTTCTCCCAGCTCCAATGAAACCTCAATGTTATTAGTTCCACCTTGCTTGTCCCAGCCTGCCAGAGTTTCTATTCTTTGCGACAGTTGAACTGCTGCTTTAAAATCTACAAATTTACCTGTTTTTTCAATCAGTCCATTATTTGTAATCTTATAAATTTTGGTATCTTCCAGTCCTGCTGCCTGTTCAAATAGCCCTTGCATTATTGCTAAGTGTCCCATTTTATCTCTTCCAAGCATAAAGTCCACCATTTCTAAGTGTTCCTCTATTTGCTTGTTAATCTTCTTGCTACTCATTAGCTTGTGCATTAGCTTTAGGTCGAATGGGATTCCAGCAGCTTGCATGGCTTTAAGTCCATTTTTGCAAACTAGAAATGATGATATGAACTTCTCTTCTTGCTCTTTGGTTATTCCTGCCATTCTAACTCTGCCCCCTCTTCTCCTAGTCTTATTTTTATACTAACTTTAGCTATTTTTTTGAGTAGTTTTTCCAATCTTTCAAAGTTCTTGGAGTAGGTCTTTTTGATCTCTCCTAACTTTTCTAACTCTTCCAGCTTTTCAATAACTTTCTTTTTCTGGTATTGAATAGCTCTTTTTTTAATACTCATATTATTTTCAGTCATTACAACATCAAGTAATCTAATATCAAATATTAAATACTCTTTCATCATAAGTCTTTCTGCTAGCCCCTTAGTTCCTGGAGCAACTATCTTTTTTAATTCCGTGATGTCATAGTTTAACTCTTTGACTATCTGCTCTGTAAGTATTGCTCCTATTGTTTTTCTAAGTGCTGCAGCTAGATTATCTTTAGTTATTCCACCCAGATGATTTAAGTTGTAGGTCTTGAGGTGCGGAGGTCTTAGTGTCAACTCTCCTCTTAATGCTTGTCTTTTCTTTACTCCCTCTTTTCCCGTATCTTCCATCTCTTTTCTTTTGGAATAGATTTTAAAGTAAGCCTTGCTATCTCTTGGTCTTTTACCTTTTTCTCTAAAGTCTACTCCGTCAAGTTCCAATCTTTTTTTGTTGTCTGTATCAAAATACATTCTTGAGGTTGGAAAGATATTTTTATAGGCTCTGTATATCAAATTTAAAACTTGATAATAATTTCTAATGTTCTCAACTTCTAATTGGTTTGAGAGGTCTAGACTTGTTATAACTATATCCTCTTCTCTTACAAGTTCCCCTGTTATGCTTCTAAGTATTAAGATTAATTCTTGATGTACTTGAGCAATAACTTTTTTATTTGTTACTAGCTTGTAATTGTCATTGTTATCATATCTGGAATAACTAAAAGATATTGTTATAGTTATAGAGTTTCTTTTCTCCTCTACTCCTATAAAGTTTAACCAGCTAAATTTTTTTAGCTGGATATTTTTATATAATATTCTTTTATTTTCTGCTTGTGCCTCTTCTTTCAGTAATAGATTAGCTGACCCGATTATAAAATCAAAGTCAGTTTGTCTAACTGAATAATTTATACTTGCGGTATCTACAATCTAACCCACCCCCTTTTAATTTTCTAAAAGATAGCTTTAAGTTTTAAAACTATCTCTAAGAAAATCAGGTATATTTTATTTTTTTATATGCTGCTCTCTCTAATATAAACGGGAGCATTATATATAATTTTATGTCAAAAAATTTTTTTAAAAACATAGAATTTATGCTAGTTTCAGAAGATTTTTTCTTACTTTTATACCCTCAAAAACGCAATTTTTTTTGCGTTTTTTGGGTAAAAAAATATTTATTAGTATGTTTTAAAATTCTATATCTCTTATTTTTCTTTCATAGAACATCATTAACATATGTTCTTTGACTTCATTTCTCAAGTCCATTTTGTCTAGCTCTTCTTTAAAATACTTCAATGTCTCAACGAGTTCTTTTGTTTCTTCCATTCCTGCACCTCCTTTCGTTTTCCTGGTGTTAGGAAAATGTTATTTGTTATTTGAAAAATTCTTTTATATCACAATTACAAAGATTAGCTATTTTTATAAGTTGGGGAATACTAGGAAAATTATTTTTATTCTTTAAGTCGCTTATCATATTAGTTAAATATTTTTCTCCCCAACCTCCAGCAATACTAGCTTCTTTAGTTGTTTTGTACTTCTTATTTATTCTTTTTTTTATATTTTCTGCTATTCTTATATTTATATCCATAAAATTTTACCTCACAATATTTTATATAATATAAAATACAACTAAATTAATTGTTTTGTCAAGATTAAAAAAGTAAATAAGTTGTACAATTAATTTAGTTGTATTTGTGAAGTACTATTTTTACTAAGTTTCAAGCAATAAAAAAGAGGAGAAAAAATTTCTCCTCTTGGTAAGTATTTTACATTTTTAATTTAATTCTTCTATCTCTTTTACTTGAACTTTTAAAGAATAAAAAACACCATCTTCTTTAATAAAAAAAATTACTCTATATAAAATATCCATATCTTCATCAAAAATATATATATTTTTTTGAAGTTTCTCTCTAACCAAATCAAATTCTTTTATGTCTGTTACAAAATCTTTTATACTATTTTGAAAATTTGTTATATAAAAATTTAATCTTTTTATAGCAGTTGTTATTGAATCAAAATTTTTTTTATCTATATCTATACTTTTGACATATTCTGTTTTATTATTCTGCCATTCAATTAATATAGAATCTGGATAAATTTTACTAATATTTTCAAACGTTTTATCTAGTTTTTCAAAAAAATTAAATGTACAATAACTATTAATTTTTTCATCTTGTAATTTTTTAGCTTTGTTTATATTTGGATTTTCTATTTCTTTTTCTATAACTTCGACTTTGCTTTTTTCAATTTTTTTAGAACTTTTATTTTTTATCCCCTCTTGAATAGATACCCAAATAAAAATTATTCCTAAAATAAAAATAAATCCTAATATTGTTTCTCCAATTGTATAAATTAAATGATTTAAAAATCTATACATTTTATCCCCCTAATAATACCTCATAACACTTTTTAACTTCCCAATAACTCTAAGTTCTTCTCTGTTTCCTATTCTAATTTTAGGGTAATATGGATTTATACTTTTTAAAAATATTTTTCCATTTTCTTCAACATATTTTTTTAAATATACTGCCCCTTGATAATTAACAACTATTATTTTATTTAAAATACATTCTATACAATTTGTATCTATTACAATAGTATCTCCGTCTTTAATCTCTGGTTCCATAGAATCTCCAGCAACTCTTATAGCTATATTTCCTGGTCTTGCTAAATCTTCTGGAACTTCTAAGAACTCTACAATTTCACTATCATTAAATCTTCCATACCCTGCTGAAGCTTCAATATCTGGATAAAAAGGTATCTTCTTTTGTTTTATCTCTTCTATACTTTGGATTTTTAAAACTTCGTTTTTAAGGCTTGCAGGTTCAGTATCAAATTTTATTGCTTCTATTAAATCGAAATAATCGATTTCAGATACAATATTTTTTATCAATTCTAATTTTTTTACAGGAAATTTATTTTTATTTTTTTCTATTGCATAAATAAATTGAGTGCTACACCCTAAAATTTCTGCCATCTTTTCTCCTGTAATGTTATATTTTTTTCTAATATTTTTTAAAGTTTCTCCTGTCTTTTTTTCCATATAAAAACCTTGTCCTTTCTAGTTTTGCAACTAATTAACTTGTAATTTTATTATAAAATAAAAATTTTTACTTGACAAGCAAGTAAATTACTTGTATTATATAGTCAAATATACAAGTTATTTACTTGCATTATAAACCACAAAAAACATAAAAGCAAGTAGAAAATATAAGGAGTTGGTAATATGTATAAATACTTTAACAGTAACGAGGATTTAAAAAAACAATATAGAGAATTATGTAAGAGATTACACCCAGACCATGGTGGAAACGAAGAGAACTTCAAAGAGATGATGGCAGAGTATGAAAGAATACAACTTGAGGGATTTAAACAACAAGCAAGGGAAGCAGGGGAAGAGATAGCCCCAGAGGTTATGGAGATACTAAAGAAAATAATACATTTCCATGGTTTAGAGATTGATGTTGTAGGCTCTTGGATATGGGTATCTGGTAATACTTTCTTATACAAGGAACAGTTAAAAGAACTTGGTTTTAGATGGAGTGCTAAAAGAAAAAAATGGTACTTTGGAGAGAAAAAAGGAAAAGGAACATTCAAGGGAGATTATGAAGAGTTAAAACAAAAATATGGTTGGCAAAGAGTACAAGGAAGCAACCTACAAGCGATAGCATAGTTAAGTTTTTATAGGTTCCCCAAGGAACTTGGGGGACTTGTTAAAAACTTAAAGGGGGGTGGCAATATGTCACAAGATGTGATGTTCTTAAAATATATCAATGAGAAATGGGGAGTTCTTACAGTAAGAAGATTTAAAAAATTTTATATAGTAAATGCTGGAGAGTTTCATGGATATGGTTTAACAGTATCTGAAGCGATAGCAAATTTAGCACTTAATAATCAAGAGGAGGGAAAACTATGTTAGATAAAGAATTATTAGAAGGATTTGAAACAATGCAACAATTACAAGATGATGGACTAATTGATTCTTACAATTATAACTCAAAGACAGGAGATTTTATGGTATTTTCTGGACTTGGTAAAAAAGAAGTTAAGTTCCAGGTGGATATGGATAGTATGATGGAGTTTTTAGAAGAATGGGAAAAAGAAGTTGAAGAAGCTTTCCAAGATAAAAAAAGAGAAGAGCAAGACAGAGAAGCAGCTTACTGGGCAGTCCAAGGGGTTAGATATTAATGATAGCTTGGATAAAACATATATTAAAATTCAAAATTAAATATAGCAAAATGTAGGGGGAATTAGAATGTTAGTAATGATGGAGAATTTAAAAGAAAAATACAGTATTAAAAATTTAGCTTGGGAGATAAAAAACAATATAGTTTTCTTTAGTGGAATATTTAGAAAAACTAGAGTTGCTGGATATGTAGGAGAGAAAGCTATAACTTGGGATATTAATTTAAAATTTAATGAAATTAGAATAATGAATGAAGATATAGAGCAGGAGTTAGAAAAATTTTTCAAAATGCTTGAGAACATTGTTAATAAATAATTTAGTTTTTATAGGTTCCCCAAGAGCCTTGGGGGACTTGTTAAAAACTAAAAAGGGAGTTGGTATTATGCCAGAATATTTAATGACAGATGAGGAGCTAGAAGCACTAGCAGAACAAATTTTTATTGAAAATCTTATTGAAGAGGGGGTTCTAGTATGGTAAATCAAATGAGTATTTATGACATACCAAAGCATAATGGAATAACAGTATTCAAGGGAGATACTACAAATAGAGGGGAATGGTTAAAGCACCGTGTAATCGGTGCCTCTTCTATCCATAATCTTGTAGAAGTTGACAGATATAGAAAAGGTTGGATAGATAAAAAACCAGAATATTCAAGTCCTTGGTTATTGTATAAAAGTTTAAAAGGAGAATACGAACCTCAATTCAGTGAAATAACTCAAGATAAATTAGAGTTTGGACATTTTGCAGAAGATTTTATAAGAGCTAAATTTCCAGAAAAAGCAAAATTTAAAGTTTATGAAGTTATTCCAGGAGATGAAGTTATAAAGCATAAAGAATATGATTTCGCAACTTGTACCCCAGATGGCTGGGTTTCAACTGATGAGGGTTGGTTCCCTATGGAGTGTAAAACTGGAGATAGTTTCCAATGGGATAAATGGAGTGGGGACACTGTACCAGATGAATATTATAGTCAATGCCAATGGATTTTAGAAGTTACAGGAAAAGAAAAAATGTATATACTTGGTTGGATAAACAACAGATTTACCAAAGTTTTTACAGTAGTTAAAGACCAAGAGTTCATAGACTATATGTTTTCTTTAGCTAAAGAGTTTTGGAAGAAATTCCAAAATAATATAGAACCAGAATTGATAGGAAATAAAGCAGAAGCTGAAGCACTTGGAATGGCTTATGAGATTCCAAAAGAAACTACTGAAAAAATAAAGTCAGAACTAGCACTTAACCTAGCTGATGAGCTACTTAACTCAATGCTAGAATTAAAAGAAATTGAAGAGAAAGCAAAACCAAAAGCTGATAGTATAAAACTTATGATAAAAAAAGAAATGCTAGAAAAAGGTGTTACACTTATGGAACTTGGAAACGGACTTATAGCAAAATTAAATAAACGTGGAGCTTTAACAATAGGAGGATAATATGGAAGTAATAGCTAAAAACAATATGATGGGAAAGAAACAGGTTTCAGAGATGAAGCCTGTTAAAGAGATAAAGGCAGAACAAATGGAAATGGGGATTGAAAGTAGATTACTTGAGGAAGTAAAGGCAGCAGTATTTTTAGCAAAACAATTTCCTAGAGATGAAATAAAAGCAGAAAATAAAATACTAGAGCTATGTAAAAGAAAGAATTTTGCTGATACTGCCTTATATTCATTTCCTAGAGGTGGAGAAGTTGTGCAAGGTTTAACTATAAGATTTGCTGAAGCAGTTGCAAGAGCTTGGGGTAATATTCAATACTCGGTAATAGAATTAGATACAGATGATGGAAAATCTACAATGTTAGCTTATGCCTGGGACGTTGAAAACAATATCAAAACTACAAAGCAATTTGATGTATCTATGAAAAGATATACAAAAAAAGGTGCTTATGTTTTAACAGATATGAGGGACCAATACGAGATGAAAGCAAGTTATGGAGCTAGATTTTTAAGAGGTTGTATCTTGAATTTAATACCTAATTATATTTTAGATTCCTGCATAGAAGAGATAAAAACAACTATGGAAAGAGAGATTGAAAGCATAGAGGATATTTCACAAGCTAAAGAACAGATATTAATTTTCTTGGAAAATAAATTAAATCTTTCTAAGCAAGAACTAGAAAATTTTTTAAACTGTCCATATGAGAGCTGGACTTCTAGCCATCTAGTTAATTTAAAATTAGCTTATAATGGTATTAAAGAGGGGCAATTAAAAATATCTGATTTAAAAGAAGTTACTCCAGTAAGTGATATTACAGAAGAGCAAATCCAAGAGTTATTAAAATTAGATAAACAAGGTATTTTACTTATGGAGTGTAAAAGAAAATATAATAAAGTATTACTTGAAAGATTGAATAATAAAGAATATGAAGAGTTAAAAGAGTTACTAACAAGTAAATAAAAATGGCAGGTTTATTCCTGCCACTTTTATTAAAGAATCTCGAATAACATATGACGATTAAAAAAAGCATCTTATATGGGGTTAAAAATTTGGATACAGTAGTATAATATACTTTTGGGTATAAGTCAATATCTTTTTAAAATTATAATACCACGAAGTTTTGTCAAAAATAAAAAAATCTCTAAAATAGTTTAGAGAGTTTATATATAATATAGTTTATAATAGTTTATAGAGTTTACAGTCCTCTCCAGCTCTTAATTTTAGAGAGCTAGAAACAAGATACTGTGAAGTTTTGTCAGAATAGTGTGAAGTTTTGTCAGAAATAGAGGGGTATAGTGTGAAGTTTTGTCAGACCATACTGTGAAGTTTTGTCAGAATAGTGTGAAGTTTTGTCAATAGTGTGAAGTTTTGTCAGTTTATTAATAGTGTGAAAAAAAATAAAAAAATGTTGTATAAAAAGAAAATATAAGTTAAAATTATATCAGAGTGAAAAGGGGGTAAGACATGGAAATTAAAAATGAAGTTGTAGAATACTCAAAAGATTTTGCTACCAGCTTCAATGAGTTTGGAAGTTATGAACTTGATTTAATTGTAACTTTAGCTTATGCTGCTAGAAAAAAAATTAAAGACCATATGAATGTAAATACAAATGAGAATGTAAATTTGTTTTTAGACCCTAAAGTCATAAAAAAAATGGTTCAAGGAAATGTAAGTACCAAAAGAATAGAAGAGGCTTTGAAAAACATTTTTAATACAAGTGTTCAAATAAAAAAAGATGGGTACAAGCTGCATAAACACATATTTGAAACTTTAATGTATACAGAAGATAAAACAGAAATTATATTTGAATTAAAAAAAGATTTTATCCCACTTTTTTTTAATTTAAGCAATAATTTTACAAGACATGAATTACTAGAATTTACAGGTTTAAAGGGTAGACATTCCAAGAGGCTCTATCAAATAGTTATGAGTTATAAAAATTTAAAGTCTTGGGAATTTGCACCAGATGAATTTTTAAAAATTTTAAATACTCAATATAGATGGGTAGATGTAGAAACTAAGATAATAAAAAAAGCTGCAGAAGAACTAGCAGAGAAAACTAATATAAAAAATCTAAAAATGGAAAGAGTAAGAACAGGAAAATTTATTACTAAAATAATTTTGAGTTGGGATATAGAGCAAATGGAAGTGCTAGATAAAGATGGAACTGAAACAGAAATAAAAGAGGCTGAAAAAGTTGAATCATTAACATTTGAACAGTTAGAAGATTTGGAAAAAGCTTTAGAAAAAGCTAGAAAAAATAGGTTTATAGAACCTTATTTAACACTTGAAAATGTTGGAAAACTTATGGAGAACTTTCCATATGAGCAATTGAAAAAAGGCTTGATTTCATGTTACAAAAATATCAATATTGAGATTAGAAGTTTTAGTTACATATTTAATCATATTAAGGGGGTAAAATGAAAGTAGTATCATTTATAAATCAAAAGGGTGGAACAGGAAAAACAACAGGGGCAAGGGAAGTCGCTGGAATGTTAGCACTTAATTTTAATAAAAAAATATTGCTGGTAGATTGTGACTATCAGCAGAACTTAACACAAAGTTTTATATTTGATGATGAAGAAAAAGACTTATTCAAAGCTTTAAAAGAAAAGTCTTTAGCAAATAATATAATACAAATACATGAACTAAAAATAGTAGAAAATAAAGATACAGGTATTAATGAAGTAGAAAAAGGAAGATATATTTTAGATTTTATCAAAGGTAGTTATGACCTAAGAAATCTAGATTTAACAATGGATAAATGGGACCAAGAAATGATATATTTCAATCTAAAATCAGAGCTTGAAAAATTAGATTATGACTATGTAATATTTGATTGTAGACCTAGTATAGATTCTTTAGAAAGAGCTGTGTTATCTCTTAGCAATTATGTTTTAACTCCAATAATACCACATATATATAGTGTTCAAGGGTTAAATATAATGTTGCAATTTATAGAAGCTTTAAAAGAAAATTTAAGCACTCCATTTATACACCTTGGATATTTTAACCAGGTGCCACTTGATAAAGATATTTTAAAAGACATAGAAGAAATTAGAGAGGGATATCCTAATATTTTAAAAACTCAAATTAGAGATAATGGAAAATTAAAATATTGTGCTAGAGATGGATATTTTATAGGACAATATAGCCCTACAAGTAATGGAGCTAAAGACTTTAAAAATCTTACTAAGGAGTTGTTAGAGATATGGGAAAACCAACAATAAAAAGAAGTAGTTTAGGTATTAGAAATATAACTAAACCAGCAACACTACAAGAAACACAAACCACTAAAGAATTAGTAACAACTGAACTCTTATTTGATTATTCAGTATTGGAAAACTTTTCCCAAGATGATGTAAGAGAACTGATAAATATAGAGAAAAAAATAATTACAAATAAAAAAGAAGTTGGGAAATTAGCAATAGAAACAGGTAGAATGTTAGATGAAGCTAGAGGGCTTTTTGATAGATACTCTGAAAATCCTCAAAGTTATATGGAATGGTACCAAGCTTTAGGATTCAATAAAGACCAAGTGTCATTACTAAGAGGAAGATATAAACTATCTTTAGAATATCCAGAAAGTAAAATTATACAGACTTTATCAGACGCAGAGATTAAGCAAATAACAAACAAAAAAGCACCAAGTGATGTTATAGCAAGAGTGGTAAATGGTGAAATAAGAACAGCTCAAGGGATAAAAAAAGCTATTTCGAGAGCTCTCGAAATAGAAGATGCCGAGATAGTAGAGGAATCTGAAAAAGATAAGCTGGTATCCAGACTATCGGAGGTAGAGGCAAAAATTAGAAAATTAGAGGAAGAGTTGAAAGAACTTAAAACTGTTAAGGCTGAACTAAAAGAAAAAATAAAGGGGTTGAGCTAATGAAATTAAAGGATTTATTAAAAGGAAATAGAGAAAACATTCAAAACATAACTATAACAAATGGGTTGATAACATATTTTAAAAATGATGTAGAAGTTATAGATATTATAGATATACAAGATGGATATAAAATTATTGTTGGGGATATTACTTTAAAATTAGATGAGTTCCAAGCGAGTATAGAAAGTTATTATAGTACAGATAAAATATTTTATTTTGACTTAATTGATTTTAAGGTTGATTTAAAATTAAAATAGAGCCTTTAAAATCGTTTTTAAGAGGTTTAAAAAAGAGAGGTATATATTTACCTCTCTTTTTGTTTTGACCTACCATATTCTAAGGCTCATAAGCTCACATTTTATTTTTTCTTATATTCTTGATATTGAACTAATACTTTTTTTATTTTTTCTGGAATAGGTACTCCACAGATACTTGCATTTTCTAATATAGAAAGTCCCTCATTTGAAATAAAAACTCCTATTGTTAAAGTCTTTATTCCTAATTTGCTGCCAAGTAATATGTCCAGATGATAAGCTAAGACTATAACTAGAATTATCATAACCTTTTTTAACATTCCTATTATACCTAATTTACTATTAGCAGTACAAGTAATGTAAGCTTTGATAACTCCAGATATATAATCAACTGCCATAAGAATTAAAAGGATTCTTAAAGCTTCATCTTGTCCACCTGTAATCATAAAGATAAAGGCTACTAAACTTCCTATTCCTATTGCTACACAATTACTTAAAATTTTTATTACATCAACCAACAACCAAAAGAAATCTGTTGCTATTCTAGTAAAATCTCCCATTAATTTCCTCCTATCATATAGTCTAGTATCTTTTCGAAAATGTTGTAAAACCAAGGTGTTATTTGTAAATTTAAGATATTATCTAATATAAGCAATAAAAGTATTATCATAAAGGCAGTACCAAGGTAATAGTTAAAACTTGTTAGTTTTTGCTTTTCTATCTCTTGGTCTACCTCGGCATTTCTAGTCCTTTTAAAGATTATACCTAGAGTATCTTTTATAACTTCTATTACTGAACCTATAATATTCAAGTTATCACTTCCCTTAATCTTCCATTAACTCAAAATGTCCTCCATCATATGACCCTCTAGCTATCTCATCATCATATTTACCATTCATATTCCAATCTCCACCCCATCTAACTTTAATACCAAGTTTTTCAGCCTCTTCTTTTAAGACATCAGCAACTTTTTTAAATCCCTCTAAGTCGTTCCAATCTTTAAATGGGTATGGAATAAAATCAAAAGCATATGATTTAGGTTTTTTACAATGCTTACTTTTGTTTGTCCAGCTAGTTCCCTTAGCTTGATTTTCCTTTGCCTCTTCCTCTGTTCTAGCTCCATCTATTATAGAGAAGTCTATTCTTTTTATAGCTTGGCTTGCTATTAATATTAATCTATCATCACACTCTTCTAAGTGTTTTAAACTTCTTTCACTAAATTTATACATACTATCAACCCCTTATTTTCTAAATAGATACTTGTGATGTTTCAAGTTTTTTTAATTCTTCAATAAAATCATCTATAGTTAAGTCTATTCTATCTTTAGTTTTTAACTTGTCAGCAACAACATAGCATTTAACAACAAAGTCTAAGCATTGTAATGCTAAAGAATTAAACTCTTCTATAGTTAATAATAGACTATCAGAGCCATCATCATTAAATGACCAAGGAACATTTGTTATAGCCTGTCTAACATTATTAGCTATCATAATTCCAGACCCAGTTGAAGATAACATAAGTAACTTTCTACTATCTAAGGTTTGTATGTGAGATTCTTCTCTTATAGTTACTTCACAACCTTTAGCAAGGACTTGCATTAGGAGTTCATCTCCTATGTATTTACCTATATAGTCTTTTCTTTCTTCTGAAGTTGCTTTATCTTCGTATATCCAAGTATCATAGTTCCACTCAATTCTTATTCCTTTAGGTTTTTCAACCTTGACTATTTTGTTATCTTCAATTTTTTCTCCCTCTTGAAGTTTACTTCTGTCAATTACCCAATTAGGACTTTCCCATTTGTATTGCCAACTTGGTTGAGGAATTTTCTTAATAGTATCCCCCTCTAATATTTCCCCATCTGTTAGAGTTAAAAGCCCTAAATCTATAAGTTCTTTTTCAGTAGCTTTTCTAACTGTATCTCCCTCAACAATAGGGTGTCCTATTAGAACTGTATTTCCTGTATAAGTAACTACATTTTCATATAGTTCTGATTTTCCTTGTTCTTGTATTTCTTCTTGAGTAAGAACTTTATCTTCTTGCCCTAAACAAAATAGTATTCCTTGTTCTGCTTTTTCTTTATCATAATAAAAAACTGTCATTTGTGCCTCCTTATTTTATTTATATACTACCAATTTAATTGTGATGTCCCCACTCGCTATGCTACGAGAGCCTTGACGTAATTGATAGTATAAATAATTATTATCTATTCTGATACTGCCACTATTAGCTGATACAGTGCCATCTTGAACATTAGTGTACCATTGAACTGTTCCTGAGGCCGTCGCTAAACTTTTAGCTCCAGAAACTATATTTTTTATATTTTGTGGAAGTGGCAAACTAACAGTGTCATATACCCTTGTACCACTTCTGATAATAAGAGTTGCCTCTTCCCATTTCTTAGCAGTAGCTTCTAAATTTGCTAATCTATCAGCTAATCCTTTCATAGTTATTGGAGTAGTTGAAGCTTTACCCTCTAATGCTGATGTTCTATCATTTAAATTTTTCATAGTGATAGCCATTATACCCTACCCCCTTTTAAATCTTCTATTTCCTTACTCATTTCTTTTACAGCTTCAATAAGTAAAGCTACTATATGTCCATACATAACAGTTAAATAACCATTGTCCTCATTTTTGACCACAACTTCTGGCAATACTTTTTCAATCTCTTGAGCTATAACTCCAGCTTGTCTTTGTCCTGTACCTAACATAGTGAATGTGTACCCATTGATTTGATTTACTTTTTTAAGAGCATTAGTTATCTTTGTTATATCAGTTTTTAATCTTCTATCTGAATAAGCCGTAACTTCTCCGTTTGAAACAATAGCTCCTGTTACTGTTAAGTTTCCATTAATAGTACCACCGGATTTTGGAAGTTTTGTATTATCAGCTATTGTAATATTGGCACTACCATCATAACTAACTCCGTTGATAGTTCTAGCAGTTTGTAATTTTGTAGCAGTAGCAGAGTTCCCTGTACAAGCACCAGCACTATCAGCAGTTGTAGCACTCTTTGCTTTATCTTCTTTACCTAATTTATCATCTAATAAATTATTAGTTTCAGTTTTAGTATATACATCTGGTTTATTTATTAGTTTTTCATAATCAGTAGTCCCAGGTTGACCGCTTTGTCCTGGTATCCCTTGTTGACCTCTAGGGGCAGTAAAATCATATGTGCTACCATTAGTTAAAGTCACAGTATAAACATTTCCGCCATCTTCATTAGTATTCTTAAATGTTATACTTTTTACTCCTACTCCATCAGCTCCTTTAGGACCTTGAATACCCTGCTCTCCAGTATCTCCTTTAGGACCTTTAGGACCAGTATTTCCAGTTATACCTTGTTCCCCTTTATCTCCCTTAGGTCCTTGAATACCTTGAGGACCTCGAGGACCTTGTGGTCCAGTATCTCCCTTATCTCCTTTAGGACCTTGAATACCTTGCTCTCCAGTATCTCCCTTAGGACCTTGAGGACCTTGTATTCCTTGTTCTCCTTTTGCACCAGGTAAACCTTGAATACCTTGTTCCCCTTGTATTCCTTGTTCTCCTTTAGGACCTTGAGGTCCGATATCTCCTTGTTCTCCTTTAGGACCTTTAGGACCTACAACATTACCTATAATTAATTTCGGCATAATTAAAACCTCCTTATTCTAAAATTTCTAATACTAAATTTCCATCTTCATCTATTGAAAAATTTGGTTGAGTATCATTCTCGTTATAATATACAACTAAGTTTCCATCTTCTATTTGGAATATGTACTGACTATTTATAGGAGTGATTACAGCAGTTCCATTATCTCCTTTATCTCCTTTATCTCCCTTATCTCCTTTAGGACCTTGTATTCCTTGAGGACCTTGAGGTCCGATATCTCCCTGCTCTCCCTTAGGTCCTTGTTCTCCTTGTATTCCTTGAATGCCTTGTTCGCCTTTTAGTCCTTGAAGTCCTCTTTCTCCTTGAATGCCTTGTTCCCCTTGTATTCCTTGAATACCTTGAGGACCTTGAGGTCCAACTTCTCCTTGTATTCCTTGCTCTCCTTGAATACCTTGAGGTCCATTTTCCCCTCTTTCTCCTTGGTCTCCTTTATCTCCTTTGAATCCTCTTTCTCCTCTTTCTCCTTTCGGTCCTTCTGGTCCATCATTGCCTTGAATACCTTGAGGACCTCTTCGTGCTAATAATTCTCCTATAATTTCTCCGTCTTCACGGTAGACTGTATAGACGTTTCCTTCTGGTAATTCTTTATTAAAACCAACACTTGCTATTGAGTACCCTCTTTCTCCTTTTAAATCTTGCATATGATAGTTTATATAATCTTGGATTTCTTTTTCTGCTTCTTCTATTTTTTCTTGTGTATATTTATCTAATTTTAAATAACTATCTGTTTTAAGATAATTATCAATAATTTCTTTTAAATCTTTTTCTAATTGAATAACTAGCTCTTTTACTCTATTATCCAAATCTTCAAGTAATATTTTTTTTGTATCTTCATAAATCTTATTGAGCAACTCTTGATATTTCTCAAATAGTGTAGTTACAGGATAAGTAGTTATCCCATCATCTGACATATACCAGATACAACCTTTTGGTAAATCTGGTAAACCTAATTGTTTGGGTATTCCACTATCTACAAATAATTGAGATTTTATAATTTCTTTTTCTGTTCCAAGTATTGCAGCTTTTATTTTAGTAAACATATTATTTAGATTTTCTGGTGTAATATCTCCTATACTACTAAAAGTAAAATCTAAATCAAAATAAGGTTCAGACTTAACTATCTTAATATCTGTGTAGTCATTCCATATACCATCTGGGTAGTTAGTAAAATCAATATTTCCAGCATTGTATGTGTAATAATCTTTAGGTATAAGGAATATAAAAGCTGTGCTAGTTATAGGATTTTGTTTTTTCCCATAGACTTCACAACTTGTCATTAAGTCTGAAAAGCTAGTAGCATATTGTTGTCTATTCTCTTCTAACTTAAAATACTCTTTTTTAAAATTTAACATTTGCTTAAACACCTCTTTTCTTAATAATAAGTTGTTAGTGGTCCATCAAAACTATCTTTTAGATATATGCTAGCAAATATCATAGCAGTTCTAAATGAATCTGCGTCATCAGAAGCTTTATCATTTGCGTCGTGGTCTGGTATATCTAAGTAACAGTTCATGGACTTGTTATATTTTTTGACGTAGCCTCCTAATTGTATAACTCCTATGTTACACTCATTATTATCTATCTCTACATTTCCAAACTCCTTTCTTATATAGTTGATTTGATTTATTAATGTAGTCATATCATTTTTAGCTAGCTCTGTCTTAGATAGAGTTCTTACATCACTAAAATAATTTAATCTTATGTAGTCACTTCTTTTTGAAGTTGCACTCCATTCCTCGACATCTCCATCATGTGGTAGTACCATAGTAGGCTGCATATAGTACCCATTATCCTTGCACCATTTCTTTATATATTGGCAGCAGTGGTCTGGTCCTTGCCCAATAACTCTATAATGTTTTATGAATCTAATTCTATTATTGTGAGGGTTCTTTTGAAAAAACCACAATACTGTATGGTCCCTTTTTCCTATATCCCAAGCAACATATAAAGGTTGTTGTGTCCAGAAATGCCCTGTGTATATTTGAGTATATCTTCTACTTACACTATCTAATAACTCTTCATACCTACCATAAAACTTTATCCTTTCATCTTCATAAGCTTTTTTTAGTTGTTCTCCATACCAAGCACCAACTAGATGAGTATTGATTTTACATTCCCACTCTTGAGCGTATGAATCTGGGTCCATAGTAAGAGCTTGTTTTCTAAGTTCTTTATCATTTATTACCCTCTCCCCTTTGTAGTTCAAAGAATCTTTTCCAGATTGAATATCTACATACCACATATCTTTAATTTCTTTATTTTCTGGTTTACTTAAAATAATAAAGTAATCTATAAAAAGTTTAGTAAACCAATTATATTTACCCCTCGGTGTAGAGATAAATATTACAAAACCGAAGTCGGTATTGTTAATAACCATATCAACTGCAGGTTTCATATATTGATAGAACTTTTCTTTTATAAGCGCCGCCTCTGTGTAAATAACTCCTCTAGCTCCTACTCCTACACTTGCGTCTGGGTTATCTCCTCCACGAAAGAAGATTTTAGCTCCATTAAATAAAGTTACACTCCAATCGGATTTGTTAACTTTAGGTCCTCTTGGATTTGCTAGTATTTCATCTGGTATGAGGTTTTCAAGTAAAGGTAAACCGTTTAAGGTTTTCCCATCTACAACTATTTCTTTTACCTGTCTAAAGTATGGTGCATAGATATAGTAGTTTCCTGGGTGTTGTATTGCAGCTAGTATCATAATGAGTAATGAAATAAAGTCCTTACCATATCTTCTATGAGCCATTAGTGCAAAATACTTTTTCTTATTTTCCAGGACATTGTCCAGAAGTTCTTTCTGTCCTTTGTGTAGATATTTAATAACTTTTTTATAACTGATAGTTACTCTTCTTTTTGCTGCTCTTCCTAAAAAATTCAAAACTCCACCTCCTTACCTGTTTGATAGTTTGAAATTCCATCTTTTAAAAGTTGGAAAATAAAAAAAGGACAACCCTTTTAGGTTGTCCTTTGATTTTTCTGTAAATGGAAAAAGGCAACTCTAAAAGGTTGCCTGATTTTCTTAAAATTATTATATCATTAAATACTAAAAAAGTCCATAAAAAGAAAAAGGCTGGTATAGTTGCAGCTATACCAGCGGTGAACATACTAAGTATTCCATTCTTCTTAGTAATTAAATTATAACAAAAATAACTAGAAAATTCAAGAGATTTTTGTTATAATAGGTCTAGCCCACTAAGAAAGGGGGTGAACATTATTAAGAATTCCATTCTAAGACTAATAATACTGGTTATTCTGTTTTTCTTAGTAAACAGAGTTGCATTATAATTAGTCAAAAAAGGGGAGTGTTGCAGCACTCCTCCTTTTTTATTCTCCTACTATTTTTTCTGCTAAACTATATCCTGTTTTAGCCATATTAACATTTGATGTACCTAGTCCTAGTTTTAAAATATTTGCTCCAGCTTTTTCAAAATCTCCTTTAGATAAATTTTGAGCTATCTGTATAGGTCTTCTTGCTACTGCTGAACCATTAACTAAAGCCCATGAGTTTATTTGAGAATCTAGCACTTCCCAAAATGCACTACCTGGACTATCTATTAAATCATCTATTTTTTCATTGATAGTTGCTATTGGGTCAGTATAAAAATCTAAGTCAGTTACAAGTGCTAGTCCTCCATATAGTCCTGTTACTCCTAAGATATGTTTGAATAATCTTTTTTGCCATATCTTATTACCCCAATCAAAATGCCCATCTACTATATTAGAGGCGTATAAATCTCTTCCCAATCTTCTCCACTGTTCTTGTATAGAAGTTTTGAAGTTTCCCATCAACCTCATAAAATTTCTGTGGATAGGATTTTCAATATTTTCAATGACAGCTCTCATAGAAGCGTTGGTTTCAGTAGGTGAAATATCAGTAACTATTTTGTCATGTAACTTAGTTATTTTTTCAGTAATATTTTTTCTTATTAAGTCAAATTCTTCATTGTATAGAACTCTTCCTAATTGTTTTTCTACTTCTGATTTATTTATAAAATCAAATAAGTCAACTTCATTAAATACACCCAACTCATTAAATTCTGGAATATCTTTTAATTTTTTTATGAAATAAAAGTCTAAATCATCTATACCTACATTTTTAAATAAATTTTTCATATAGGCAGTATTATTTTTAAATAAATCATCTAAGTCTTGAAATTTACTCATATTTCTTAAAATCTCTGCACCCTCAAAAAAAGCTGCAAGTTTCATAACCTTTTGGCTTTCTCCGTAAAAATTTAATTTATTAAGTCCTGTGTCTATTCCACTAATTATCTTTTCCCATTTGCTACCATACTTATTTATCCTTTCTGCTATCTCTCCTGTTACATCATCTGCCTTATCCATAATAGAGTTGAAAAATTTTAAAGGTACTGAATATTCAAATCTACTTCCTAAAGCTTTATCATATTTATCAAACATTTCTTTACTTAGATATAGCACTTGTGCAGCCTTTAAAAAATTTTTATAAGTTTCAGTAATACCTGCTGAATTATATAACATAGTGCTAGCCCTTGCCATTGTTGGTGCTTCAAATATAAAGTCCTTTGTAAATTTAAGTCCTGTTAAGCTAACTTTGTTACTATAACTTAAAAGGTTAGTGATAGCTTTGTCTGCTATTGTTTTTGGAGGTTTTGTAATTCTTCCTAAATCCATTCCTATCCTATCATCTATTTTTTTCTCAATGGCTCTAACTAAAGTTTTATAAGTATCACCTGCAGTTTTTCTTTGAGTTTCATTCAAGATTCTTTCTATACCATTCATTCCATGCCCTGGTAAATTATCTTTAATGGCTTTAGCTACTGAAATTTCTCTTATAAATCTTCTAATAGCTGTTCTATCAGAAGTCTTGTTTTTATTTACAAGTCTTGTTAGATTTTTTCTTTTTATAATTTTTTCTCCATTAATAAAGTCATCAAATCTACCAAATCTATGAAGATGTCCTCCAAGAAATTTATTTTTATAACTTCCTTTCTTACTCATCATATCCATAGTATAAAAATATTTTGCATTATTTTTTCTACTTTCTAGTATATTTTGAGCTATAAGGTTAGTATCTACTTCTTTGTAAAAGTCTGATTTTTCAATAAATTCTTTTATTTGTGGTATTCCCTCAAGTTTATATTTTTTAACAAGTGCTTTCTTATCTGATGAACTCATACACTCATTAGCTTTAGCCATTAATTTTATAATTTTTTCTTTAGGAGCTTTATTCTTTCCTCTAAGATTATTGATTAAAGTTTCTGGGGCTGATTCAAAAAATTCTAAATTATCTTCTGCAAAAGCATTTCTTATAGTAAGCAATCTTTCTGGGATATTAAGTTCTACTAAATCATCATAACTCAAATCTCCTCTTATAAATTTATCTAAATCAACCTTTTTATCATCTCCTAAATACTTCAATATATCTTCTTGTCTTATATATTTTTCTGCACTTAGGTTATGGTCAAACATAAAATTATTGACAATGTCATCTACTGTTATCTCATAACCATTTGTCAATTCTTTCATAGTGCTATAAAACTCTTCTCTTAATCTTAGTATCTCTGGTTCAAGTTCTTTTAAGCTATCTGGTAAACTTTTATAATTCCATCTAAATAGATAATGAGTTAGATTTTCTCCATTCTCTTCAAATAAACTTATTAATTTATCTGGATTTAATTTCTCGCCCTTATAAGTTATATTGAAAGCATTAGTTAGCATACCTTCCATTTGTTGCTTAGTTTTCTCATATGGAATAAATAAATTTGTTTCAAGATATTCACTCATAAGTGATGAAGCTTGTCCAACGTCTTTAGCTTTCCAAAATATCTCTGGTATATCATTTTTCCACTTAGCATACTTACTAAAACTTTTTCTAAGCTCTGCTACTGCTTTTGCTGGGTCGCTTTCTGTTTTAGCTGCCTTTAGCATACTTTTATATACTTCTATATCTTCTTTACCTACTGTTTTTGGTAATTCAAGTTTTAATACTTCTACTATTTCGTTATCAAGTTTTTCTCCATTTATTAAGTTATCTAACTTATTTTTTATAAGATATGATAGTTCAAAATATTCCTCTGGAAAATCTGCAAAATGTCCACGACCAAGTCTATTTAATCTATCCCCTACTTCACTATTAGCAAATATAACAGGTGTGAAAAATGGCTGACTTTTAAATTCTGGGTTTTTGTAAAAGTCAAATACATGTTGTAATTCGTGCCTCATCACTCCTAATTGTGTTTCTAAATCTGGAATATTGTTACTAATAAATATTTCTATATCTCCTATAAGTTTGTTTGTTCCTCTAGCTTTTCTTATTATAGTTTCCCCTTTAGCTCCTTTTAAGTCTGCAAATCCTTTAAATTTAAAGTTTATTCCATATCTTTTTTTATAAAAATCTGCCATTTCTTCCAGGGAATTTATATTATATTTTTTTCTTATAACTTCCCCTACTTTTTTACTGTAACTATAAACCAACTCTTCTGTAAGTTGTTTCTGTCCTAATTCTCCAAAAGTTTTATCTAGTCCCAATTCTTTATATACTATGCTCCTCATCTCTTCGACACTAATAGGTTTTATTGGTTCTGGAGTTCCATTCATATCATCTACTATATTAGTTACTTTTCTTTGGGGTGTTATATTTTTTTGTGTTCCTGGTGCTGCATTAATATCAAGCTCGTATGTATCTCCTAAATATCCATATTGCTCTGTAAGTCTATAATCTCCATAATATTTCTTACCATCTATTTCATATTCAAAGTTGATATGGGCATCTCCCTTTAACCATTTTTTTCTAGTAATTGGAGTTCCATGTTCTGTAATATGTACCAAGTCTTGATATGGTGTTTTCTCAATAGCTCCTCTTACATACTTAACATTTGCACCTGGTGGAATAATTCCATCTTTTTCAAGATTTGCTTGTAATGTCCCTTTGGGAAAGTCTTTATAATTATGCTTTATTTTTCTTTTTTTTCTTTCAAAAGTTTCACTATCAACTATATGATGTTGTACTTTCATATCTTCAAATAAAGGTTCATAGCCACTATCATTGCCATTAAGATTTTTATCAACCTCTTCCATCATTCCTGGAACATCAACTCTTACATCAGTTATCTTGTCTGGGTTAGTTAAGTCTAAAAAGAACTCAAAAGCTTTCTTTTCTCCCTCTCCAAGTTTTTCACTATCAATATATTCTTTTGCTAAATTTCTTATAAGAATTGGATTTTCATTTAAAATTTTATTGAAGTCAGCTCCGTTTTTAATAAAGTCTATATCTGGGTCATCTATCATTTTCAAGACAATAGACCTAGCATATAAGTCAGCTTGAAATTTATTAACATCATTTATATATAAATGCTTAAATAAAAATCTTTCACTACCTTGAGAGCCTTTATATTCATTTATAATACCTAAATTATCTTTTATTCCTACTGTATTTTCTAAATCTTTTATAGTCATATCTCCATTATTTAATATAGAGCTTTCTTGTATTTTTTTATCAGCCTCTGAAAATAGGTTTATTATTATTTCTTGGGATTTCTTTTTTCTTGCTATATTATCAAACTTAGTTTCTATTTTATTAGCTACCTTACCTATTCCCATTCCTAGACCAGCAAATAAAAGTCCTGCACCAGCTCCACCAACTCCAGAATAAATAATCTCATCAAGTTCTGGAGTTCTCCCCTCTGATATATAAATATCTGCACTTTCTTGTACCATATTTTCTATACCATTTAAAACTGTCGTTGTTCCAAGTCTACCAGCTACAGAAGTAGCTCCTATATATCCTGCAACATATGGAGTTAAAAGAGTGGTCCCAAGTAATACAGGGAGTTGTCTTACATCAGTAGTAACTCTTAAACTCTCTGCTCCTGCACTCATAGCCCACTTTTGAGTTATATTGGGTTCTAATTCTATTTTTTTTCTAAAGCTATCTTTAAAGTTATTTGCAAAATCTTTATATTTTATATGGTTTTCCTCTGCCGTTTTTAAAAAATCTATAGGTTTTGTTTCTCCTGTTGCACTTTTATATGCAGCTCCTAACCAACTATAGTAAGTTGATTTTGCAATATTTTTAGAACTAGATAATATATCTCCTATAATTTCTAATTGTGGTATATCATAAGATACTTTATTACCTACAACGTTGAATTTTTCTATATTTTCTTTGTTAGCCTCATAATATTCTTTATTTATTTTAATTGCATCATCATTACCCTCTAAAGATAATTTATTACCATAAGTTACAAGTCCTGCCATTATTCCTCCTTAATAAACTCTTCTACATCAAATACTGCATATCCATTATCAGTAAATACAGGTTGCCCACCATAGAAAAGTCTTATCTTTGTACTTCCTATGTCTTGTACAAAAGTTATATTTTTCTTATCTCCTATTTCTTTAATAGTTCCATTGTAATTAACTTTATATGTATTTTTAGCTATCATTTCATTTATAGCTTTTTGAGTTTTTTCTATATCTCTTTCTTTAACAACGAAACCTCTATCTATTTGACCTGTTATAAAGTTAGTTCTCTCCTCTTCTTTTATTATTTTAGGTGCAAATATAACTCTATTATTACCTAGATTAATAGTATCTAGCCCCTCTGTTATAGCATTAACTACATTTTCTACCCTGGAATTTACAGTTTCTCTTATTGATTTATCATTTTCTAAAACTCCTTTAAGGAAAGTCCTTTGTTGCTCTGGGGTTAAACTAGCTATAGGTTGACCTACATATTTTTCTTTTAGTCCTCCTTTATCAGCTAAATCATCTGTTATTACACCACCATATTTAGAATACAACTCTAATATTAGTGTGTCAGTTGCTATTTGAGTTATATCTTTAGTTGCTCTTGTAGCTGCTAAACTTCCATTATTAGCTGCAGCTTGTAGTCCTGCTATTTTACCACCTGCAGCTATTGACATTGTCTTTTGTGGTTTTCTACTAACCTGGCCAGACATAAAGCTTGTAGGAGTAGCATAATATGGGTCATCTACTCCTTGAAATTCTGTATTATATTCTTTTAAGGTAGAAAAATCAGTCACTTGAACTTTATCAAAATTAGCAAGTATTTTTCTATTATCAGAACTATATACTTTGTCAAATTCATCTTTAAAGGTAGTATTCATCTGGTATGTTTCCATAAGCATACTTCCACCTATTATATTCTCATCTGTGGTATCATAGAAGTTTTTTACTGCTTCATATCCATAACCATTAGCCATCAATTCAGCTTCTTGTTGCCTAAAATTCATTACCCCTTCCCCAGCTAAATTAGGATTTTTATATACTTCTGTGGTATCATTTAAACCTTTTTCTTTCCAAGGAATACTATATCCTAAATTTATAGCTTCATTTACTCCTGTTACAGTTACCCCATTTTTATAGTTTATAGCTTTTACCATTGTACTCTCTGGTATATATCCATCTGCTGCTACTTGGTCTTCTTTTAAAGATAATTCCAAAGGATTTGTTTTTTTCTTTTGTTCATATTTTAATCTCTCAACCATAGTGTTTTGATTATTTAATTTTTCTTTATTATTTATTCTTGTAAGTCCACTTGTTATAGTAGATTGAAATTTGTTATAGTCATCTACTGTCAAATAAAATTCTCCTGTATCATTTTTAAAGTTAAGTTCTGAAAACTTTTCCATAAATTGAGAAGTATTCCAAGTAGACATATTTTCAAGAACTGATTTACCATTTGGTTGATTTACAAAAGATGATACATAACTTACTATAATATCTTGTCTTTGCTTGCTAGCAAGTTCAATAGCTTTTGTACCATCTATATATCCTGCTTCTATTGCTCTATCTAAATCTTGAGCTACGTTATAAAAACCTTGTACTGCTCCTTGATAATCTCCAAGCATAGCAACTGATGAAAGATTATCTCCTTTCATTCTTATAATTCTAGTAGCTTCATCTTTTTGAATTTTCTCATTATAGTCATTATATTCAACTAAATAATTTACATTTGATTTTTCAAGCTCTCCTGTTACCATAGAACTATATTTTTCTAATATAGAATCATCTATTCCTAATTCCTTTCCATCTTTTTTAAATTGCTCTATATTAGCTTTTATTTCACTTTCTAAAGAGTTATAAGAATCAAAATTATGGAATAATTTTTTATTTATTTTTCCCTGGTTATCTCTATCTAATATCATTTTAGACATAGAGGCAGCAAATTGCTGCCCGAATGTTTCTGCTTGTATTAAGTCTTGTTTTTGTTTTTTCTGGAAAAGTTCCTCAAGTTTACTAGCTGCATTTCTCTCTACTCCAAAATCTGCAGCTATATTTAATTGTGGTACTGCTCTGCCACTTGGTCTATTTATTTTTAAAGGTTGTATTAGTGTTCCTGCCATTATTTACCACCCCATAAACTTCCTATCATACTTCCATATCCTCCACCTTGAATACCTTTATTTTTATTTATACTTGTTATTTCGTCCATTTTTTTCATATGTGTGTAGTCCATAAAGGCATTAGCTACACTTAACCCTGCACTCAATCCAAGTTGCTTATAAGTTGCTCCTAAATTATAATTATTTTGAGCTTTGGTTAATTTAAGTCCTCCTTGTATATCTGTCAGTGCTTCACTCTGTCCTGTCTTAGCTTCTAGGAATGATTTTTCATGTGCTGTCATTCCTTTACTAAATAATGTGCTAGCCGTATCTATTCCAGCATTAGCAAAAGCTGCTTTTTGAGATTTCATTCTAGTAGTCATCTCTTCCATAGCTGATGTATAGCTCCTCATAGTATTGGTAGTTTCTTTAGCTGCATTTACTTCTGCTGTTAAATTATTTAATTTTGTTTGATTCTTTGCTCTTCCAGCGTCTGCCACTGAACCGAATAGACTTAGTCCAGTGCTTGCTAATTGCATTATCATTAATGGATTCATATTCTCACACTCCTATTATCCTATTTCTGCAAATATTCCTACTATTTCAATTTTCTCATTATTGAGTTGCTCTATAACTAATTCCTCTTTTCCAATGTTGGCCATGTCTATGTAGTGAATTTTTTCATAAAAATTATCTGTATTTTCTCCAAAGCCTACTGTTTTAGTTTGATTATTTATTTTTAAGTTATAATTTCCATAACACAAAATTTTACAATTTTTAAATCTTGCTTTCATTAAAAATTCTGGAATTGGCATTTGGTAGTTTTGTGACATAGTTGTTTTTGGTAGTTTTAACTTTAAAGGCTCTACTTCTGTTTCTGAATAAGTATATATATCTATATTTTCATTATTAACATTGAAGATATAGAGTTTATCATCTATATTAAGATATTCATTTATTCCAGGCAATTTAGGTACTCTAGTCCAACATAATATATTTTCTGAATAATTGTAGCTTAATGCTCTTCCACCACTTACTGTATCTACTCCTATAATGTTGTTTTTACCCAATTTATGAAAGTAAATATCATTGATGTTATCCATTAAGTGTCCAGAATATAGTGTTACTTCCTGCACTACATAAGCACTATCTGCCCCTACGTCTTGGATTTGATATATTCTATTTGAGCTATCAACATAGTATATTGCGTCGTCTGCCTCTGTCCAATACCCAAGCCCTTTAGGTCTTGGTAGTTTTTGGTCGTACAGTGCTGATGTTTCAGTAGTTAGTCCCTCATTTAATTGTGTGGAATAAATTCCTCTATCTGTTATTACTATCAAGGATTTATAAGCTATAAACTCTTTAACAGTATTAACTTCATTACCAGTAACAAAGGTAGTAAATCCATCATTATCATCTGTTGATTGTCTAAAGTTAGTAGAGTCATATACCCTACTTGACACTATAGCTGATGGGTTACCTGCAACATTTCCAAAGATTACTCTACCTTTATACTCTGCCACTACTGCTGGATAACCACCATTGAATAAAGATTCAGAGAAAGTTATATCCAGGATATTTATTTTTCTTTCAGCTTCTGGAGTTGATGAGGTAGGAATATCTATTCCAGCTGCTGGTGCTGTAACTTGTGTAGTAGTTATCTTTTGTTTTCCATCTCTATTCTCTATTTTATTGATTCTAAATTCTCCAGCCATATAGGAAATAGTTCCCTCTTTTAATTTGTCCAGGAATGTAGGTTTAAATACAGGACTTGAGATAGTAGATTCAAAGACAACACTTGCTCCAGATTGATACCATTGAAATACTTGTTTTTCTTCATCTGTATATTGATATTGAGTTTCCACTCTTTTTACTGGAGGATTTACTATATTTTCCCAATACTCTACTACATCAAACTCTTGACTATCTTCTGTAACTCTTATCATCTCTGGTTTTTTATTAGCTACACAAGTTATAACACTATTTTGGAATTGTGCTATACTTAGATTCTCAATCTCTTCATCTGTGTAATTTACCTCTATTTCCTTTATAACTTCAAAGTTATCTTCTCTTAATATAATTACTTTTAATTCAGTAAATAAAAAAAGATACCCACTAAGCGAGGTATCTTTCTTTTGAATTTTATATTTAAAAATCTTGAAAGCATTTATAATAGTTTTAGTTGTAACTGCTTGAATAGTAGCAACTTTTTTTAATGCTGGGAAATTAGTTATTCCTGCTGAAGAGGTTATAAGTCCATTTTCTAAATAGGCTAATCCTCTGTTTGGTATATCTGTATCTACCCTAAAACATAGTGGTGGGTCTATCTCCCCTAAAGAGAACCTCCCCTTTTTTTCATAATATTTCATTGTTGCCTCCTATCTTAAATCCTCTATATTAATTATTGGAGGATTGTCATGTATAAATTTATTTTGCTCTGCTAAGAAAAGTTCATACAATCTACTTAATTCTCCAGCTTTAGAAAGTGGAGCTGCCATCATAATGGCTAAAGATATACTAGCAAGTCTTGTATATTTCTCCTCTATTTCTTCTGGGTCTATCTTTTTCAAGTATTTAAATAAAAAATTATTTTTTGAACTGATTAATTTATCCCTATAAGCCTCTACACCACTTGTTAGTGATTTTATATACCCATCTGGTTTTAAGTAAATTATCTTCCCAGGCATATTTTGTACATCAGCTTTTCTTAGTACCACTTTATCTATATTAATTCCATAATTTTCATTTTGTAACATATCATTTATCATCATTATATAATAATTATTTCCTGTCTTATAAGCTGATGCCGTTTCCTGGTCTGCCTCATCATAAGGAAAGCCAAGCTCTAGCATAGCTGCTCTAATCACTTCGTGCTTTTTCAATATTAATACCTCCATCTATAAGTTTTTCTATGACAGATAATTGTTCAAGAGTAGTCGCTGCTTCAATCCCTACTCTTCCAACAACTAAAAAGAAAGTTCTAGTTTTAATATATTTCTTTTTTAATAGATACCTCATTAATTTATAAAATATTAAAAATAATTTATTTCTCATTTTGTGCCTCCTCTAGTATAATATTTTTCTTATACTTGTAATATGTATTCTTAGTTATTCCTAGCAGTGTAAAGACTTCTATATCTTTAAGATTTCCTCCAAAATCTTTAGCTAGTTTTTTTATTTTCTCTCTCATCTCCTTTTCTTTCTTGGTAGTATAAGTATCTCCTTGTTTTCTACCTAATACAGTTCCTTTAGCTTTGGTAACTCTTAGTCCCTCTTTTGTTCTTTCTCTAAGGTCTAATACTTCCTTTTCAGCCTGGTCAAATGCTATTTTAATTTGTTCTTGAGCTAATATCTTCAATACTTCATTGGTTGCGTCTATGTATATATCAGCTATTTTATTTCCTGTTGAATCTATTTTATTCTCTAAAGCTTTTTTATAAAGGGCTGTATTGATATATCCCTCTTTTAAAAATATAAGTTCAATATCTCTTTCTACAAAATTAAAATATTCTTTTATTCCCTCTTCTGCATTTCTACTCATTCTACTAACAGAATCAAATATAATTGTATCTCCGGGTTTAACCATTTTTTTTAGCTTACTCCATTCTTTTCTATCTGTTGTAGTTCCTGTATATGCTTCTTGAAATACTTTAGCAGTTGGATATATCTTTATGATATTTTCCACCTGTCTTAAAATATTTTGTTTTTTTGTAGATACTCTGCAATAACCATATATCATCTTTTATCTCTCCTTTTAGTATTTATTCTGTCGTTCGTCTTAGCAACTACTTTTATTATACTATTTTTAGAGATAAAAAACAATGTACTTTTAATACTTTTTTTTATAGGTTTGTTTTGATACTGTTTTGTATTTTTTATTTATTCTACTTAGTCTAATTATATTTCTTTTACAGTCCCTCACATAACTATATCCATGTTTAATTTCTGCTGCCTCATACACATATGATAAAGTATGAATTATAATAATTTTATATTTTACTTTGCTATGGTGCTTAGGTTTTTTCTTTTTATTCCAGGTTTTCATTTTACCACGGCCAATCTGAAAATACACTTTCTAGGCAAATTGATTCTCCATCTGTGCTTTCCATACCTATTATATTTGTAAACCAAAAGTTAATTTCTTCAAATCCGTTTGCCACTTTTTTTAAATGTTCTTTAGGAATAATTATTCCTGTTTTAATTTTATCAGAACCATTACCACATAAAGCTCCCCCAATTCTAGTAAACTCTTCTAAAGAAGTTAGAATTATAAATTCATTATCTAAATTTTTTCTTATAAAGTTAGCAACATTTCTACCAGTAAATCCAATAACTTCATCAGAATATAATTTTTCAAATATTCCTTTCATCATATGAATTAATGCACTTGTGCTAATAAATGAATATACGCAAGTTTCTCCAGTAGGTTTAATTAATAATTTTATGTCTATACTACGTTCAACTGCTATTACTTCTTTGATTATCTTTTTAGTTATGCCAAGTATATTCTTTTCATCAACTTCTTTTTTCTTTTTTTCTATTCCTAATATATCAATTATTTTAATTCTTTCATCTTCATAACCTTTTAAATTTAAAATATCTTCCAATGATTCTATTTTTATTTTTTTAGAGTTTTAAAAGGAGTGGCACAAACACCATAAGGTGGCATATTTCTATAATTCATCATTTTTTTCATCTCCCATTCCATAAAATTTTATTTCTATTTCATCTTTTGGTGCTGGTGTAATCAAACCATCATAATATCTTCTGTTTTTTTCTAAGTTTTTAGCTATCAACTCATCACACCTTTCAGAAATTTTTTTAGCTCTTTCTATCTCTTTTATTTTCTTTTCAATAATAGGTGCAACTCCCCAAGGACACTCAATAGGTTCTTTATCTATTCTTTTAAGTAATTTTTTTAATATATCTAAATATTCTTTTGATGGTTTTTCAACACTATCAATTTTCATTATATAGTTATTCAAATAGAATAACTCTTCTATAACCTCTTGTTCTGTTAAGAAAAACTTTTCATAATACCTTCCCAAAACTCTTGCTGCTTCTACGTATGTTTTTTCAGTTATTAAAACTAATGTTAAGTCATATTTCAATCCACAAGCATATATTTTTTTAGTTGTTCTTACACCTAAAAATTCTCCTAATATATAAGTAGTAACCTCTTCTCCAAAATCATTAATGTCTTTTTGAATTGGTATTTTTGGTAAATCAAATGCTTCAAACATTGCCACTGCTATCTTTAAATCATCTTCTAAAAAACTCATATTATCCCCCTTTTATACCTCAAGGTATAATTTTAACTCTTGAGTATTTATCTGCTTCTTTCCAAAATCTTTGTAATTTTCTTTTTTGCAATATAGAACTTATAGTTCTACCCAGTTTCAAACTAATATCTTTTAAATCATTTCTATAATCTAGTGCATACTCTAAGTCTTTACTTGTCCAAGGTTTATTATGATTAAAATGATATTTAGGGTTGTAATTGATTAAATCTTTATTTTTTACTTTTTCCAACTCTACCCCCTTATCTTTTGTAATACATCAATTACTATTACTGCTACTACTAACATTAATATAATTTTAGATCTTGTCATTTCATCTACTTGTTTTTGACTTTGATTCTTTTTATATTCCTATCCATTTTTCTTTTATACTCTTCTTCTAACTCTTCATCATCAAAGTTATAAATTTCTTTTAAAAGTTGGAGGCAGATATAAACGTCTGCCATCTCTTCTTTTATCTCTCCTCTCCTATTAAAACCTCTTAAATCCTTACAGATTTCTTTTTGCAACTCTGATAATTCCTCTACTGCTATCATTTTGTTGACGTCAACACTTTGGTTTTCTAATAAGAGTTTTATATCTGGATTCGATTTTATTAATTTATCATTTTTTACTTTAGTATTTACTTGTTTTACTCCAGTGTATTTTTCAAAATCTTTTCTTCTTGCTTCTTCCATTTTTTCTTTATTATTTTTGAATAAGCCATGAGATAAGCCAGTAATACCGTGTAACATTTTAATTTCTTTCCTCCTCTCCTAGAATGGAAACTCATCATCATGTTCTACTACCTTTCCATACTTTTCACGATATTTATTCCAAGTTACTGGAGTATCAACACCATCTTTATTTTCCTTTGCAGTTCTTTTATATTTCATATCTACAAAAGTTTGGATCCTTCTTTCTACTCTTCCATCATTTTGTTTACATTCAACTATAACTCCAATACCTGCACCTTCAAGTTCTTCAATAACCAATTTCTCTCCTCTAACTACTGGATTTAGTTCTGGTTTGTGCTTAGTTAAATACATAAGATGTGCTATGTGTCTTAAATTAAATGCTATATCTTTTCCATCTTTAGCTTTAAAGAAAAGACTTAGAGGTAATATATCTTCATTTACCTTTATTGCAAGATTTAATGCTACTGCCTTACTATCTCCTGCCTCAAATAACTCTGCTTTTGTTATAACTCCTGTATAACAACCGCTCTCTTCAATTATTACGCTATCTGCCTGTTCATTTAAGTATTTTTCATCTAATGTCATAATTACACCTCTTTATGTTCCCAAGTTATTATAAATATAAATTCAATATTATTTTTAAATACTGTTATATCTGTTACCTTTCTTGTAAAACTTTCTCCTGTTTCTTTGTTTTCTATTTCTATATAAAGTTTAATATCTTCTGGTATTTTATAATTATTTTCCAATGATAACTTGTAAATATCTGATAAAAGATTAAAACGACTATCTTCTGAATAAGAAAAATAATTATCATCTACAACTCTTACTGTATTATTTTTTATTCCACTTTTTTCTTTTTCATAAAAAACAGGTTTACTTTTGAACTTTACTTTCATTTCTTTTATCATAACTAAGCCTCCTGCTCCCATTTATCTTTTTGAAATTTTTTATTAAATATTTTAGGTGGATTTACAAACCACTCTACACTGTCAAAGCCTGTATAGATATAGTTGTTAGGTTCTACTTTCTCATAATCTATCATTATACAGTCCTCAACTTTTCTAACTTGATGGTCTGATAATACCTCTGCTACTTCCTTATGGTTTTTACCATTAAAAAATACTGCTTTTACTCTGAAATTACTTTCAATATTTCTATATATCATTCCACTCATTATTTCTTTTCTCCTTTTTTAGCTTTATCAAATGGTAACTGCTCTTTTTTTATAGCTTCCTCTATCTCTTCTGGACTTAGTCCTGCTTCAAATTTTTCAAGGAATTTATCATAATCTACATTTTTGTATTTTCCTTGAGATTTTTCACTATCGAAATATACTTGTAATGCTTGTTTCTTAGATAGTTTTATAGATATTTCTAAATCTCCATCTTTGTATTTTAAGATAACATTAGCATTACTTACTTGATGTCCAGAAGGAACTAACTTAGTTGTAGGTTTATATTTTTTTCTAAATGATGTATCTACAACCTCCATAACTTTAATATCTACCATTCTTCATCAACTCCTTTTAAAGCTCTTCTAGCTTTTTCTGTTTTATTTTTCTTTATCTTTTTTAATAAGTTTTCAATACTAATTTCTTTCCAGCCCTCTGCTCCTCTTTCTAGTATTTTTATAGGATTTTTAGCTTTAGGTTTCATTCTAAAAAAATATCTAGCTGCCTCATACATAGTTATGAACGATTCCTTAAATTCCATTCTTTTATACTCTTCTCCATTTATAACTACTATTTCTTTGATTGATTCTACTATGTAGTTATAGCTTTCTAAATTTATCATTGTTACCCCTTTTTGCTTATAATCTAATTAAAACATTCAAGCCTTTAAATGCTTTAACTAGAGCATAAGCTCTAGCTTTGTGTGTGTTGTAAGTTATTTTAAGAAAGTTATTTTTCTGTTTTTTCCATCTTCTTCTTATCAACATATATTCTTTCTAGTAATACGCAATAATATCCAATCATACGGTCTTTTTGAATAGCTAGCAATTGTCTTTGATATTCATCAGTATATTTTTTCTCTTCCATTTCTTTTGATAAGAAAACTTCAAGTTTTTTTATTTTTTCTTCTAGTTCTTGTGCTTCTTCTTCCATTCTCTCTATATGATTTTTTGGTTTTGCATTTTCACAAGGTTCTAGTTTTTCCATAGCTTCCAACTCTTCAATCTCTTTTTTTAAATCAATCCATTCTTGGCAACCTCTTAAATAGCCAGCTTCACATTCAAAATTATATTTTTCTATTTTATTAATAAGTTCTTTCATTCTTTCACGTTTTCCAACCATTCCTACTACCTCCTACCAATTCCTACCTATTTATCTATCCATTCTTTTTCTATCCAAGTAGGAACTTCTTTACCTTTTTTATATCCTAAAAAATATCCTATTATTCCAGCTACCACCAATGATATTATCAATGTTATTACTGCCATTTTTTATCCTTTTATCTTATAATCTCTTTTACATTTTCTATATCCCCATACAAAACCACCAGCTACTGCAATGGCTGCTCCAAATAATTCAATTATTAATCTTGACATATTATCTCCTCCTTATAAAAAATAGAGGGAAAATGCAGTATCCCTCTATTCAGTTGTAATGGTTAAATTAAATTGTTGCTTCCTTTTTTTTACGTCCTCTTTTAACTGTTGTTGTCGCTGCTAATAATGTTGGTTTATCTGTTCATTCCGCTGGAATATCTCTCTTGTATTTAAATATTAATATTCCCTCTGGGTCTAATAATTCTGTTGCGTTTGAAATTTCAACGTCTAAATACCAAGCTTTTTTCCAAGAAACGTGTTCTATTATTGGGTTTACACTAGCTTTTTTATCATCTAGTCCTATACATTGTTCAACCATCATAATAATATAACCTGTTGTTTCTGAACCTGTTGGATAGAATACTTCATCAAATGTAAATAACTCTTCAACATTAGCTCCTAATAAAATGTCTATTGTTTCTCCTGTTTGATTAGGAGTGCTTCCGTTTATAGTTACCCAATCTTTATTTGTAAACTTTTCTTCATCATCTAGCTCAACACTTGCATCTTCTCCGATAATCATACATCTTAAACGCTTACCATTTTTAGAAAGTTTCTTTAATTTCTTTGCTGCTCTTCTAAACTCTTTTAAGTTATATGGGTCAGAGAAAAGTTTTGTTTCATCTCCAAATTTATTAGCTTCTGGAATTGTTAAATCTGTTTCTACTCCAGCACTATTTTTTACAGTTCTTTTTCCTTCAGTTGCAATTTTATATAACAGTTGAGATATTCTTTTATCTTTACCATTATAAATTGCGTCTACTTGCATTTCTTGAATAGCAGATTCTTCATTTAATTGAGATTTGTCGAACTCTGTATTCTCTATCCATAAAGGAACTTCCATACCTGTTGGTATTACCATTACAGATTTAATAAGTTTTCCTGCAGTAACTCCTTTTACATCATCAAAATTTTTGTTTGTTTGATTTTCAGTGCTAACTCTATCACGAGCCGTTAATCTTCCTCCAACATAGAATAAAGAATAAGCAGCATTAGTAGATACAGATTTAGCAAAATATCTTTCTACTGATGGTTTTGCGTCTGGTTTTCCTACTGCTCTTATAACATTGTTGACATATTTTGCTTGTTCTCCCTCTGTTAAATTTACGTTAGGTGTTCCAGCAAATAGTTGGATATTAAATCCTGTGCTTCCTAGTAAAGTTTTTTCATTTCTCAAGTATTCCTCCTTAAAAATCTTAGTTTATAAAATCCCAAAAGTATGGGTCTGTTTCTTTTTTGCTTCTTGCATAAGTTTTCAATGAATCCATTAATCTATTATCATTTGTGTCTTTAGCTTTATTGTAAGCCTCTATAAATTCCTCTCTAGTATACATTTGTCCTGTTGGTGCTCCAACTCCTACTACACTTCCTGTACTTCCTGCTTTCATTTCTATGTATTCCTTTAGGATTTGAGCTCCTATTGCATTTTCTGCCATAGCTCTATATACTATCTGTCTATCTGTGTCTTTCTCTGCTCCTATGAAATTGTTTATTGCTTCCATACTTGCATTAAGTTCTGGAGTGAAAGCTGCTTTTTGTTCTGCTAGATAAGCTTTTCTATCATCTAGTCTTGATTTAATGTACTCTGGAGTGTAACCTTTTTCTTGAGCCTCTGCGATATATGGTGCTATATCTCCAATCTCTTGGTAATCTTCTGCTTTTATTCCTTCCCAAGTTAATGACTCTACTTTAGGTTCTGCCCCTGCTCCATTATCTCCACTTGGTTGTGGTGGTTCTCCCCCAGCTCCTGTATTTACTGTTGGCTCTGGATTTGGTGTAGGTTCTCCTCCTGTATCTCCTCCCTCTGCTCCCCCAAATAATTGGATATTAAATTTAAATCTTTCTTTATCAGTCATTTTCTTCTTTTACCTCCTTCGTGAATATCTCCATGTATAAACTGTTTACTCCAGTTATTTCCTTCACTTTTCC
>OGZD01000612.1_pt1 | contig 36675 bp, 49 predicted proteins | sample 1576701 | NCBI WGS metagenome assembly OGZD01 (sample SAMEA3541487, study PRJEB24748) | human gut metagenome | biome: human gut; feature: human-associated habitat; material: faeces | place: China | collected 2012
GTGCTGCAATAAAACTCCCACAAAGGCAACACCTCCTCCAACATACGTTTCTAATCTAGTTGGAATTAACGAACTAATAAAACTTAAGATTTGCTCATGCATAAACTTCTCCTTTAAACTCCTAATAAAAGGAGTGATTTATTTGAGTAATAAAAGATTAAAATTACCTAATGGCTTTGGTAGTATTACCAAAAAAAGTGGTCGACGTCGTAAACCTTTTGAAATCCGTAAATGGATAGATGGAAAACAAAAAGTAATAGGATATGAAGTTAATTATGAAAGTGCTTTAGCTTTTCTATGCGAATATAATAAAAATCCCTTACTTTTTTCTCCATCTGAAATTACTTTTGATGAACTATTCTGCTTGGTAAAAGCTTATTTATATCCACGTATTAAAGAACGTACACAATCTAGCTATAATTGTGCTTATAAACATCTAAATCGTTTATATGATAAACAGTTTGCTAAAATTCGTATTGGTGATTTACAATCTGCAATACGTGATATACATGATAATGGTGCTGGATATAGTACACAAAAGAAAGCTAGACAAGTTCTACATCACATGTATAGCTATGCCGTAAAATACGAAATAATTCCACCAGAAAAAGATATTAGTCGATATGTTGATATAGACAAAGATAAAAAAGTTTATAAAAAAACAATCTTCAATACTAGACAAATTTATAAACTTTTTAGAGCCTCCAATAACAGATATGCCAAAATGATATTAATGCATATGATGTTAGGAACTCGTCCCAGTGAATTTCTAGCCATAGAAAAAACTGATGTAAAACTTAGACAACGTTATTTAATAATTCGAGAAAGCAAAACAGAGGCTGGTAGAAATAGAATTATTCCATTGCATAAACAAACGTTACCTTTTTGGATAGAATTCTTAGCAGAAAATAATAAATTTATAGCTTGTGATGAACATGGCATACATTTGAATTACAGCAGATTTAGAACAAAATTTGATAAAACATTAATTGAATTAAATATTAAATATCACACACCTCATGAGTGTCGACATACTTTAGCTAGTTTATTGAATAATGTCGGTGCTAATATAACAGCAAGCAAACGTATTTTAGGTCATGCCAGCAATGACATAACCGAAAAACACTATACACATAAGGACCTACATCAGTTAAAAAAAGCTATGGATTTAATAGTTTTTAAATATTAAATTTTGGCACTAATACGGCGTTAATGTTAATCTATATAAATTGCTATATTCCTTTATTTTCTAAGGTGGAACATGGCACAAATACGGTAATATAATTTTTGACATAATAAAAGCACCCTCTAAGCCTTATTATTATTAGCTTCTTGGGTGCTTTTTGCTTTTTCTGCTAACACTTTCTTTTCTGTTTCTATAAGTTCTTTTCGTTTGTAATCTGGACACTTTGAATTAGTGCAAAAGCCTTCTGTATCAAGTTTTCTTCCGCAAAATGTGCAAAATTTAAGCATTTGTCAATTCCTCCAGTTTTATTGCATATTCATCTAATGTGTTTTGTCTTTCCTGCCGCAATTCAGTAACATATCCATCATCACCGTTATTTTTAGCAATCTGAATTGCTTCATCAATTGCTTTAACATTAGCTTCGTATTCTGATTTAAGAGCATTTGCTTGCTCCTCTAATGTAATAACTCTAGCAGGTGCAGAAATAGGTTTTCCAGTAATGTTATCCCTTACATATCCTGTTCCATTATCACCTGCTCCTTTATTACCAACATAGTATTGATAGTCATCTGTAGTTATTTTTATATAACCTTCCTTTGTTAATTTTTCTTCTCCACCATATCTATCAATCATAGTGGACGGTATGGAAGCTTCACGCTTCCCTGTTTCATCAAATTTACATAAATAATACATGATTAATATCATTCCTTTCTTTTAAATAATTTATTTTAGCAACAATGGGGAAATTGTTTACGAATACCAATAAATGCTACTCCATATCAAGTTTCATTTAATATTACAATGCCTGGATACTTATGGAGCGGTGCTACTATAAATAGTAGAGATGTCCCAAATATTATAATATCTCCTTACATTCAAAATGCTGATGCTAATGGATTAAAAATTTTAATTGATTATGAAATAGGTCAAAATTATGTTCCAGGAACAAGCGTATCAAATGTTTTATGGATTGCTATAGGACGGGGATAAATTAAAATCCTATAGCAATATATCCCAAACCTAGATTATTACCACCAGAAGTATATATGTGAAAATGATTTTTGTTAGTTTGTTGAAAATTTACTCCAACAAATTGCATTGTAGAACTACTTCCTGCTGCATTATCCCAACCAACAGTAACAAATATATTATTTATAAAATTTATATTATAATATATATCCCAATTATCACCACCACTTAAACTTCCCCATTGTTCAACCTCAACAATGGGGATTAGGTAATACCCCAAATGTTGTTTTTTATCCTATTCCTTTTACCAAGTTTGTTTTTGGATTAGTTGCTAATGATGTTGGAAATGGGAATTCTGCTATTGGATGCACAAGAAATAATTTAAATGCTTTTTTTCCAACAGCAACAAATGGAAATGGTGTTGGTTTTACTTATATAGTAACAGGATATTAAAAACCTATTACTATATAAGCAACAACAGGTTGTCCATTTTGTAAATAGGATCTAAATAAGCAACTATTTAATGTTCTAGTATCTTGAATAATGTTTGGAGCAAAAATATCACCTCTGGTGAAATAATTATCATTTGTATTAACATAACCACAGCCAATTATTATATAATTATTATTTTTATAACTTATAGGGAATGTAACAGAAGAACACCAACCATTATCTTTAGGAATAGATAATCCACATTGTAGAATTAGATTTCCAAACAATTTTCCTAAGCATATATAGCCATTTTGTGCCATTAATCCTGTTATTCCCAAGGCGGGACAAGAAAAGTGTCCATCAGATTGCGTTTCTACTTCAATATTCGCACTGAGTTCTGATACAAAAGCTTTTACCCACGTTTGAACCCATTCTGTATTAGTTATTTTTTTTGAGTTATCTTGCTGTGTTGGGGTAGGAATTGTTGAGCCAGTAAATAAATTTACTAAACCTTCCATAGTTCCGCCAGATAACGGTAAATACACATCTTTTATTTTATTATCTACAAAATTAGTAAATGCAGTTGATATATCAGCTGTTAATTGTTCAACATCTTCATCACTAGCATTTGCACCTTGTGCTACCATAAAATCTGCAATAGCCTTTGCCATAACAGATACTTGATAATAAAGTTTATTGTGTAGATTTGGATAAGCAATACCAGGTGTTACACCTCTTGCCCTTTGGGTATTAGCACTATAATCCCCATCACTCATCATATTTTGTTTACCTTCATCAAATACTAAAAAATTAGTACTAGCCATAATTCACACTCCTTTTATAACCAACTACCAGTATCATATCCAGATATATCTTGTGTTTCTTCGCCATAACCAAAAATTAAACTTGTTTCTTCTTTTATCCAATTAGTAGTATAACCACCCAAAAATTCATTATCATAACCATAACTAAATATAGGTACATCTGCATTTTGTGCAATTATTATATAATTTATACGCACACCTTCTGGTTTTGGAACAACTAATCCGTTATATATTAAATCCTTCTCTAAAACAGAAAAATCTCCTGATACAATTACATCCATACTCATATCTTGATTATCCAATATCAAAAGATTTCCATTTGGAAATATTTCTTGCCAAGCAGTATATAATTCTGGGAGCGTACCTTTCCATTGATTCCAAACAATCTTAGCTTTCAATAATAATCTATAATAAGTATCATCCAGTATAGACGATACTTCTGCACGCGGCTGAAAATCTAATTGCCTAGAGCGACCTATTAATTTACCTATTATATCTAATTGCACACCAGTAGCTGTATCTAGATCAAAATTAGATATAATTTCTTGGGCAGTAGAATTACTATCTTGTAACTTTTGTATTCCAGCTTCAAGCCATTTCATAAATTTAGGTTGTAGGCGATACTGACTTGGTATTAAATTTAAATAATAAATATTTTCCAATGTATTCACCTACTTCAACTGACATTTACTATTATATTATCAATATTTCCTTGTATTACTTCATTAAAATTTATTTCTATATCAGCTGTTCCCTGACTAGAACTATGTTTTCCTGCTGTTAAACTTGTTATCGAAAAAATAGGACTTGTTAAATTCGGATTTGCTATTAACGCACTATTCCAAAGTAAAGATGTAGGTAAATTATCTCCTATACTAAGTGAATTTAGGTAATTTAAAATATTATTCTTGATATTATCTACTACATTATCTGTATAACCAGCATATTTTTTAATATTAACAGTTATATCAACATCTACATATGAAGGTCGATAAAATCTTATTGGTGTAGTAATATCGTACTTATTTATTACTTGCACTTCTGTTGTTCCATTTGTCAAACACCCTACACCTTTTCTTATATAAATTTGTTCTGCTATGTCTGCATCTAATCCACCTTCTACTACAGCAGTTATACTATGTGCAGGTAATCCATATGGGTTTTCCTCAGTTTCACTATTGTCATTAGTATCATTTTCGTATACTCGTTGACGTGTTACACCCTCTACAGATACAATACCTGCAATAGTACCTTCCAATAAAGTTTGACTTGGTAATGCTGTACTTACAGCCTGCCTTGCTCTTAATTGTGCATCTGTCTCCACAGGTTGACCTAAAACAGCATTCACCTTATTAGTAACAGATATCCAACCTAATTGCGGAGTAGCTATTTTATTTATATCTCCAACTAAAGCAGATATTGAACCTAAGACTGTACATATAGCGGATACTTCAATTTCTCCTTCTTCTGGAATAGTTATATTACTAAGTAAATTCCAATTATTACCCGAAATATCTTGTACTACACCACTTTTAATAACTGTTTGAGGTATTCCTGTTAAAGTTACTACACAAGTAGAATAACTAGCAGCTTTTCGTTTTAAACCATTTATTTTAACAACTGTATCCAATCCGGAACCTATAGCAGTAACTGGGGAACGGCTATTATATGCATATACAATACTATTTAAAGTATCATACATTTTTAAAGCTATAGCAGATATATATTCATAATCCATACTATCATTTTCAAGATATATGTCCTCACCAAAAATTTTTTTCGCTTCAGTTACTAAATCATCTTTAATATCTTGATAAGTAGGGATATGTAATCCAGCGTCATCAATGTATGGTGCAAAATATGCCATTATTCTATCCCTCCTTAAACACTAACTGTAAGGTTTCCATAATCAGTAACAACTAAACAAGTAAAAGTATATTTTCTATCTTTTATTTCTGATATAAAATTCACTACACTATTCACATTAGTTGTTCCATTTATTCTTTCTTTAACAATTAAATCTAACACCTGTTTATTCTCATCACTGCCTACACTGCCTATCATTCTTTGCCACAATGGCAATCCGTCTGTTAAATCTTCCCACCATTCACCATATAATAAAAGAAGTCGTGTTTTTATTGCTTGTGCTACAGCGTCTACATCTGTTAAAAAGTTCTGATGATTTCTACCAAGTGTATAATCTCCATTTATATCAAGTCGTCTATATTTCACCCACTTACACCTCCTGTTGTACTTCCGCCAGATTGTACTCCACTATGTTTATGCCCCCTAAACCCAATACCTTCAATTGTAGTTGTTCCGTTAAGTGTTATGCTAGATGATGTTATATCTATTCCACTATCTGAAATAGTTATTGCTGAACTTCCACTTGTATTTCTTAACTGCATAGCATTAGTGTTATATTCACCTACAACATTAGGTTGACTCCAACAACCTAATATAGCAAAAGCATCTGATAAATCATGCCTTCTAATCTCAATTTGATTTTGTGTTCCTCCAGATTGCCACCATGCATCAATACAACTATCTGCAAAAATAATAAGACATTCATCACCATTTTTTATAGGCATTGTAATAACAAATCCACCAGCACGTGGTAATACTATAGGAACATCTAAAAGTAACGGCAAATCAAGCCATTGCTGTTGGCCATTAATATTTACTAACTCTCTTATTGCCGGTTGAACTATAACTGTTTGTTCTAATGAATTAAATTCTTTTATTATTCCAGGAACAGCAACTCTTATTTTCGTAGATGTATTACGTTGCAGTAATTCATCTTTTGCAGGTGTACCATTCATCATTTCTTGTAATGTAATCATTGTTTCACCTCTTATATACTGTTTGGATTAGAGCCAATTCCTTTCATCATTGCAGGAACTACATCTTTTCCATATCTACTATAAGCATTAACTGTTGTATACCAATCATTGCCTCTAGTATCTCCAGTATGTTCAACTTCATAAGCTTGATACATATTTTCTTCATCCAATTGCAGTGTCTGTGGTTGACTTTTTCCTGGCATATTCATCTGTAATTGCATACCGTTTATTTCTGTATTTTTTAACTGGACCATAGATAATACATTTATTTTAGGATTTAATAAACACCTAAATGAAACACCATATTGTATTTGTTGCGGATATCCAATTAATCCATTCTTAGGAGTTAATATTAAAGCTTCATCTGTGTAAGTATCTGTAATTTTTGTAATATTTACCTGACCATCATTTATCCAAACATTAGCATTATTACCCCGTGCCACGTCTGTAAGAATATCTTTCGGTCTACCAAAATAAACTTTTCCTCTTGGTAATGTTTGCCCACTTATTGTTGGTGATACTCTATTTACTTGTGTTGGCTTTTCTGCCTTAGATACTACAGTATCTATTACATTTCGAGGATTTTGACCGCGAACACAACTAAGTGATATAAAGTTCATATTTAAAAAAGTATCCCCATCTATACATACTAAAGTAAGCACATAATCTGTATTATTTTCTTTACTTCTAACAGCTTGTACAATCTGACCATCAAATATTTTTCCATATTGTTTTGGCTGACTTTCTTGTATTTGCTGAGGATTATTATCTTCTTTCGTTTTATTTTTACTATTTTTTTTACTTACAAAATTAGAGCCTACAGCCTTTTTAGTATCTTCTGGATTTAAATTTATTGTATTCAAATAACCTTCATATCCAGCAGAAATAATAAGCCTATCTCCTTCTTTTATTATTTTTTCTTCGGTATCTTTGTTCAAATTATAAATTTTAACTTCAGCATGATTATTAAAATCCATACCTCTGCGAACTCTGAAAACACAATGCAAAAGCGATACGTCTAATGCATATTCTTTATTTTCATTAGACGTATCGCTTTTCTCATTTCCTTTTGTTGTTTGTGTATTGTCAATTTCCGCAGTTGAAGAAGCAACAACTATACGATATTTTCTAAGATATAAAAAATTACTCATCTAATACACCCCACAACAATAAAAAAGTTGAACCTAACGTTTCATTATCTGGATATTCAAGTTGAGTTTCACCAGATTTTACAATATAAGCTTCTCCAATATTCAAATATTCGTATTGAGCTAATATATTACTTGCTAATCCACTTCCTGGAACAAGAGGTAAATTTGCTATTAACATTTCACCAGTTTCTGCATTACTTATATCAACTGTCCAGTGCTTGTATTCCTCTAAATAACGCAAAAAAAGTTTTATGTGTATATTAGTTTTGTTTATATTTATTTTAAAACTAAGCATTTGGTTAGCTGTATTTGTTAATGGTATCGTATATAGCATAATTAAAACCCCGCTTCATACAAACCGCTTCCTGGTTGTTCCGTTTCTTGAGGTTGAACTTCTCCTCTGTTTGTAGTACCACTAGATGCCCAGTTTCTAGTTGATACTGTTCCTGTAGCTACATCTACTACAAATATTTCTTGTAACGTTACTGTACACCGTAAACCATATTGTGTTCTATAATTATCTGGTGCTGTAATATTTTGTATCAGCATATTATCATAATGATGCAATCTAGTGTGAACTGCTAGCGGTAATCTTAAAGCTTGCAATTCTCTTAACTTTTCATAAGCAGATACCGATTTTGTATAATACTCCGTAAATTGACCTTCTAACATTGTTGCCATAGCATCACTCATACCTATTTCCATAGTTAAAGTAGACGGATTTAAAAAACTGTGATCAGCTATATTAGCTCCGGTTTGTACTGGGTGTTGTGTTATAGTAAGCTCACTATCATGTTGTTCATTTAGTACGGCATCAAAAAAGAAGCCTCCAATATTAGTTTTAACTAATACTAATTCGCTGTTTGAGCCTCCTATTTTTGTTACATCAAAATTAAAATCTCCTGATATATATGAACCTATTAAACTACCTAAAGAAAAATCTGTTCCTAATAAATTTGTTATATCCCCAATATTACCATTGGTTATTACATCACTTACACCGCCAGCGACATTCCACTCTTTAGGTCGATATCCTTTTGAGAAAAAACCTGTACCACCATTTGCTCTATCTACAGTTATTTTTCCTAATTGCCATAATGCGGATAAAGTATTAATAGAGCCTGTAGAAAATAAACTCATACTATCACCCCACTAATATTTCTAATATCTCGTGCATTATTGCCAATACCACCAATATTTACATCTGGTATTACCTTTTTAACAGCTCCTGCCACATCTTTTGCTGTCATTGGCTCTGTTCCATTTGGTGCTGTAACATTTATCTGACCTATATTGACACTTGAACCATTATAATTATTAGCTGTTGTCATTATCGGCATACCGCTACCACCTATTAAACTATGTGCATAAGTTCCTTGACCTAAAAAACCACTAAATCCAGTCTTTTCAAAGTATTGACTATAATCTTCTTTTGGTGGTGTGTAGAAGTCATCTACTTCTAATTTATTATTATTTAGATGTACTGGTCCACTAGATTTATTAGTATCTGTGTAGTTGTGTGCTGAACCTAGATATCTATCTTTTACAGCATATGCATTGTTTATCCTTTCTTGTAATACTCCTTCTGGATTTTCTGGTTTTTCAAATCCTCTTAAAAATATTTCAACTGCTTCTTCTACACTACTTGCGTTGTTCATTGCGTCTAATACATCTTTATATCCAGTTTTTAATTCGTATAGTAAAAAATCTAATTGTGTTTTTCTATCCGTCCAGTCCGTACCTCTAGCTTCAGCAAATCTTTTTAAAGCACTAAATCTACCATTGCCGTTAAAATCAGTATCGTGCCATTGTGCAAGACCACCAGAAGGGCCTCCATTATCATTTGGATTATAAGCTGTAGGATCATAAGCAGACTCACCACCTAAATTACCCATTATTCCTAAAGCTGCAACAGTAGATACACCATTATCAATAAGGTATTTAGTCATATCTTCAACACCTTCACTAGCTAAACCTTTACCACTTCTTCCACCTGTTACATCATCAAGAACACCTTCGCCAAAATTACCAAAAGCACGAATTACTTGTTTGAAAGCACCTTTAAAATCACCTCTTGCAGCTTTAGCTAATGCACTAAATAAATCACCCGTTAATCTTACAAGTCTTGTCATTAGTCTTAAAGTGTTTTCTATACCTTTACCAAAAGCCCACCAAACTTCCTTACCTTTTACACTTAAACCAAATAATTTAGCGATAAGTTCCAATATAGCTTCTACTAAATCAAGGACACCATCAACTAAACTAGATACACTATCTCCCATAAGCATAAATAATCCGATTACATCAAAATCTTGGAACATATATTTTAATATCTCCAATATACGGAAAAATATTTCAACCAAGTTATCCATAATCTGTTTAAAGGTTGACCACCAATTTTTTAGCTTTGGTAGTGCTTCAGTATTTATCAAGGAGATAATGTGTTGTAAATAATACTCCCCTTTTTCAAAATAAACTTGTAAATCATCCCAAACTTCAAGAAGTTTTTTCCATACTGGAGCTAAAGTTTTTGCTGATTTTCTACCATCAATATAAGCATAAAAATCATCTATAAGAAGTATCATTATACTCATTGCAGCAAAAAAAGGATTTAACTTTATAGCCATACCGATTATAGATATAAACTTAATAATCTTTTGTGCTCCCTCTGGTAGCATATTAAAAAATCTAGAAATGGTATCTATAGCAGTTTTACCAAAACGTGCAAGGTTCATACCTAAATTGACTACTATTGTTAATGCTTTAGCTATTTTGTTACCCCAGCTTGGCATATTCATTTTTAAATTTTCATTTATATCTTTTAATCCCTGACGAACTCTTTCAATAGGCCCTGCTAAATACTTTATTAAATAATAAGCTACCCATTCTTTTAACATCTTTATCTTAAGCATAAAAGATTGCCATTCATAGCCAATTGAACGAATATACTTTAGTTGATTATTTGCATCTGCTGGAGTTTGAAGTTCTTGCATTTCTGATCTAAGACGCAAGAATTGTTCTCTTAATTCTGGAATCCATGCAACATCTTCAAGTTTTGCCCCCATTGTATCCAACGCTAATTGTAGACTTTTAGCATTTTCCTTTGTGGTCCATATATCTTTAGCTAGTACTTGGTATTTCATGTCTGCATCCGCTACAGATTTTATAGTTTTAGCTGTGGCAAAACCAACAGCAGTTATAGCAGAAGCAACAGCACTCAAACCTGTTACCATTTTGCCAAGTGATGAGGTGGTATCCATAGCACTATCACTTAATTTAGTTACAGCAGATTTAGCTTTATTAAGTGTACTATTAAATTCGCTAAACTGTGCATTATTGACTATTGCACCTAGAGATACCAAATATTCTTCAATTACATTAGTATTTGCCATGGTTTCACCTCACTGACTATTATTATTTACGATACTAGCTCTATAATCATTAACTGCTTTTATATCTAGCATTTCATGTATAGCAATCAAATCATCTAAATCATAAGTACCGTCCCAAAGCTCATGCTGTTTCCATAAACCTGCAAGAACAGGTCTATAAAGGAATTCATTTAATGTATCTGCTTTTACTGTTTGGAATTGGTTTGCAGGGAGTTCGTCAAGCTCTGCAAGCCTTTTTCTCTGAAAAAACCCTCAACATTAAACATTACCACTTCAATCGTTAATAATATAATTGTCATAAAATCATTTTCTAATTCTTTATGGCTTAAACTACCATTATTCAATATTAAAGCTTCAGGCATTTCTGAACCATTTATATTATTTAGGATTTCTACAGCAGATAAACAATCTTTCTGTATTTCAATAAATTTATCTTTATCAATGCCACTTATTGCTTTTTGTAACATATCTACTTTATTTGTATTACCCGCATTAATTAAACCACCTGCTAAAGAAAAACCTATCTGCACGGCTATATAAGATGCTGTAAAAGCGTTTAATTTTTTAATTTTAAATTTATATCCATTTAATTCAATTATTTTTGTTTTATTAATCATAATTTACTCCTTAAAATAAAAAGCTACATCAAAATAGATGTAGCTTATTTAGAATTATGTTGAATATCTGCCGCCATTAAGGTCCATGTAATCCTTTGACCTTGTTGTTGATATGGTGTATCTCCCACCTTTTGTGGTGATATCCCTTTTATTGTATGACTTCCACCAGTAGATGTATTTCTTAATAACATTGATGTTGTAGCCCATTCACTAGTTGGCAAACTCCAAAGGGTATTATACCAATCAAGAAGCCAAAAATGTAAAGGACTAGTTTGTTGTGCTGTAATAGTTATAGTACCATTATTGCCAGCTATTTTACTTACCATTACAGAACCATCAGATGCAACATCATGAGCTGAACGGTCTGTACTCATGGATATATTTATATCTCCAACACCTTCACCAGTAAATAAATATGAACCAATTGTAGGATGAGAGATAGAACCTGATAAATCTAAAAAAGAATATGTTGATAAAGCCATTAAATAACCTCCTATCTATTAACAGTAACACCAATAGTTACATGTTCAATAGCCCCTGCAAGTTTTGCAGATACATAAATTGGTGGTGATTTACGTGCATCTCTATCTGCTTGTAATTGGTCATTAACTGACTCTGCTTGAATAAGATATCCATCTGGTAAAGTATCTCCAGTTTTTAAATTTAAAATTGCTGAACCATTCCATTTACCAGGAGCGATAAAACCAATCTTAACAGCTTGATCACAAGCAACCGCAGTAGCATTCATTATGCTAGTCACACCAGCATCTGTTTGTGGAACTTTAGTAGATTGATACAGTAAATCCATAATATTCAACTGAATATTATTACTTAACATATCAAGATTTAAAATTTCATCAAATCTTGTTGCATCTGCCATAGTTCCTTGCTCTAATACATCATAATAATAGCCACGATTTATATAAACATTGCCATAATTACCTTTTATATATTCAACTTGTGTATTAGTTAAATCGTCAGTAGTTACTCCTGGTAGTGATTTATAAGCTAAAGTATAGGCACTATTAGCAAAACTAGTATTATTACCCATAGCATAGCCCATAGTTGCTGCTACGGCATCTGGTGTATCTTCTTGTCCACAATATTGACCAAATGAACGACGATAATTTTTATCTTTTAAGAAAATAAATATGTCAGTGCTATTACCAGAACTAGATAATACATCTTCTGTAGCTACTGTATAAAAGTAAGTACTACTTGGTTCTGCTGTTTCTGTATATTGAGCTATCGCTTTTATATCATCATTAGTAGCACCACAAACTGTAAAAGCATACCATTCTGCATTAGCAATACGACAAGCACGAACAGCATCAACTGCTTCCTCATCATTTGCTTTATCCCAACACCCAATAGCAATACGATTAGGTGCCAATGGAGTTGCAGATTTCATTAATAAAGCCGCTTTATATTCTGGGCTATCTGTTGTATATCCATCAGATAACATATCATCTAAATCTGTATAAATACGAATACGTTCTGCTGTCGGAATTACTGTCTCATTTAAAGGTTCAGTTTTTGTAGAACTACCAATAATAAGACCTAAATTAAAGCTATTCCTAGGAGCAGAAACAGCACCTAATGTTATTTGCACATCTACAATAGGGGTAAGACTTAAAGATTTTGTTGTTGCCATAGATTAATCCCCTTTCGTTATTTCTCTATGATTTTCAATAACTGTTTCTCCACTAGCATTACCATATACATTAAGTGGAACAGTCTTAATTTCATTAATTTGTGTAGTGTATGTCATAAGACAGTTAAATCTTAAATTTAAATCTGCCCTTTCCCACCACTGTTGTAAAAAAAGCTCTGGCATTCTTAAAGGAACATCAGAGCTTGGTATTAGATAGATTTTATTTTCTTTTAAAATTTCACTTCTATTAGCATGAAAGTAATTTCTTATATTAATGAGATTATCATATGAATTAGGACCATAAGCTATAAGATTTACTCTTAAAACTCTCGTTTGTCCTTTACTAATTTGGATATCTTCTGCTAAATCATTATTAATAATAGTATCTACAGGAATAGTTATATCTTGACCTGATTCATCAAATATTTTAAAAAATAAAATATCATCATTAATGCTCCAACCTGGTTGTCCTTGTTGTTGCCAACTTCTTCTAACCGGCGGATTAATAGACCATGCAGGATTATCTATTTCATATCCTAAAATAGACATTAACTCTTCCCATAATATATCTTCTAGTTCATCTAAGGTTGTAATCATATCAATAGCCCTCCATGCGAACAGCTATCGCTTGATAATATCCATAATCAATCCATGGATTAACCTGCATTATTTTATATTTATTATTTTGCCATTCAATGATATCAGATATAGCATTTGGATTATTTGTAGTAGTGTGTAAAGGTACTAAACTATAAAATACCATAGCTCCATTTATTCTATCGCCTTCTGGTATCATATTTACTTCTTTAGCACTAGCTACTGTTATAACACCAGATATATCAAATTTAATAGGCTCATCTAATATAAATTTACCTTTTTCATAATGTCCTTTTGTTCTAGTAACAGTATATACTTGTCTGAATTTAGGTGATACTATAACTCGTTTTACATTTACTCTACTCATCTGATTTCACCACATAAGTTATAGATTTTCGCATTTCGCCAGTATCAATAAGTGGATTAGAACTTCCTTTTTTAGAAACAGTTAAAGGCGAATTTTGTTCCCAACCATTATTAGGATTTGTGAACCATGCTCTAACAATATTTTGTGCATACATACCTACTACTTCTAAATGTTGCATAGCTGTCTGCATACTATCACCAGCATAAATATTTTCCATAGCCTTGCCATAAGCAGTTATCAATCTTTTAGCTATCTCTTTTTTATTATAATTTATTGCTGGTTCAATAACAGGTCTTGGTGGTACATGCCACAATGGTGAACCATGAGATTTAATGTACATTTCATAAGCTTTAGAATATGCTTTACCTTCATTTAATGCTAATTGCATTTCTTCACGCATAGATTTTTTTCTTACACCGTGAGTTTGAATATACAATAGTTCAGCATTATTTATGTCGTTTCCATTATCTCTACTTGCATTTTCTGCTGGTATACCTACATAAACACGACTTTTTCCAAGTAATTCTATACTTTTCTTTAAAGCATTTAAATTACTTTTATGTTTTACTTTTATCATGTTTACCATACCAACATACCACCTTTACCCATGAGTTTAGCAATAGATGCAAATTGAACTCCATATTTAGTAAGTTTCCACTGAGCCCAACCATCTAAATCATTAGTTATTGTAGATACATCTTGTGAATAAGATACACCACTAACAGACTCACCTGTAATTATTCCACGAACTGCCGCAGAAGATATAACTTCATCAGCAGAAGGCGTATTACTATCGCTCATAGACTCAAGATATAAAGTTAAAAAATGAGCTATAAATAAACTCATACAAAACTCCCATTGCCCATGATATCTTCTATACTGCAAATTATTATTGGCTAACTCTAAAAAAGAATTTGCTACTACATCTGGTACTATATCCTTAAATTGCGGATAAAATTTTAAAAAATTATCCAATGTGTATACAGGATTATCTCCACATTTTATATTAGAAGCAGAAGTGATAACCATAGGTCATCACTCCTCTTTAGATTTTTTTGCTTTTACATCAGTTTTTACTTCTTTAGATTTATCTTCAGCTTCTACTTTCACAGATGAAGATTGAATTTTTGCTTCTAATACCTCAATATCTCCATCTTCTTTTGCTAATTTAAATAATGGATCCTTTTCTACCCAATCAGGAACATCTTCAATTGCATAGTTACCTGTAGTTATTACCTTAGTATCACCATGACCAAATTGATATCTTTTTTTAGTTAAAATACGCATAATATCCTCCTATTAAATACCATCATAATAACGAACTGGTTGATAAAATAAGAATTTAGGAACACCAAATTGAGAAGCATATAATGTTAAATAAGCTGCATCTGTTACACTTGGTTGTGTTAATGCACGAGTTAGTGGTACTGTCATATCAAAATACAACGCATCTCTATCATTTACATAAACCATCATACGGTCTTTTTTAGATTGACCTGAACCAATACACCAACGGCAAGGATAAATCTGAACATCAATACCTTGATTTTTACCAATATTATTCTCTAATAAGAACTGTAAAATAGAAACATTACCTGCTTCACTAACTTTCTGACTTACTAAATACGCGTATTGTTGTGGAGGTATTAAAATTTGATTAGGCATTCCTCGCATATCATATTCAGCAGCAGTCCAAGCTTCAGTTAAAGCTGTATTAATATCATTTAAAATTTCATCTGGTGTTTTCTTTTTCCATGTTGTATCTGATTGTGCACCTTCTGCAACCAATACAGTTACAACATTAGGATCATTGATAATACCAGTTGTTTTATATTCGTCATAACCTACATAGACATTCTGGTCTACAGCTTTTTGATAGTTTAATCGCAAACCTCTATCTAATAAATCTTCTAAATTTCTTCCAATTTGTTGGAGTTTATTTTGGTCTACAAGTGGCACTTTTAATACATTCATCCATGTGTGTACAGGATATTGATTTTTGCCAATATCTACCTGTACAGCAGGAATAGCTGTGGAACTACCACCTTGAATACCACCACCATTAGGAGCAGAAATACCGTAATTTACATCAAAAGTGCTAGTGTATTCTACCCAACCACCACCTGTCTCGGCAACTATATCACGTTGCCATGTAACAGCTGTTAATGGTTCACGAATTTTAGGGTCTACTTTTTCAAGTTCACCCACAAGGTAAGCCATACCTGAAGCAGTTGCAGCATCATATGCTCCGCCATAAAGTCCGCCACCTTGTTTCATTGCAAAATTAGCTAAATTACCAGCATTTTTCATGGTATTTGCTGGATTAATAATAATTGGTGTAGACATTAAATTATTCCTCCCTTATGGATTATTTCTAGTTTTAATACAAATTTCAGCGACCTTATTAGCATCAATTTTTCCAGTTGCCCAACAAACATTAGGCAATTCCACTACATTACCACTATCATCTGTAGCCTCAAATCCACCAATTATTTTTCCACTTCCGCTATCTTCTCCTGCTGTTCTAACATAAACCTTTCCGCCTGCTGTAGGTATACCAACATTACAAGTAACCATTACATTACCACGCTGAATAACAGAACAAGGTTGAGTTGGTTGATATGCTCCACTGTTTTGTGCTAAATACTGCACAGCTTGCTGTACAATTCTTACTGCTACACCAGCAAAATTATCTGCTGTAAGCGTAGCATCACCCACAGAATAAGTATTATCACTATTTAAAATAACAGGAGCTCCAAAAGGAATAGCCTTGCTATCTTCCTTCACTGCTCTAGACATAATTACATCATCTGGTGTGCGTGCATAAGTTCCTGGGAAACCTAAATTCATGGATTTTCCAATTGCATAACCTGCCATATTATTTACCTCCCTTATATTGTGGATTATATTTTTTAGCCCACATTTTCCCTAAATCTTCATTTTTAACTGTATTATTGTTATCTTGTGCTTTTCTACTAGCTTTTAGCACAGTAGCATATTGGTTATCTTGTACATTTCCACGAACAAGATTTGCTAAACTATCAATAGCTTTTTTTCTAGTATCTTTATCTTTAATACTTGCAACGATAGGTTTTAAAACTTTTAAATTTGCAAGAGTATCACATACAGGTTTATTAATCATGCTTTCTTCATCGTTGATTTCTTCTGGTTCTACTGTAACTGCTTCTTCCTGCTCTGTTACACTTTCATCATTTGTACCAATAAGTTGATTTTCTAATTCATCTAAAGTAGAAATTTCATCTTCTTTATGTTCAGGTTCACGTTTTTCTGCCTGCATAATAGCCTGCATTGTTTCTTTTAAAGATTTTATTTCTGCCATAAGCTCACCAACAGATGGACCTTCATCTTTTACATTTTCTTCTGGCTTCATTTCTGTTTTTTCATCATGTAAAAACTTGCTTGCTTCTGCAATTTCTTCTGGCTTCATTTCTGTTTTTTCATCATGTAAAAACTTGCTTGCTTCTGCAATTTCTTCTGGTGTAGAATTTTCATCTCTCGCAAACATGGCAAACATTTTATTTTTTATAGCTTTTAAACTCATTTTTTTGCCTCCCTTATTAACTTTATTCTTAATTTCTGGTTTACTATCTCTAACAGCTACCCTATGCCCAGCCCTACCATTTTTTACGATAGCGATATGATTACCTCTTATTTGTTTTTGAATAATAGTATTATCATTCCCTAACTCCCAAAAACAATCATATCCGCAAGACACCTCTCGTTTTTCTTTGGATGTTATCTCATCAATTAGCATTGGATCATAAATCATTAAATCAGCAACAATGCAGTCATTATATTCACCAATGCCTCTTCTTACATCTCTACAAATACCTTTTAAGTATGTTCTACTATTTTGTGGAGTAACATCTTCTAGAGGGTGGTCATCCGTTACAGGTTTTCCTTCAAAAGAAGCAAGAGTAGCTTTGGAAAATACTTCTTCTGGGTGTCTCACTATTTTTACAGTATCATTGCTAGGCAATTCTTTAAAAGGAGTTTCACTGCCTAAATATAGTTGTTGTCCAGTTCTAGCAATTGGTACATTATGACAAATTAAAAAACCTTCTGGAGTTTTAGTTAAATTATCGGATATTTTAGAGCCATAATAAGATATCATTTCATTTTCTCACCACCTCACATTATTTTTAAAAATTGATTTTTAGTCATATTGCGAATAGTTCCACCATAATAAACTTTATGCGGAAATTTAATATCATTAATGTCTGTTAAAGGTTCTGGATAGCATCTGCAATTAAATATATCTCCGGCATTATAATTTCCATAAGATTTTTTGTTTATTAATCTTTCAGGACTAGGAGGATAGTTAAAGTTGATAAGTACTCCTTCCATATGAGAGTGACTTTTTCTCACTCTACTATCTTCACTAGTTCGCCATACATACCAATTAAGACCTATAGCTTGAGCTCTTACTCTTGTTAATGCAGTTTGAGCTTTGCTTGTTTCTGTTCTTGCTATTAATTGTGCCCTAGTTTCACTTATATGTGGATAATACCTAAGAATTTCATCTCGTATATCTGTAGCACGTTTTCCTTCTAATACCCCTTTTGCTATTCGCCTATCGACATATTTGGCAATATCCAAAGGTAAAGATGATATATAATTTGCATTTTGGTTTATCAATTCATTAAAAGTAACTCTTATTTGTCCAGTTAATCCTTTTTGTAATTCTTTATATATCATCTTACCTTGACTACCTTTATTAGCAGCTTGTCTCCAAGATTTTACGTTGTCGGAAAAAAGTTGAGTAATCATTCCTTTAGCCAACGCTTCCGCTTTTTTTATAAATGTAGGCTGTCTAGCTAAGGACTTTATTGTGCTTGTAATTAAAAAAGGACTATCAAGATTTTTTAATTCATCTTGTAGTCCTTGTATTAGCTTTTTTATAGCATTAGCATAAGCTTTTTCAATTGTCCTTTTCATTTTCCATTTGTTGTACTTCATTACTTCAACCACCATTAATATTAGGTTCTAATCCAAAATCTGTTTCTACAGGTATATCAATTTCATTACTTGCCTTATCTATATCTTCATCGGTAATATTTGTCCACATACCTGTAGTATCACTCATTTGTTTATATTCTTTAAGTGCTATTCTATCTGAAATAATTCCACTATCTCTAGCTTCTCGAATAGCAGTTGACTTCTTAGCAACGATATCCGCAAGTTTTTCTTCTGTTGCTCGTTGTACTGGATTAAATCTAAAATCTAAATCATCAGGAATAACTCCCCATGTACTCATAGCTATTATTGGTAACAACTTTTCTACTATTGGTCGCAATGTACTTTCTTGTTTTTCTTCTATCATATCATAATAGTTTTGCAAATCACTTTCCCCTGTGGCATTTAATCCAGCGGGAGAACGACCAAATAATCTAGTAACGGGAATTCCAGCAGCACCGCTTATATCCATTATGAATTGTTGATAAACATCACTTAATCCACTAAATGTATATTGATGAGTACTAAAATCATCTTCTTTATCCAGTATTTGCATACTAAAATTATTCATCAACCAATTTTGAGATTGTACTGTATCATATAACTCTCTTTGGCTATTAACATCTGTAGTTGATAAAAGCTGACCTAAATCACTCATTTTAAGTACTCTTAAATTAGCTAAAAATGTTAGGTTGGCTATATTCCAACTAACATTATCACGCTTTTTTAATTCATCATAAATTGATTCTATTACTGAAGCTCCCCAATATTGCTCAGCTAACCATTCCCAATAAGGTAACTCATCTCCAGTAAATCGAATAACACGACTGTGATGAATATTGATATTTATATTAGTTTCTGGGTCTGTTACATAGTAATATTCTGGTAGTCCATATTCAGTGTCTGATATATCTGTTACTAATCCTATCCCAGGATAACAACCATTCCATCTATCAAGGATAAGCATTCCCTTGAAATCTCCAGGCATTATACTATCTAAATCTAAAGGTTTACTTAAATCTTCCCCTTGCCCTTTTATTAGCATTATACCTAAAGCACCGCCATACAACCTTCCCCAACGTAAACCCTGTGTTATCTTTTTTATAATACTTGTTTTACGTTCTACGGATTTTAATTCTGTTATCGCTTCTGGTGTTAAGTTAGATGTAATCTTAATCCAGTTTTTGGTCATATCCTGCGGAATAACATCAATGATATTTCTAATTATCCAATGACTACGATATAAAGAATTCATCAAATTGAAGTTTCTTGTAAGCCTAGTAAGTGGATAATTTGTACTTTCTAGTAAACTAGGAGTAAAAGCTCCCATACGTGCCAACATATTTTGAAATGCGTCCGTTGCTTTGGCACGTATCATTTTTTTATTTTTATTACGACGCATTATTATACCTCCTTGGATTTATAAGAGTGAAGCAACCATAACGTACTGCGTCTGGTCCATGGTCTGCTATTTTTAAGGGTTTCTCTTTTGCTCGATTTTTCAAAGCTTTGTCGTCCCATACATAAGACTTCATTTCATTTATAGTATTTTTGCAATTATCTTTATGAAACAATAGTATTTTCTTTTTAAGTAAAGATGATACATGGCGAATACCTTCTAATACTTTATTATCTGCATTTATAGTATCCTCTGCTACTTTTCCTCTTAATCCTTTTTTACGAAGCAAAACTTTAAAACTAGCAGCCGAAGGGTCAATTACTACATAAGCAGGTGTTATGCTTTTATCGCCTACAAATTTTAATAAATCCTCTCCATATTCAAGGTCTGTTTTTTCAATACCAGTTTTTTTACTGTCGTAGTAATACTCGTTCACCACATATAATTTTTCATTATCATCATATACATCTAAGAAAACCATAGGATTTACTGTACCATAATCAATAAATATATAACGTTTCATTCTGAATATATTTCGACTTATATAATCTATTAATTCATCACCAAATAAATTATCATCATCAAAACAATCTTTATAAATAGCACCTTGTGCCATTACCCATAATCCTAAAATAAAACGCTGAAAAAATACTCCTGCATATCTGCTTTTATAAGACTGTATCACTTCTTGTGATAATGAAGGATTATCTTCCATCATAAAGTGTATATGAAGAAATTTTTTCTCTTTAGCTTTCTGTATCCAATCTGTATAAAAATAATGTACAGGACTTTCTGGATTACAATTAAACCATAATTTGGCACCTAAAATTGAACAACGACCAGTAGCTTGGTTAACAAAACTTTCTGGCATAAGTGCTACTTCATCTAATAACAGACCTGCTAAAGTAATACCCTGTATTAAATCTTGACTAGACTCATCACGCCCGCCAAAGATATAAAAATAATTCACTACATAGCCTTTTTGGATATATATCAAATTACTTGTTCTATCTTCTTCGATCGCAAATCCTCGAAGTATTAATACTGGCTTAAGCCATTTCCACACATTTCGCTTAAAACTACCAACCGTTTTTCCACACATTGCGAAATTTTGGGCATCAAAATATTTCATTGCCCATAAAACAAAAGATATTGCCATTGGTACAGTTTTGCCTGCACGAATAGAACCATCACATATAATACCGTTATATTTACTATATGGACTTTCCTTTTCCCACCATGTAAGTATCTGCAACTGCTTTCTACTAAAAGTATTAAATTTAATAACGGGCTTGATAATATTTTTTATTTTTTTAATCATCTCGCCATACCTCTTTAGTTGCATTTTCTATGGCTTTGGTAAAGCCATCATCTTCCATCAATGTTTCTTGACTATCATCTTTTGCTATTTCTTTCTTGAGTTTTTCAATTCGAAGTCTTTGTTCTTCTATAGATAATTCAATATTGCACTTTTCTTGTTTATCCCAACCAAAATATTTTTCAAGTTTCTCCCAAGCTTTAAACTTATCCATCATTTTTATAGAAGTCCCAAATTTACCTTGTTTTACCTCTTGAATAATAGATGTATCAATTAACTCACTATCTTTTAATTTCACACTATTTTTATTAAATGATACATAATCACGAATATCAGATTTAGCAACTTTAATAAAAAAAGAAATCATATCATCAACATCAATGTCTGTATGTTGACGCATGATTTCTTTAAGCTCTTTTATTTTATTTTTTATTCTAGGCTTTTCTAGGGTAACATACGCTTCTACACAAGCTGTAGCATAACTACATTTGTAAGCTTTTAAATAACTTTGCAAAGCATTACCGCTCATCACATAATATACGCAAAAATCTTGCTGTCGTTCAGTTAATTGAGGCTCATCATACACTACCTCACGCAGATTGTTAACCAAATCTGCATTCATTTTTTCTATTAATTTAGGTTGCGACTTTTTAACTTCTTTAGTTGCAACCTTTTTGGTATTAGGTTGCAACTTTTTCCAATGACGACTAGCCCATGATTTTATTGTTGATAAATTAATATCGTACTTTTCTGCTATATCTTTATATTTCATTCCTGCACAATAATCTTCAAAAGCTAAATCTTTTATATTTTTATTTGTCAAATCACCTCACCACCTAAATTTTTGTACTAAAAAAGCCACTGCAAATATAACAGTGGCTTAAATCCCGTATCATTAATTTTTATTATTCGATTTAAAAGTAGATACACTACCAAGTAAATGTAGTATACCATATTTGTCAAAAAATAACAATTATCGAGATTCAAAATTTATAGATAAACCTGCATTTATTTGTGCTAAAGTCTTTTTATTATTAACTTTTCGTCTACCCTTACCATTATTAGAGCCACCTTTTATTTGCTCTCCTTCTTGTAAGCTCATTGCCTTATACATTAAATTTTGCTGTCGTTCTTTTTCCCAATGATTGGCAAAATTCATATCTTGTGGCCACAATTCAGCTCCACATTCAGGGCATTTAAAGTAATCACCTTTAGCTTGCATATGCACAGCTTTACCTTCATAAGTTAAACAAATATTACACAAAATATCCTTACACATACATTAATCCTCCAAATACTAATAGGGTAGCCAAAAGCTACCCTTTAAATTATCCAATTAAAATTAAACTTATTCCCACTAAAATTACTACTGCACAAGTTCCTAAAATATATTTTTTATCTTGTTCACGTTCCATTTGTTTTAGTTCATATCTTGTTGGTATTCTCATAAATCAAAATCCTTTGCTTTATATGTTTTTTTATCTTTTACATCTCTAATAACTAAATTAAGCACCATATATCTTCTTCTACTAAGAAACTTTACAAATAAATTAACTACTCTTTGACAAAATCCTAATCTACCTTTATTTATTACTTTATTAGCTACTGGATCACTACAATGACCAGAATTTGTTAGGATATTTTGTTCGTATTTTTGCATTTTATCCCTTCTTTATATTTTTTATATCCATTAGCCATACATTTTTTCAAATCGGGTTTTCCTAAAATACATTGTTGTTTATGTCGCCTAAGACTGCATAAAAAGATGCCATCATCAAAATAACTATATTTACACGACATAATTATCACCCTTTCATATATTTAGCTATTTTAGCTTTTACTGCTTCCATCATTGATTGCTGACCATTTGCTTTATCTGAAAGTGCTTGCATTACTCTCTCATCTTCAGTATCTTTAGCGATTAAATGATGTATAACTACTTTTTCTTTTTGCCCTGGTCTATGCAATCGTTTATTTGCTTGTTGATATAGTTCTAAATTCCATGTAATGCTATACCAAATAACAATATTTCCGCCATGCTGTAAATTTAAACCGTGACCTGCACTAGCTGGATGAAGTAAACCCATTTCTATTTTGCCATTATTCCAATCTCGCAAATCTTGTATATTCTGTAATACTCTAGCTTTAGGAAATCTTTTTAATATCTTATCTTTATCATGCTGATACCAATAAATGACCATAAGATTTTTGCCTATGTTATCAACTTGTATTTCTTCTAAAGCATCAAGTTTATAATCATGGATATTTATAATATTTCTACCTTCATCATAAATAGCTCCGCTTGCAAATTGTAACAACTTACCTGTTAAAACGCCTGCACTACTTGCTGTAATTATTTCATCAGACATACTTAATACTAATTCTCGTTCAAATTCATAGTATTTTGACATGATATTTTTTGGTAATTTAATAGATACCTGATTATAAATAACAGGTGGTAAATCAAGGTAATCATCTGATTTTAGACTTACACAGATATCTGATATTTTGCTATATATTTCCTGTTCTGCATGCGGTAAGGTTTCATAACTAAAAACCACATGGCCATTTGTTTGTGCGGGCCTAAAATAATTTTTACGATATTGTGTTATAGTCTTACCTAACCTTTTACCACCATCTAATAAATATATTTGACTCCATAAGTCCATGAGTCCATTTGGTGCTGGCGTTCCAGTTAGTTCTACTATACGTTTGATAAAAGGTCTTATTCTTTTCAATGCTCGAAATCGTTGACTACGATGATTTTTAAATGACGATGATTCATCTATCACCACCATATCAAAATCCCACTTTTTACCTAAACTATCTACTAACCAGCCGATATTTTCACGATTGATAGTATATATATCTGCCTGCGTATTTAATGCTTTTTTTCGCTGTTTTAAATCACCACAAATTACAGATACTCGCAAATCTTTTAGATGTTCCCACTGGTTTATTTCATCTTGCCATGTTACTTGTGCTACTCTTTTTGGTGCTATTACTAATACTTTATTTACTACCCAATAATCATACATAAGCTCAGATATTGCTGTTAAGGTGGATACTGTTTTTCCCATACCCATATCCAGCATTAAAGCAATAGCTTCATTATTTATTATCTTATCTGTAGCATATTTTTGATAAATTCTTGGCTCGTATTTCAATCATAAATCACCTTCTTTGCTATACTCATTTATAAATAACTCAACGTGGTCTTTACTACTTATTACCCATACATCTACACCATGATTTATTAATTGCTTTATACGTTCCCATTGTATTTCTCTAGGGCTTTTATTTGGTGCTTTCAATTCTACGAAAACTACTTTCCCATACGGCATGATTACTATTCTATCTGGTACACCCGCCGTCCCTGGGCTAGTAAATTTCCAAACAATACAGCCCAATTCTTTTAACTTATCTGCGAAATATTTTTCAATCTGCTTTTCTAACATAATTCACCTTTCTTGAGGTATACAAAGTATACGTTGCCATATAGAGGTTATAAAAATTAAGAAATTAAAAGACATATGTACATTATTTTCTTAATTTCATGAATCTATATATAAAGTTTGTATACTTTGTATACCCAATAATAAAAACCTTTATAATATAACGTTTATAACAATATACATACCTATCTTTTCATGACGATCACATTTACAATGTACTCAACCGTTTAAATGCTCTTTGTAAACCATAACATTTTATTTTCATTGGACTTTTAGACTGAATCCAACCTTTTGTTTTTCTTAACACATCATTTATTTCTGTAGTCATAGCTCTAGTTAATTTCTTCACATCACCATTTAATAGTTCCACCCAAATTTCTAAAGCACATATTCTATCACGTTTGACAAGTGGTCCATTATATTCAAATCCATCACCACGAATGAAATCTTGCCTATCACTGATACTCAACTCTGCCCAATTTTCAGGTATTTCTTTTTCAATAAATTCACGTATCATGCCAGCTAATGGGCTTTCTTCAGTATGTTGTTCTTGTACTTTTTTAGCTTCTTGCTCCATTTCTTCATCAAGATACAATTTTTCGCCACCCTCATATAGTTCTTTAGCTTCCGCCCACAACTGGTCAATAGTATCTTCGCTAATTTCAAAAGGATTTAATCTTCGTTTATTCTTATCTACCATTATTGGCCACCAACGACGACCACCAGTTTGATCACGAATAAAATCATTATTATTTGTAGAAGCTATAAATATACACTGTCTAGGAAAACGTTCTGTACGTCTACCATACGCAGGTCGAAAACTGTCTTCACGCTTAGTAATAAAATGCTTTATTTGTTCAACTTCAGCTTTACGAACTGCCGATAATTCTGCAAGTTCAATAACCCAAAATCCTTGAATCTGTTCCATACCTTCTTTACCAATAACTGTACTCATACTGTCAGAACTCCATTTTTTGCCAATACGACCAATAATATAAGATTTACCTATACCTTGACCGCCAACTAACGTTACTACATAATCAAATTTCGTTCCTGGATTAAACACCCTAGCCACACCTGCACAAAACATCTTTCTAGTCATTGCACGATTAAGCTTCGTATCTTCGGCTCCTAAATAATCTATGAATAAAGTCTCTACTCGATGCTTACCGTCCCATTTAATACTTTTTAAATATTTTTTTACTGGATTAAAACTATGTTTATGAATAGTTTCTAATATAGCATCAGCGATTATATCCTTACCTTTTATGCCATATACATCAGATATATAATTTCGCAGAGCACTATCATCAGCGTCAATCCAATCACTAACATTATTATCTTTACGCCATACTAATTTATCTAAAACAACCATTCTATGAGCAAACTCATCTAAAGCAAATTTACCTTTTAAATTAGGATCATTTTCTAATATTAATTTCACATTATGAGGCGTATTTTCATATCCGCCCCAACGATTTATATTCATCTTAGCAGTCCATTTTGTATCAATATCTGTTAGAACTTCGAATTCACTATATACATCAGCCGTTTTTTCTTTACCGATGGTTTCTTTTACTACTTCATCAGATACAGCCAAATCTTGCATAGCTTTATAACTTGGCAATCTTCCCGTTGGAGTACCTTCTGATACTTCATCATCTAACTGTCTAAATTTATGCAGTCTTACCATATCAAAAGCATTTAATAATTTTCCACAAGCGGGGTCGGTACTATGATGACTGTAGATAAAACAATTATTATAAACAATAGCACCAGCTGATGTACTTCCCTCAGCATAGGTATATCTATCATCAGTACCACATGGTACATATATATCAGATAAATATTTTTCTATAGCTTCTTGAATAGTATATGAGCGACAAAAAGCACCAATAATTCCTTTTTTACTAAGTGGATCTTCCTGTTTATCTACCGTTTTTTTGATATCTACTTGAACTCTACTACTCACGGGCCAAAAACTTTGGTCTTGCCAATTATCATATCGATTTAAATATTCATCAGCATCTACCCAAACGCCATCATTGTATTTGAAAATAAATTCACCATCTTGACTAGTACTAGGAAAATACATCAATCTATGCGGTTGATATGTGGTATCATCAAATAAATCAATATCGATATCATTTGCTATCATACGGCTTATTGCTTGATATTCATCTGGATTCACAGGACGATTTATCGGTATGACTAATCTATACCTAGGTTTATTTTTACTATGCTTATGCGTACTATAAATACAACAAGCTACATTACCTATCGTAAAAAATAAATTATCCCAAAAATCATTAGTGGCAAAATCAGCGTCCAGTGTTATAACTGAACGCCATTGTACATTTTCAGCGACTCGCCTACCTTCTTTTAATGCCCCACCTACAAAACCGCCAACATCTTTAATATCATCTTGCTTTGACTTAGCAAATGATTTATATTCAGCAACTGTTTCTCCTGTCCTTCTAGTCTTTGATAACTTTAAAAGAAATGACGACCATGGCAATTGTTTATTTTTCCATTTTTTAGATTTTCTACTACTAGCTACAGCAATAGACACTTCTCCGTCATATTTTAACTTGGACAAATTGTCTATGTTCAAAGCGGTATTTTGCATTATTAATTCACGTCCTTACACCGCCTCTCTTTGCGGTAAAATTTGTTTTTCAGGTTTAAATATATCGCTGCAATTATCATAATTAATATTAGCTTTATCAGCCCATTTGATAATCTCATCATTTATTTGCCTATTATTATGCGCAGGTTTATTAGCAAATAATTTTGCTTGTATTAATTTATTATTTTGTACCTCAATACAAGCTTTTAACTTACCTTTATCGTCAGACATTAACACTATATTTGATTTACCTGTATAAACAGCGTCAACATAATTACCTACGCAATTTCTAAAAGTTTTACCTACATTGCGAAGTACATCTGAATTCTCCGGTAAATAAAATTTAATACTATCAAACTGCATAGCTAATCTTCTACAGATTGGGTCATTGATATTAAAAGCTCTAAATGGATGTTCCTGTTTATAAATAGCTGTTACTAAATAATCATGTAGATTAGCAGGAGCCGGTTTTTCTTGCCAAAGTGTAGCTTTATCTTTCAATTTAAATATCATATAAATAGCGTCTTCACATGAAATTTTATCTTGAGAATTATGCCACCAACGCATTAATGCATTGATATATTCTATTCCCCAGTTATCAGAAATTAGTGCTAATTGATTTAATAATGTGCGGATATCTCGTCGCCATAAAAAATCAAATTCCAAACAATTATTAATATTATTGAAGGTATCTATATTACCTTGAGCTATAGTATAAATTTGTTTATGACGTAATAATAAAAATGGTTTATCTTTTACTAATCGTCTAATCATCGGCTTATTTGGTAAATTTGCTATTTCTAATAATCCTGATATTGTATCCTTTGCCTTACTTATGATTTTCAAACGCTCATCAGATAAATACGCATCGTCTAAATCATAAAAATTCCTATCAGCACTACCATAATAAAAAGGATATTTACGATATATATAGTTATAATCAGTAACTGATAAATTATTTAAATCTGTAAAAACTAATCTATAAGCTATATTCAATATAGGTTTTATAAAATAACTGCCTTTGTTTTCATGACATACGTACATCGATTTTATTTTAAATTTAAATTTAGATTCTAGCTTTTTGGATAATCTCTCACGAAGAATTTTCAATATCTTTTTGAAATCTACAGCATATATACTTGTAAAATGTCTGTGATTTAAAAATTTTAAATTAGTATCTCTGCTAAAACTTGTATCCAGGATATTACATAAGTTATAATTAATAATGAGTTTATGATTTATATATCTTTTATAAATTGCAGTCCTTTGGGCTACATTAAAAGATATAGTCTCTTTATATAGTCTGTGGTGAAACATATAGTCACTGTCTTCATCGCAGACTATTTCTTTACCCGATAAAGTCAAACGTAAACTATCTTTATATTCATCAAGACTAATCCTCATGCTGAGCGGGGAATAATCCCCGTCAGCCATAAAACTAAAATCATTTTTTTGCGTAGCTTCCGTAAAACGTGAACCACATTTAGGACAATATATAATCTGGTCATTTGGTCGTATACCATAATAGTTTCCTACACCTTCCCATAAGGATTTAAAACTATGACCACAACTAGAACAATGATACATATTCGTAAACTTATTACCATTATTTAAGCTTTTTAAGCCACCCTCATAAAGATAGAATAATTTCGGCATATATAAGTCATATATTCTCAAATTAGTCACCTCAATCCCAGATATCGTCATCTTCTTCGTCTACTGGTTTAATTTCTGTATTTTTTATAACTTCTTTTTTATCTTCAGCTTTAATCTCTTTAGCAGCAGCTTTGATTTTATCTGCTTCTTTTTTAGCTTCAGCTTTTTGCTTTTCATCATACATATCGCACATTTTTATAGTTTCTTCACAAGCTTTATACATACGTTCCAAATAATCTAAGCTATTGACAAAATTCTTATCATTTTCTTCTATTTTTAATTCAGCACGCAATTTTTTAATTTCATCAAGTTCTTCAATTTGTTTTTCCATAAATTTTTTTAATTGTAATGTATTTATTTTTTTATCAGCCATTTTATTACTCCTTTAATTAACATCAACATATAATGTACGGAATCAATCTTTCTTATAATACTTGGTTATATAACCATCAGCATTTAAAATTAACTCCGGCGCCCAATCAATAGCAGTTCCCATTATTTTATTAGCAAGTTCTAAGGATTTATCTATACCAGCAGCAACACAATCAAGAATAACTTCATCATGTACATGCATAACAATCTTAAAACCTGCCTGTTCTAATCTAATCATAGCGACTGCTAAACAATCTCTAGCAATTGCTTGTACTATATTTTCAGTAAGTTTTCCACCATAAGTTTCTAACCTTTCCCATGTACGAGATACCTGATTTGTACCTTCATATGTGATTTTGTTATTCTCAACACGAGGTCTAATATATGTTAATTCTCGCCCTGAAGGTAAACATATACGAAGCATACCCGCTCTATAATAAAAAGCCATATTATGATGAATTTTCACTTTTGTTTTTTCATTTATAGCCTGTTTAGCTGCTTTATCCACAATAGACCATAAACGAACAATATTTGGACTAGCTTTTCTCCATTTAGTTACAATATCGATTAATTCTTCATCAGTAAGCCCCATTTTATCAGCACCCATAGCTTTTAAAGCTCCCATACTGCCCTGATAACCTAAAGCAAGTTCAGCTATTTTCCCCTTTTGTCTAAGTTCACCATTAATACCATGTTTTACCACTGGTACGTGAAACATCTGACTAGCCGATGCACAATAAATATCACCGCCATCAGCAAATACTTTCATACGCCAATTTTCTCCACTAAGCCAGGCAATAACTCTAGCCTCAATAGCTGAAAAATCAGCTACTACAAATTTATTCGATTTAGTCGGTATGAAAGCAGTTCTTATTAATTGAGATAATACATTTGGAACATTCTCATAGAAAATTTCAAATGTTTCGGCGTCATCATGTTTTAATAATTCTCTAGCATCGTCCAAATCACTCATAGAATTACGAGGTAAATTTTGAACCTGTACTAATCTACCTGCCCAACGTCCAGTACGATTAGCACCATAAAACTGAAGTAATCCTCGAATTCGTCCATCAGCACATTGAGCATTCTGCATAGCTACATATTTTTTTATTGAAGTCTTAGATAGCAGCATTTTTAGCTTTAACATATCTTTGACTTCTTTATTTTTTACTATTTTTAAGAGTTCCAATACCGTAGTTTTTGTGATTTTAGAGGGAAAAAACCCTTCCTTTTCCAGTATCCAATGTTTTAGTTGTTCTGTAGAATTGGGGTTATCTAGATTAGATATATCTTTAGCTTCTGCTGAAATTCTATTTCTAAAATCAGTATCAACTTCTACAGCTTTATCAGCTAATTGTCTATCTAATCCAATACCTCTATCATTTATTTGTTGGTCTAATACCCATAAATTTTGTTCAAAATCTGTAGGTTTGAATTTAATCATTTTCTTACGTAAATAGCGTTCAACCTCTACATCACGTTTATTATATTCTTTAAATAAATTCCAATTTTGTATATCATGCTTTGGTAAATTTCTTGTTCTGCCACCATTAGTATTAGTCGGCTTACAAGGCTTCGAAAATTCCATTATTAATTTTCGTCCAATATTCATTTTGGCTTTATCTTCAGCTAATCTAAAAATTCGACAATCCTCAGCAAGAGAACCATACAATCCTAAATTCAAAGATAACACCATAGTACATTGCCATTGTGCCGGGTCTAAAAAATAATTATCATCATAAAAACTATTAATTGTTTCGCCACCAAATAAATAATGACTTAATAACACTCTCTCAAATTGAGCATTATATGCTGTTTTTAAAACCGCAGGGTCGATTAAATCTCTTAAAACCTGTTCAGGAATATCTTCACCTTGAGCTAAATCTATAACATTAACCATTTCATCATCATATGCATAGCCAAATAATAATATTTCTGCTTCTTCAGCATATTTGTAGACCCCAACTTTTTTTAAGTCGAGGTCACAATATGTTTCTAAATCAATAGATAATGTTCTCATAAAATACCTCCTAATAAGGCTTTATTCAAACATATCCTCATCTTCGTCATCAGTATTTGCAAATTCTGTTTCAAATTCGTCATCATCTAATACTTCAAAATCATCTTCTGGATTAGACGCACCGCCTAATGGCTCACCATCTTTTACTTTTTGGATATTACCTAATCCAGCAGCAATACCTGAACCTGCATCTGTTTTATAAGCATAAAATGTTACTGATACATTAGCATAACAACCACTATACACCGCAGAACGGTCAAGAATAGGTTTTATTTTTCTATCTACAATCTTAGGTGCAGTATTGGAATTTGCGTTTATAAAGTAGCATCCTTCATATGCATCATCATCAAAACGGTCAGTATCTCCATCTCGAAGAGGTACTTTTAAATTAGGTGGAATTTTACCATTTTTATTCACTACTTTAGATTTACCTATATTTTTAGCAGCTTCTATAGCTCTCTTTATTTCAGCTATTTGTTTTTTATCAGTTTTAGGAATTATGAGTGATGCACCATATTTCAAATCCCCATTTGGTGTTTCTTTTGGTTCCCAAATATTAGCATAAGAAAGCCTTACATTCTTTAAAGTTAACTTTGTATCATTCATATTTATAATCTCCTTTAATCAAGTATTTCAAAATCATTTTCAGGGCTATTATATTCAGGTCGCGGGTCATCAATATCAACAAGTGTAGGTTTACCAGATATTTTAGTGATTAAATCATCAAGTAAAATACTAAATGTTTTTTTACCTAATAACTTAGTCAATTCAGTTATAGACTTTAATTCAGGTTCTTTCATAAAGTCAGATGAATCAATATTCGCTTTTTGTAATCTACCAATTACAGCATCAATATCACTATATTTTCGAGAACTTTTACCTTCTACTAATTTATAGCCTGGCCATGTCCTACCTTGTAGTGCTTCAGATAACGCATAATCTTTTATTTGTTTGGCATAATGAATAAGAGGTTCTATCCTATTCAATGCATCAGCCATTTCTTCATCAGACATAAATTCAGGATCAATAAAATCATACTTTGCTACACTTAAGCAATATTCAGAGTATTTTTTACAACGCAATGAAGCCCTACAGAATAAACACCACTTACCAGCATTGAATTCTCCTATGCCATCATAGGCAAGTTCAGCAGTTGGTTTTACAATATTTTCTCCCCATTTAATCAAATCTTTTACTGATTTTTCTTGACTAGATATCCCACCATTACGTGGCTGAAATATAGTCATTTGGATAGTATCAAAATCATACATAAAACCAAAATTACTGATTATACCTAAGGCATACATCTGCATTTGTGTATTATCAATAGCACTGACAGCTACACCTTTACCATATTTTAAATCTACTATTTCTACATATTTATCAGTAATAATCACTAAATCTCCTGTACCAAAACCCTCTTTTGCCCATTCGCTATAATCAATCTTTTCTTCTATTGCTATATAAGCTGTTTTATCTATGCTTAATGCTGTATTAATTTTCTCTATACAAATATCTATATATTCAAATACATAATCAAACATTGATTTATTATAGAACTCTTGATTTCTAAATTGTTTTGGTAGGGTAACATTGGTATGATTATGCTTTAAATAATACTTTAGATAAAATTCTCCGATGGCATGAGCTAATGTACCCTCACGTGCAGCTGCTGTTTCTTTGTCAGGATATGTTTCCTCTAATCGGGCACTAGGTGGACAAGATAGCCACCTTTTACTACCCGATGCACTCAATAAGGCATGTGCTGGCTCGGTCATTCGCCAAGAACTTCCTTTCTAAATTCATCTATCTTGTCAATTGGAATATCACTTAATTTTTTTAATTCCCATTTGTGTAAAGTATCTTTCATTCTCCCCATCAATGTATCATCTGATTTTTTGGCTTCCATTAAATCTTTTTTTAAGTTATCTCTCAATTCTTCTTCGCTCAATTGAGGTTTAGTGCTATCTTCTTTTACTTCTTCATCAGCTAAAGTTTCATTTTTTACTTCACTTTTCTTTGCCTTTTGTCTAGTAACTTTTTTTACTGGTTTTTCAACAATTTCTTCTTTTTCTTCAGTTGCAACATTAACCACTGCATTTTTTGTATTTGCTTCTAAAGCTTTCGCTAATGCTCCTATAGCTTGTGCTAATTGTTCAGTTCCTTCAATTGTTACTTTTACATTTAAATCCATGATATTAACTCCTTTTATAAATTAAGTTTTTATGGTAGACTTTAGTTAATGTTTTTTTATTTGTGCTGATTAGCCATGTGCTGGTCAGCTTTTTTTAATATGGAAAAGAATTTATTAATATTATCTAAAACTATTGGCAAATCTTTAGGTTTAAAAATGCTGGGCGTTAATTTAATAGCAATCCCCTTTTTCTCATTCGTTTCATAGATTGTCTGCATATTCTCAAATCCTTTGCATATAGTTTTCATATTCTGAATAAGGTATACGTGTAATACGTCCATCTCTTTTGGCTTTTATTACTCCAGTACGTACTCTTTCATAAATAGCTCCATAACTTACTTTCGCTTTTTTAGCAAATTCACTTATAGTCAATGGCCCTTTTTCTATATCATTTAGATTTTGTTGTACCTCTATGACTTCTAAATGTTCTTGCTGAACCTTTTTGGCGATATTAATTAGTTCATCAATCTCTTTATCTAGATTTTCTTTCAAAGCTTCTAAAGCTCGAATTTTTATTTCACACTCTAAATTCCAATCAGGCATATACATAATCTCCTTTCAATTTATTTGGTTGCTACCCATAGATAAGCTATAAATTTTGATACAGCGGTTTCATCAATAACCCACCGCCAAGCGTTCGTTACAATAAATAATCGATGTGTAGTATACGCCCCACAATATGATGTATTAGATTTTTGGGGTATTTCTAATAAGCAGTTTCTCATTATTATTTAATTGTTTTTTATATTGTGGGGTATACACCACACACCGACTATAGGGTTTAATACATAGTAATAACTAGACTAAATTTTTTATGTTATAATCACTATAGAAGGAGGTGATTATAATGTATATTAAAGTAAAAGCTACAGGTTCTGATTCTCTCATTACTATACCTAATGTAACTCTTATTAAAGAAATTCAATCCGATGATGTTCGAGAATTTACAAATTTTGACAGCCTTAATTTTTTAGATTCTTGTGATTATATTTTTGTTGGTTCTTTTAAATTACACATTAAAGGTAGTAAAATTGATTTTGTAGTCATTAGAGATTAAACATTTTTAAATTAAGAGTACAGTTACAGCTGTACTCTTTTTGAATTTCAATGATATCTTTAATCATATTTTTAGCCTCTAAAGAGCTACTTACTACTGCATTTATACTTAAATTAAATGATGTATTAGGTTGTTGTTCATTAATTTGTCGCTTGAGTTCGGCATTTTCTTTTTCTAATTCTTCATAGGTTTTTTTCACATTATCACCTCTTTTAATAACCACTTTTCAATTTCATCTTTTTTTAAAAGTCTTGCGGAAATTGTTATTTCGTGAGACTCTTTTTTTATACATAGAGCAATCGTACCTGTTTTATTTGGAATGCTTAAAGCTCCTTCATTTAAATCAGTACAATCTTCAGGTGCAAATACATTGTTATAACCAGCATTGCGAAAAATACCTGCTGTTAATGATTTGCCAAGACCTGTACCATAAAGACAGACATTGATATTATTTTTTACACAATAAGCCAATATTTTTTGCTGTTGTGATGTAAAAATACAATCTAAATAATCTTTAAATAATAATCTTTCCTTCATTAAATTATCTCCTCTCTATACGCTTTAAGCGTTATTGGATTGTAAAAAAATAAGGTCTTTATAAGACACACCATAAACTTTTTCTATAGCAGGTATATATTTAGCATTTGGCATGGACTTTCCTCTATCCCATGCACCAATGGTATCTTTACTTACACCAATTAATTTAGCAGCTTCTTTTTGAGATAAATTTTTATTTACTCTAGCTGCCTTAATGGTTATTTTCATTTTTTTATCACCTCACTACGCTTTAAGCATATCACGCTTAAAGCGTTTTGTAAATAGCTAAAACGTATTTTTTTATTGATAAATTGATTTTTTTACACTTTAATCGTATAATTTAAGTAAAATAATACGCTTAAAAGGAGGCGTTACAATGACCAATAAAAGTAATAAAGAAATATTTTCCAATAATTTAAGATTCTTTATGAAACAAAAAAATAAATCTCGCAAAGAAATATGTGATGATTTAAATATTAAATATACCACTTTTGCTGATTGGTATAATGGAAATAAATATCCCCGTATTGACAAAATTGAACTATTAGCTAAATATTTTAATATCCAAAAATCAGATCTTATAGAAAATAAAGATGATATAAACAAAAATTTAACAGAATTAACTGAAAAAAACAACGAAACAATTCCTCAAATTAGAGTTATTCAACGAGCTATGACTAATGTTGATGAAAATAAACGTAATGAGATGTTAGCTCTCTTAAAAACATCCTTTAAAGATATTTTTGACGAAGAAGATGATGATAATTAAACCTAATTATCAAAAAGCTGAAATACTTGCTAGAAAATTTCTAAAGGATAGTAAAGTTGAAGGATTCCCACTAGATTTAGATCTTTTTAGAAAAGTATATAATAATACACATAATACAAGATTACGCATAAAATCATTTTCATGGTATATGAGAAAATATAATGTTGATTATGATTTCATGACCAAATTTATTAATAGTGAAGATGGTTGTTGTTTTTATTCAAAAGAAGAAGAAAAAGCTATTATTATTTATAATGATT
>OGZD01000617.1_pt1 | contig 36347 bp, 37 predicted proteins | sample 1576701 | NCBI WGS metagenome assembly OGZD01 (sample SAMEA3541487, study PRJEB24748) | human gut metagenome | biome: human gut; feature: human-associated habitat; material: faeces | place: China | collected 2012
CAGAGGATATGAAAAAGTTCTTATCTGAAATAGCTGATGAAACAGTGGATTTAAAGTCCTTGGGTATAAGAGGAACAGATAAGAAGAAAATGACAGATATGTTGTACCAGTGTTATGGGTTGAAGGATAATACATAGTAAAAGTGTTCTTGAAGATTTTGGACTCGCCCTGAGAGGGGAGGGTGCGGACATTTTCTTGGACAGGTTAAACAGCCAATCCAAGTCTACGTCTGTACTCCATAGGACTCATGTATCCTAATGGAGTATTAATAAGGTATTGTGTCCAAATTGAGAGTTTGTTTTGGGGAATGCTTGAAGCTGACGGGATATTCTTGTTTAAATTGTCGTTGTATGTTATAAATAAATCACAAGTATAACAACACGTAACAAGGAGAAAACCAACATGTACGATTATTTAATAGTAGGCGCCGGTCTCTACGGTGCCGTATTCGCCCATGAGGCGAAGAAAGCGGGCAAGAAGGTTCTGGTGATTGACCGCCGCCCGAATATTGCAGGAAATGTGTATACAGAGCCGATGGAGGGCATCCAGGTTCACAAGTATGGCGCGCATATTTTCCACACGAATAATAAGGAAGTCTGGAATTATGTAAATCAGTTCACGGAGTTTAACCGTTTTACGAACTCTCCGGTGGCGAATTACCATGGCGAGCTGTATTCCCTGCCGTTCAATATGTACACCTTCAACAAGATGTGGGGTGTCGTGACTCCGCAGGAGGCAGCGGCGAAGATCGAGGAACAGCGCAAGGCAGCAGGCATCACGGAGCCGAAGAACCTGGAGGAACAGGCGATCAGCCTGGTTGGTACGGATATTTATGAGAAGCTGATCAAGGGCTATACACAGAAGCAGTGGGGAAGAGAGTGCAAGGATCTTCCATCCTTCATCATCAAGCGTCTTCCGGTCCGTCTGACCTTTGACAACAATTATTTTAATGCGCTGTATCAGGGTATTCCGGTGGGCGGCTATACGAAGATGGTTGCCAATATGCTGGACGGCATCGAGGTTCGCCTGGAAGAGGATTATTTTGAGAATAAGGCTGATTGGGATGCGATGGCAAAGAAAGTAGTTTACACCGGTGCGATCGATGCGTATTTTGAGTATTCGTTGGGCGTTCTGGAGTATCGTTCCGTGCGCTTTGATACAGAGGTTCTGGATATCCCGAATTTCCAGGGCAATGCGGCAGTGAACTATACGGATGCGGAGACTCCGTGGACGCGTATTATCGAGCATAAATGGTTTGAGTTCGGCAAGGATGCCGATGGCAATGATCTGCCGAAGACGGTCATCAGCCGCGAGTACAGTTCTGAGTGGAAGTTAGGCGATGAGCCGTATTATCCGGTCAATGATGCGAAGAATGGCGCGCTGTATGAGAAGTACAAAGAGCTGGCCAAGAAGGAAGAGAAGGTGATCTTTGGCGGTCGTCTGGGCGAGTATAAGTATTATGATATGGATGCGGTGATTGCTTCGGCGTTGGAGCTGGTGAAGAAAGAGCTGTAGGAGAATTTTTGATTGTTATCCGGATCGGCGGATGGTTTCGGAATCATGGATTAGATGGGAAGCTACCTGCTGATTCAGATAAAATGGTGAAATGAAAATTGCAAATTTTTAAATTGCTAAAAATTGTAATTTCGCTTGAATCTTACGGATTATAATGTTATATTATATATAAAGGATGCCACCGATAGACGGTTTGGTTCCCTAGTGATTAAGACAAGAAAATAGCCGCAATCGTGTCAGGATGGGCGGCTATTTTTTTGCGCTTTTTTCTACATCTTTGCCAAGTGAATATCCGGCTTTGAAGCAAGTTGCGCCGAAACTCAAAATCGCTAGTACAATTCCAATGATTTCCATATGGCATCCCTCCTCTCAGGTAGATTCCCTTGCAGGTATCTATGTAATCAGAGGGTACGCAGCCCTCTGAAAGAGGACCAAGCCGCCTACCGTGTTATGGTGGCATCCATAGATTGATTGTATCACATTTCTTTTAAATTCGAAAGTTTTTTTGCACTGTTTAAATATAAAAATGCACATATTATTTTTGCGTGGGCATCAATTTCTCCAAATCCTCCATCATTCTCCCCAAATCCCGTTCCACCACCTCATACACCAGCACATCCGGCTTATTTTCGTTCAAAAATTCCGGCTCGAATGCCTGCCAGTGGTAAAAATCGGTATACGCAAAGTATTTTGGCAGTCCGACCAGCAGGGCGGTGCCGAAGGAGTCGCGGTAGATCGTGATGCGTCGCGGGTCGGGCGCCTGGTCTGCTGAGATGTGGGCGATGTTGCCATCGTCGGAGGCACTGTCGTAGTGGATGGTTACATTGTTTCGGTAACCGGATACATCTGCTTTGGTATCGTCGCACATGGATTCTGGCATGTGGAACAGGTTTGCCAGATCGCCCGGATCGCGTGGCTCATAGGTGACAGTGACGTCCTCGATCGGCGTGGAGGTGCCGCCAGCGGCATCGATGATCTGCCCGGAGACGAGAAATCCGGCAGCATCGTTCCAGTGGGTGTCGGTTTTGAAATACCACTGATAGTCCCGGCGGTTTTTGAGCTCCGGGTATGGATTGACAACTGGGACATTTGTGTGTATTTCCAGATAATCGAGCAGTTCACTGCGGCGGGTAGGTCCGTCCGGTGCGGTGAAGCCATCCGGGAGGAATTCGCTGCATACGCCTTCTTTATTGGGAGCACACAGGAAGATAAATTCGGTGCCTTTTTCTTTCCAGGCGTCGTGGACGGTCTGGAGTTTGTGTGCCAGCATCTGGAGTTCCCCGGCGGAAAAACGGTTGGTGCCGAGGAAGTCCTCGACAGAGCTTCCGAGCGTGTAAAAGTACCAGCCATCTTTTCCGGTGATGACGTCCTGCGAGTCTCCGAACTGGAATAAGGAGAGGTTTAAGCGGGCGTTCAGGCTTAAGAAGCGGTTGCGGAACGCCGCGTGGTCGTTGATCCAGTCCTCAACACCGGATGGAAAGGTATCGATGGTTTCCAGCGACAGAGTTGGAAATGCCGCCAGACTGCGGTTTTCGCCGGTGCCCTCATCGGCTGTGGTTTTCAGGATAGGAAACAGCAGGTTGGGGGAGAGGATGCAGGCGAAGAAGACTGCGATCATGATATGAGTGCGTTTCATAGGATAAAGTCCTCAATTCATAAATTTTTATTCATTTCTTGAATTTTCCGTAGTGTTTATGGTTTCATTGATAGCATTTTCGGAAGATTCGCCGTTTACCTCTTTTTGAATAGTAGCTTCTTCCGGTATATTTGTTTTTTTCAGTTCATCGTCCTTTTTCGGCTTTTCAGCCGCTTCGGAAGCATCGGTTTCTTCTATTATTTCTGCGTCCTCCACCGCCTTCTCCGTCGTTTTCTCCACCAAATCAAACGTTACCTGCGCCTTAAACAGATCCCCATCGATATACAAACTAAACTGCCCGTTCTGCAATTCCGTCAGATCTTTGGCGATCGATAGTCCCAGCCCGCTTCCCTCGGTGGTGCGGGCGACGTCGCCGCGCACGAAACGTTCGGTCAGCTCGTCGGCACGGATGTTGAGCGGATTGGCAGATATATTTTTGATGGTGAAGACTGCCTGGCCAGCAGTACCGGTTTCTGGATTTCCGGGAACGCGGGCGAGGTCTACGTAGACGCGGCTGCCCTCCATCGCATATTTGCAGACATTGTTGTACAGGTTTTCAAGTACGCGCCACAGGCGGCGTCCATCGGCGCGGATCATCAGCGGTTCCCGCGGGGCATTGATGATGAGCTGCAGATGTCTGGCATCCAGTTTTTCTTCAAATTCGCCGTTGGTCTGAAATGCCATCTGGACGAGGTCAATGTCGGTAAATTCAAGCTTCACATTGCCGGAGCTTGCCTTGGATGCCTCGACGAGGTCTTCAATCAGTGTTTTGAGACGCTGTGATTTCTGGTCGAGCACATCAAGATAGGCGTTGATCCGCGCATCTTCAATATGTTCCCGTTTCATTAGGTTTACATAATTTATAATCGAGGTCAGCGGCGTTTTGATGTCGTGCGAAACGTTGGTAATCAGGTTGGTTTTGAGGCGTTCGCTCTTCATTTTCTCCTGAAGGGCGGTTTCAAGACCGGAACTGATGTTGTTGAGTCCCTCTGCCAGCGTGAGCTCCGGACCGTCAAATTCATCGAGATCAAGCTGATAGCTGGTCTCCCCGGCGGAGAGCTGGCGGACGGCATCGCGGATGGATTCCTGTTCGCTTGCCTGCCGGAACAGTATGTAAAAGATCCACAGGTTAAACAGCAGAAATACCAGCACAGTCAGACCTGTCAGCAGGTAAACAACGTATAAATTTGCATACACGCGGTCCCAGAAATACCAGGCAAGGCTGATAAGCGCTGTGTTGATTGCAAGATAGAGAACAAATCCGATGCCTAGGCGGCTGCGGAAGTTCTGCCGTGTTTTGAGGATCAACATTTTCTTCTGAATCCGGCAGATCAGGCTGGAGGTCCACAGGGTACCGGCGCGGTAGCGGCGCAGGAGGCTGAAAAAGAGCAGCAGTCCGCCCAGATACAGGACCAGCGCCTGCAGGCTGTGATCGGAGAAGTACCAATACTGCGATGGAATGACCAGATGCAGGATGCGGATGAGAATCAGGTCGCTTACAACCAGGGCGATCGCGGTCATGGCGGCAAAAAAGACGATGCCGGTTTCAGTGCCGCTCTTGTCGAAGCCGTGCAGCGTCACGTCGAAGCTGCGGTAACTCTGGTAGCCGGACACCCGGAACAGAAACAGGAAGCTTAAAAGCAGTCCGATCGTTGCAAAGATTGTCAGTGCAAATCCGGTCAGATACAGGTGCTGCCGGTGCAGGTATGCGGTATGCGTGCGCGCGTAAAGGTCAGTGACTGGATAATTTGTATCGATTCCGATCAGCAGATAATAGTCGCTGCCGGTGTACGGGTTATTGGATGCCAGTGCGGAAATGCTGCTGAGCGGGATCGCTTTCATGTTGGTGTCGTAGAAAACGGAATTGCCCGGCAGGTACGCGTAGCGCCCGTATTCCTTGACATTTTCCGGTGTCAGGGAATCGGTGTTTGTAAACTGGGTTGTTTCGCTCTGATCCGAATCTGGCTCCGTGTACTGGATTTTAAAATGCAGGTTGGATGGATTGGCGACGAAACGGTTATACACTGTGTAATAACGATGCAGTGTGTCCATGATCTCGACCGCCGCATCCTCCAATGTGCTGCGCTTCCGGCTGGCAGAACGGTAGCTGTAGATCCGCTGCGGCTCTTGAACCGACCATTCGACGTAGCCTTCGCGGCTCTTGACGCCGTCTGCCGGTTCAGAAACCTTCTGGCAGTTAAAGTCGTCGTCGAGCTGGTACCCCATGGATTCCAGATAGGAAATCAGGGAGGACAGGGAGAAATTTTCGGTCTCGCTTGGTCCAAAGGTCATTTTGAGCATCCGGCGCGAGAGGTCGATCGAGCTGTCGGCACCGAAGACGTCCTGATATTCCATATATAGGAAGATATCGTTCAGATCGTTATTAAATTGTGTGTTAAATTCCGCGGTGTCCTCATAAGGAACCGAGCCAATGCCGGTCAGCCCCAGCCCGAAATTTCCATTGATATACATGAGGCTGATACCGATGAGTCCCAGAATCAGGAAAAACAGATGCGCGAGGCTGGCGATCCATTTCTGGATCTGCATCGGAATATGTGAGAGTTTTGTCATAAATTTTGCAACTCCTAACTTCTGTTAGATGGATGATTCACATTTTTACTGCTTCTCAATTTTATATCCAACACCCCAGACAACCTTCAGATAGCGCGGCTCCCTCGGGTTAATTTCGATCTTTTCGCGGATATGGCGGATATGAACCGCAACTGTATTGTCCGCGCCGATCGCCTCCTCATTCCAGATCGCCTCGTAGATCTGGTCGATGGAGAAGACTTTTCCGGCGTTTTTAACGAGCAGAAGCAGGATGTTGTACTCGATCGGTGTCAGCTTGATGAGTTCGCCGTCCACGGTTACTTCCTTATTTTCATCGTTGATCTGCAAGCCGCCGCATTTGAATACGTGGTTGCCCATCTGATTGTTCATATTTCCCAGCTGCGTGTAGCGGCGGAGCTGCGATTTCACGCGGGCGACCAGTTCCAGTGGGTTAAACGGCTTCGTGATATAATCATCTGCCCCGATATTTAAGCCCAGAATCTTGTCCGCATCCTCAGACTTCGCGGAAAGAATAATGATCGGGATGCTGCTGGTTTCACGCACCTTCAGCGTCGTCCGGATGCCATCTAACCCTGGCATCATAACGTCCAGAATCATCAAATTCACGGTGTGCGTTTTTAAAAGTTCCAGTGCCTCCGCGCCGTCATATGCCTTGATAACCTCAAATCCCTCACCGGTTAAGTATATGTCAATCGCTTCCACGATCTGTTTGTCATCGTCACATACAAGAATACTCTGCATAGCAACTCCTCCTTTTAATAGGGTAATATATAGATAATATAGTATACAAATTTCTGTATAGATACAATAAAGATACCTATGTCTTATAATTATACAACGAAAAAGGAAACCGCGGTATCCTAATTTTTATGTATTTCAAGTGATGCGTATTTCAGGAGAAGAGCCGCCCCCAATCTGTAGGAAACATCACTCGCGCCGGCACTTAGCGAGGTTTTTTCGAGCTTAGTGTCCGCTGCAGCGAGTGTAAGAGCGAGAGCGTTTTCCGGAAGATTGGGGGCGGCTCTTCTCTGTCCGGGTTGCGTCTTCTCACCAGAATCCTGCCGTTCATTTACAAGTTATCCTTGACAAACCCCAGATTCTCCGCTACACTCTAAATTAATTTGAATATCAAACCATTTGAAATTAAAACTATCTTTTATAGAAGAAGCGGAGTTAAACGAGAAAATGACAGCTAGAATCATTGGAATCGGCGCGTATGCGCCGGAGCAGGTTGTGACGAATCAGGATTTGACGAAATTTCTTGATACAAATGATGCCTGGATCCGGGAACGGACGGGTATTGGAGCCAGACATATCTCGACGAGCGAGGGAACCTCGGCGTTGGCGACAGAGGCGGCGAAGCGCGCGATCGCGGACGCGGGCATTTCTCCGGAGGAGATTGAGATCGTGATCGTGGCGACGTCTTCCCCGGATCGGGCGTTCCCGAGTGCGGCGGCGGATGTACAGGGAGCCATCGGGGCGAAACATGCGGTGGCGTTTGACATCACGGCGGCATGTTCCGGATTTATTTACGCCTTACATATTGTGCAGGGATTTATTCAGGCGGGCATCTATAAGACGGCGCTGATCATCGGAGCGGAGACGCTGAGCAAGGTGTTAGACTGGACGGACCGCAGTTCCTGCATCCTATTTGGCGATGGCGCGGGCGCGGCGGTTGTCCGGGCGGACGAGACGGGTGTGGTGAAGACGCTGGTCGGCAGCGATGGAACGAAGAACGACGTTCTGTACTGCCAGGCGAGAAGTCTTGAAAACTGCCTGACGGGCGGCAGACCGGAGCTTGGTTTTATGCAGATGGACGGTCAGGAAGTCTTCAAGTTTGCGGTGAAGAAGGTACCGGAGATTGTGAATGCGATTCTGGAGGAGACCGGAACGGACCGCGAGGCGGTACAGCATTATCTGTTGCATCAGGCGAATATCCGGATTCTGGAAGCGGCGTCCCGTCGTCTGAAGGTTCCGATGGATAAGATTCCGGTCAATATCGAGCGCTACGGCAATACATCGGCGGCTTCTATTCCGATTCTCCTGGATGAAATGCACCGGGACGGACGATTAAAACGCGGCGATACGCTGGTGATGGCAGGTTTTGGCGCGGGTCTTACCTGGGGCGCGGCATTGATGACCTGGTAGGTGCCTGGAGAAGCAAAAAATATATAGCAAAACTAATGTACATTATTCTATTTTTTGATAAAATATAAGAACAGTGATTGCATTTTTGCGGTCACAAAAAGAAAATTCATTTAAAAAGGAGATTGAAACGATGTTAGAGAAAATGAAAGAAATTATTGCAGAGCAGCTGAGCGTAGACGCAGATTCCATTACCGAGGCTTCCTCTTTCAAGGATGATCTGGGCGCTGATTCCCTGGATCTGTTTGAATTAGTTATGGCTCTGGAGGATGAGTACTCCGTAGAGATCCCGGCAGAGGATCTGCAGAACCTGGCAACGGTAGGCGATGTTATGAACTACTTAAAAGAAAAAGGTGTAGAGGCATAATGAAAACAAAGATCACAGAAATGTTGGGGATTGAATACCCGATTATTCAGGGCGGCATGGCATGGGTGGCAGAACATCACCTGGCAGCAGCCGTTTCTGAAGCTGGCGGTCTGGGCTTAATTGGCGGCGCCAATGCACCGGGTGAGGTTGTCCGCGAGGAGATCCGCAAGGCGAGAGAGCTGACAAAGAAGCCGTTTGGCGTCAATGTCATGCTGATGAGCCCGCATGCGGACGATGTGGCAAAGGTAGTTGTGGAAGAAGGCATCAAGGTTGTAACGACCGGCGCCGGTATTCCGGGCAAATACATGGGTATGTGGAAGGAAGCCGGCATTAAAGTGATTCCGGTTGTCGCTTCGGTTGCACAGGCACGTCTGATGGAGAAAAGCGGCGCAGATGCAGTCGTTGCAGAAGGCATGGAGTCCGGTGGACACATCGGCGAGGCGACGACGATGACACTCGTTCCGCAGGTAGTCGATGCGGTTTCGATTCCGGTGATTGCAGCCGGAGGTATCGCAGATGGACGCGGCATTGCGGCGGCATTTATGCTGGGCGCAGAGGCGGTCCAGATGGGAACCCGCTTCGTCGTATCGAAGGAATCTATCGTAAGCCAGGCTTACAAGGACAGAGTCATCAAGGCGAAAGACATTGATTCGACCGTAACCGGTATGAGTCACGGACATCCGATCCGCTGTCTTAGAAATAAGATGACGAGAGAGTATCTGAAGCTGGAAAAAGAGGGACGCCCGTTCGAGGAACTGGAGTATTTAACACTTGGAACGCTTCGGAAGGCAGTCATGGAAGGTGACGTGGACAACGGAACCGTGATGGCTGGACAGATTGCAGGTATGGTGAAGAAAGAGCAGACCTGTAAGGAAATGATTGAAGAAATGATGGCCCAGGCGGAGGCGCTTTTGGGCAGAAAGTAGAGAGTGAGTGTAACGCTATGAGCAAAATTGCATTTATTTTTCCGGGTCAGGGCGCACAGACCACTGGCATGGGACAGGATTTTTATCAGGAGACGGAAACGGGACGCGAGATGTTTGAGAAAGCAAGCGAGATCCTTGGGTTTTCAATGACCGATCTTTGCTTTGATCCGGCGCAGACGGACCGTCTGAATATCACGGAGTATACGCAGCCGGCGATGGTAACCGCCAGCCTTGCGATGATGCGTGTATTCATGGAACGTACCGGAATCCGCCCGGATGTGGCTGCGGGCCTGAGCCTGGGAGAGTATCCTGCAATGGCGGCTGCAGGCGTTATGTCTGACGAAGATGCCATCCGTACCGTGCGGCAGAGAGGTATCCTGATGCAGGGCGAAGTCCCGGTTGGTCAGGGCGCCATGTCTGCCGTACTGGCGATGGATGCAGAGAAGATCGAAGAGGTGATCGCGCCGATCGAGGGCGTGCAGATTGCCAACTATAACTGCCCGGGACAGATTGTTATCTCTGGTAAGACAGAGGCGGTTGCCGAGGCAGGAGAGAAATTGAAGGAAGCGGGCGCAAAACGCGTTCTTCCGTTAAAGGTAAGCGGACCGTTCCATTCCAAGATGTTAGTGGGAGCTGGCGAGAAGCTTGGAAAGGTACTCGATACCGTTGAGATTCATACACCGGAGATTCCGTATATTGCGAATGTGACGGCAGATTATGTGACCGATGCAGCCGATGTAAAGCCGCTTCTGATGAAGCAGGTTTCTTCCTCCGTCCGCTGGGAGCAGACGATCCGGAAGATGTTAGCAGACGGTGTGGACACATTTATTGAGATCGGACCGGGTAAGACCCTGACTGGTTTCATGCGCAAAATCGACAAAAACGCGAAGGCGTTCAATATAGAGAAACTGGAAGATATCGACAAAGTAAAGGAGGCGCTTGGATGTTAAATGGAAAAGTAGCAGTTGTGACAGGTGCCAGCCGCGGCATTGGCCGTCAGATCGCTATTTCGATGGCGAAAGAGGGCGCGGTGGTGATCGTTAATTATAATGGCTCTGCGGCAAAAGCAGAGGATGTCGTAAAGGAAATTACCGAGGCGGGCGGACAGGCGGAAGCCGTTCAGTGCAATGTTTCGGATTACAGCGCGGCGGAGGTGTTCTTAAAGGACATTATCAGCCGCTATAAGAGAATTGATATTTTAGTCAACAACGCGGGCATTACCCGTGACAATCTTCTGATGAAGATGACTGAGGAAGAGTTTGACGCCGTTATCGATACGAACTTAAAGGGCGCATTTAACTGCATTAAGCACGTATCCCGCCAGATGTTAAAGCAGAAGGGCGGACGCATCATCAATATTTCCTCTGTTTCCGGCGTGATGGGAAATGCGGGACAGGCAAATTACTGTGCGTCCAAGGCGGGCGTGATCGGACTGACCAAATCCGTGGCAAGGGAGATTGGAAGCCGTGGTATCACGGTCAACGCGATTGCACCGGGATTTATTGATACGGAAATGACCGCCGTTCTTCCGGACGATGTGAAGAAGGCGATGGGCGAGCAGATTCCGTTAAAACGTTTCGGTACGACCGAGGATGTAGCGCAGGCAGCCGTATTTCTGGCTTCTGACCGCGCAGCCTACATCACAGGACAGGTTCTGTGCGTGGACGGCGGAATGGCGATGTAGGGAAAAGGTGCTTTACAGATAGGCACTTTTGGAACCGAAAGTGCCGTACGATAACGTAGTGGCAGCGGATTTTGCCGATTTGGAATGCGAAGCATCGGCAAAATCGTGTCGCAGTTTGCACAACGTGTGAACTGTGACGATAGAAAGGCAGGTTTTTAGATGGGAAATAAGACACGTGTAGTAGTAACCGGTCTGGGAGCGATCACTCCGATTGGAAATGACGTAGCAAGCTTCTGGCAGGGATTAAAGGATAAAAAAGTCGGTATCGCGCCGATCACATATTTTGATACAACCGATTATAAGGCAAAGCTGGCAGGCGAGGTGAAGGATTTTGATCCGAAGAAATACATGGATCCGAAGGCAGCGAGACGTATGGAGCCGTTTTCCCAGTATGCGGTAGCGGCAGCCGGTGAGGCGATCGCACAGGCGGGTCTGGATATGGAAAAAGAGGATCCGTTCCGCGTGGGAACCAGCATCGGTTCCGGTATCGGAAGCTTACAGGCGATGGAACGTGAGCATAAAAAAATGCTGGAAAAAGGACCGAACCGTGTGAACCCGCTGCTCGTTCCGATGATGATCAGCAACATGGCAGTCGGCAATGTGGCAATGCAGTATGGTTTAAAGGGCAAATCCATCAACGTGGTAACTGCCTGTGCGACCGGTACGAACTCTATCGGTGAGGCGTTCCGCTCGATCCAGTACGGCGAGGCAGACGTGATGGTAGCCGGTGGTACCGAGTCTGCGATCACACCGCTCGGTATGGCAGGTTTCGCGGCTCTGACGGCTCTTTCTACCAATGATGACCCGGAGACGGCATCCCGTCCGTTTGATAAGGACCGCGATGGTTTCGTCATGGGCGAGGGCGCTGGTATCGTAGTTCTGGAGTCCTTAGAGCACGCGCAGAAGCGCGGCGCAAAGATTCTGGCAGAGGTAGTCGGCTACGGCGGAAGCAACGATGCATTCCACATCACTTCCCCGGCAGAGGATGGAAGCGGCGCAGCGTATGCGATGGAGATGGCGCTCAAGGATGCAGGTATCGCACCGGAGAAGATTGATTACATCAATGCACATGGAACCAGTACACACCATAACGATCTCTTCGAGACGATGGCAGTGAAAAAAGCGCTGGGCGACCACGCTTACAAGGTAAAAATTAACTCCACTAAGTCGATGATTGGACATCTTTTAGGTGCAGCGGGCGGTGTTGAGTTTATCGCCTGCGTGAAATCCATTGAGGATGGATTTGTACACGCAACCGCAGGTTTAAAAGAGGCAGGCGAGGGCTGCGATCTGGATTACACGATGGGCGAGGGTGTTCCGATGGATATCCACTATGCCCTGACCAACTCCCTGGGATTTGGTGGTGTCAATGCCAGCCTGGTAATCAAGAAATTTGAGGACTAAATATAATTTGAGGACGTTTTTGTGTGGATGATTGAATGATTGGAAGCAGCGCACTGGAGCTGGCGGAAGAGACTTGCAGCATACAAAAATGATGTCTGGGAAAGCGAAAGAGGTAACTGAAATTATGATGGGAATTAAAGAGATTCAGGAGATCATCCCGCACCGTCATCCGTTTCTTTTGATCGACTGTATCGAGGAAGTGACACCGGGCGAGGGCGCGGTTGGATATAAAAATGTAACATACAACGAGCCGTGGTTTGCAGGTCATTTTCCGCAGGAGCCGGTCATGCCGGGCGTCCTGATCGTGGAGGCGCTGGCGCAGGTCGGCGCGGTTGCGATTTTAAGTGAAGAAGGAAATAAGGGCAGGACGGCATATTTCGGGGCAATCAACAACGCAAAATTCAAGAAAAAGGTAGTTCCGGGCGACAAGTTAAAGCTGGAGTGCCATATCATCAAGAGAAAAGGACCGGTCGGCATCGGAAGTGCGACGGCAACCGTCGATGGCAAGCTGGCTGTTTCCGCAGAGCTGACGTTTATGATTGGCTAATAAGTGAGGTTGAATAAGAGATGTTTAAAAATCTGTTTAAGAAATCGTATACTTCGATCAATACAAACGACCACGGTTCTGCCGGCGTAAGCCGTGCGGAGAGCGCGAAAGCAGATAAAAGGGCGGCAGAGGCAGCACAGGAAAAACCGGAGAAGATTCCGAGCCGTCCGACGGCGATGACGCCGGAAAGTCTGCGTTCTTTATGGCGTAAGTGTAATAAATGTGAGAAACCAATTCTGGTGCAGGATGTCAAGGACAACCTGTATGTGTGCCCGCGCTGCGGCGGATATTTCCGGATGCATGCGTACCGCCGGATTGAGATGCTGATCGATGAAGGTACCTTTGAAGAGTGGGATAAGGAGATGTCTGTGGTCAATCCGCTTGCATTTCCGGGCTATGAGGGCAAGGTTGAGGCAGCCAGAGAGAAAACCGAGTTAAATGAGGCGGTTGTCACTGGTAAAGGAAAGATTCACGGTTATGAGACTGTGATCGCGGTCTGCGACTCCCGTTTCCTGATGAGCAGCATGGGTCACAACATGGGAGAGAAGATTGCCCGTGCGGTAGAGCGTGCGACCGAGGAACGGCTTCCGGTTATCATCTACGCGGCTTCCGGCGGTGCGAGAATGCAGGAGGGCATGATCTCCCTGATGCAGATGGCGAAAACTTCCGCAGCCTTAAAACGTCATTCCGAGGCGGGACTTCTCTACATAAGCTTTATGACGGATCCGACCACCGGCGGCGTAACGGCAAGCTTTGCGTCCCTGGGCGATATCATCCTGGCAGAGCCGGGAGCACTGATTGGATTTGCGGGTCCGCGTGTCATCGAGCAGACGATCGGCCAGAAGCTCCCGGAGGGCTTCCAGAGAGCCGAGTTCCAGCTGACACACGGTTTTGTGGATCAGATCGTGGAAAGAAAAGATCAGAAGCGTGTTCTGGGACAGATTTTGAAGCTTCACAGCCAGGAGCATGGCTGGGAGAAATGGAACGACGAGGCGGAGAACCACACAGAAGCGGCATCTGCATCCAAGGCAGAAAAAGCAGCTTCTGTGGCGGAAGGCAAGTTAAAGAGCCGGAAAGCACCGTTCTCCGGTATCATGCGCCAGAAGACCTTAAATAAGATCGCAGGTCGAGAGAGAGACGCCTGGGAGGCAGTACGCCAGTCCCGTAGCGCCGGACGTCTGAACGCCAGCGATTATATCCGGATCCTGTTTGACGATTTTACCGAGTTCCACGGCGACCGGTATTATGGCGATGATATGGCGGTCATCGGCGGTGTGGCATCCTTCTATGGAATGCCGGTCACGGTCATTGGACAGGAGAGAGGTAAATCCCCGAAAGACAGCATGAAGCACAACTTCGGCATGCCGTCTCCGGAAGGATACAGAAAGGCGCTCCGTCTGATGAAACAGGCGGCGAAATTTAACCGTCCGATCATCTGTTTTGTCGATACGCCAGGTGCATTCCCGGGTATGGAGGCAGAGGAGAGAGGCCAGGGCGAGGCGATTGCCCGCAACCTCTTTGAAATGTCGGATATGAAGGTGCCGATTCTGGCGATTATCACTGGTCAGGGCGGCAGCGGCGGCGCACTGGCGCTGGCGGTTTCCAACGAGGTATGGATGATGGAGAATGCGACCTACTCGATCCTTTCTCCGGAGGGCTTTGCTTCGATTCTGTGGAAAGATGCCAAGAGAGCCAGCGAGGCGGCGAAGGTCATGAAGATGACGGCAGAGGATCTGTATGAGCTTGGCATGATCGAGCGCATTATCTGCGAGGATGAGCCGGCAACCGATGACAACATCGAGGAGATCGGACGCATCATCGACCGCCATATGCGTGAGTTCTTCCAGTCCTGCGCGGAAAAGACACCGGATGAGATCGCGGAGCAGCGGTATGAACGTTTTAGAAAAATCTAAAAAATAGATATTGAAAGGGGGTTGCCGCGCGGCGGTCCCCTTTGTGAATATAGGAGATCGTATGAGTACAATTTTATCACAGTTAAAACCGCTGAAAATTGGTGATCTGACGGCGAAGCTTCCGATCATCCAGGGCGGTATGGGGGTTGGTATCAGCCTGTCCTCACTGGCAGGAGCCGTGGCGGGGGCTGGCGGCATCGGCATTATTTCCACTGCCCAGATCGGTTTCCGGGAGCCGGATTTTGCCGAACATCCGCAGGAGGCGAACCTGCGCGCGATCGGTTCAGAGTTACAGAAGGCGCGCGCGATCGCGAAGGGCGGCATCGTGGGCTTTAATATCATGGTGGCAACGAAAAACTATGCGGAGTACGTTAAAACGGCGGTCAAGGCGGGCGCTGACCTGATCATATCGGGCGCAGGACTTCCTGTTTCCCTGCCGGAGTATGTGAAAGGGACGGCGACGAAGATTGCGCCGATCGTTTCCTCCGTTAAGGCGGCGACGGTCATCTGCCGGATGTGGGACCGCAAGTACCAGACCGCACCGGATCTGGTGGTCGTTGAGGGACCGCTGGCGGGCGGACATCTGGGATTTGACCGTGAGAAGCTGACCGAGCTGGAGGTAGACACGCCGCACGCAGCCGAGACATTCCATCAGGCGGAATATGACGAGGAGGTGCGGGGAATTATCGCGCTGGTTAAAAAATACGCGCAGAAATATGGCAAATCGATTCCGGTTGTGACGGCTGGCGGCATCTACGACCATGCGGATGTGATGCACCAGATGGAGCTTGGCGCGGACGGCGTGCAGGTGGCAACCCGTTTTGTGACAACCGAGGAATGCGATGCACCGATGGCATATAAGCAGGCATATCTGGATGCGAAGGAAGAGGACATCGTGATTGTCAAAAGTCCGGTCGGCATGCCGGGACGTGCGATCAAGAATGCGTTCTTAAAAGAACTGGAAAAAGGAAGACAGGCAGTGACACACTGTTACCAGTGTCTGGAACACTGTGATCCGGCGAAGATCCCATACTGCATCACGCAGGCACTCGTCAATGCAGCCCGCGGTGATGAGGATCATGCGTTGATTTTCTGCGGCGGAAACGCGTGGAGAGCAGAGAAGATAGAGACGGTTGAGGACGTGATGCGGGCGCTGTGCGAAGGGTAGGTCTGATTCGAGCAGGTTAAATCGAAGATAAGACAAGATAAAATGTGCAAATAGTTCAGTGTAAAATGCAAAAATATAAAGAGAGGGCCTGCAAAATGCAGCCCTCTTTTGTGTATCCAATCATCCCCTAAAACGATTCAAACAAGCATAAATTTCCTGCACGCGCGGCATTGCCAGTCCCATGACCGCATATGAAGCATCGCTGAACACAGAGAGCCCGTCTGCTTCATAGGCTTTTAAGAGTGTGGCAACCGTTTCCTGTACGGTGCAGCGCTCCAGAAGCCCTTTTTCCAGGCAGTAGCGCACCATCTGGGCGAGTGCGGCGGTCTGCTCGCTGTCGGCAAGCTGTTCGACGAAGCGCAGATCGACCGGCTCTTTGGCAACCTGGAAAGAGTGTTTGTCGTGGACACGGACTTTGATACGCGTGTTCCGGTCGGAATTTCGGTCAGCTTCGCGGCGTCCTCCGCGACCGCGTTCAAAGCGTCCTGCATCGGAGGCGCTGCCGCCGCGATTGCCAAACCGTCCGGAACGACCGCTGTTTTCGCCCTCTTCCTGAGATTCACCGCCTGCTTCTGCGCGGCTGTCGCCAAAATTCAGCGCCATCGCGCCCACAGCCCGTCCTGTTCCGCCAGCCGCCAGCTTCCGTCCAGCCGTCGGGAGCTTGAACCCGGGCGCCTGGATGGCGGGTTTGGAAGCCTCCTGTTCGCAGGCATTTTTTACCATCTCCGTGATATCAAACGGGCGGTATGCATCCATCTGGATAATAGTGTCTGCGATGAAGAAGTAGGCGCCGGAGCTTCCAGCTACGAGGACGGTGGAGATGCCTGCCTGCTTGTAGAGATCGCGGGCGCGTTCGATGAACGGGGTGATCGGCTCTTTATCGCGGCTGACGATGCGCTGCATCAGGTCGTCCCGCAGCATGAAGTTGGTAGCGGAGGTGTCCTCGTCGATCAGGAAAGCGCGGGTTCCTGCTTCAATGCTTTCGATCACGGCTGCCGCCTGGGAGGTACTGCCGCTGGCATCGGCGGTGGAAAAGCAGGTGGTGTCTTTTTTGTTCGGCAGATCCCGGATAAAGAGGGAAATATCAACGTGGTTGATGCTGCGTCCATCCTCGGCGCGCAGCTTGACTGCGGTTTCATCGGTGATGACATATTCACGTCCATCCCCTGGAATATGGTTGTAGACGCCGGATTCCAGCGCTTTTAGCAGTGTGGATTTGCCGTGGTAGCCGCCGCCTACGATCAGGGTGATGCCGCGGTGGATTGCCATGCCGGAGATCGGACCGTGTCCCGGAAGATTCAGAGTGATTCTTAAGGAATCCGGGGAATGGAACGCAACACTGCCCTTCATCGGACGGTCGGAGACGCCGGTTTCACGCGGCAGGATTGAGCCGTCTGCGACGAAGGAGACGAGATCTAAGCGTTTCAGCTCATTGCGGATAAATTGCTGGTCGTCTGCCAGCGTGATGCGTTTTTTGATTTCAGCGGTGTTCTGGCGGCGGTAGAAAAAGACGTTTTCGACACAGCCTGGAAGAAAATCAAAGAAAATCCGGATCAGTTCACCTGAGTTGATGGTGCGCCCGAATGCCGGGAAACCAACCTCAAAACGGGCTGTAATCTCATTTCTCCCGATCTCGCAGGCGGTCCGGGAGAGGACCTCCTGACCGGGGCGGCTGGTGGCGATCAGACCACTTTTTCCAGAACCTTTTGCCTTGAAAGAAAGACGACCGATTTCACGGGAAAAACAGCGGAGCAGGTAATCTTCAAGCGCTGTTTTTTTCCACGGCGTATCAAAGAGCTCTGCCGGAAATCCGGCTTTCGCGTGGCGGACCTGGATACTGACCTTGGAAGGGGACGCAAACGGGTCACCCTGTACATGGTCGATGGACAAAATATACGTATTAAAATCATAAGCGCCGCGCACGTCCTTGTAAGCCGGATAGCTTTTGTGATCGATGGAGGTGAGGAGACGCTTTAAATCTGCGGATTGTTTCATTCTGAATACCTCGTTTTCATAATATTAAATCATATTTCAATGTCTTCACGGTTTTTGGCAGGAGAATCCATATAAAATGGCCTTTTTCAAAGAATGTCTGTCATGTGAAGCAGATGATAGTTCTTATTTTAAAGATCCAAATTCTGAAATGCAAGCGGAATGGACGAAAAGAAACGATATAATTGTATCTATTGTTACTGGGCACGTATGCGTGAACAGTAACTATCTATTTATGGTGTATGTTTGGCGTCTTTTTATACTTGTCTGAGTATAAAATGTTCTGAGCGTACCATATGACAGCAGGGAGGTAGATGCATGTTAAATGCACTCTGGGCGTTTATGATGCTTACGGGGCTTGGCTGGGCGGCGGCGCATGGGACGCTGGGGGCGGTGACGGAGGGAATGCTTGCAGCGGCGGGGGATGCAGTCTCGCTGGGAATCACGATGCTGGGGGTGATGGCGTTCTGGACGGGAATTTTGGAGATCGGACGGCGGGCGGGGCTGATTGAGCAGTTGTCGGCGGGGATACGGCCGGTGCTTCATTTCCTCTTTCCACGCATTCCAGCGGGTCATCCAGCGCTTTCTTCGATGGCCGCCAATATGATTGCCAATATGCTGGGGCTTGGCTGGGCGGCGACCCCGGCGGGGCTTACGGCGATGAAGGAGCTGGAAGAACTGGAGGAGGAACGGAGAGCGGCGGGGGATCCGGCGGCGGTCACACAGGGAACGGCGAGCGATGAAATGTGTACGTTTCTGGTCGTAAATATTTCATCGCTGCAGCTCATTCCTATCAATATGATTGCCTACCGGAGCCAGTACGGATCGGCGCACCCGCTGGCAGTGGCCGGTCCGGCGTTCCTGGCGACCTGTGTCAGCACGCTGGCAGGAGTGGCGGTGTGCCGCGTGATGTGCAGGAGAAAGCAATATAAATCAATAAAAAAGGGTGGCTGGAAATAGAAAACGTAATTTGGCGTCATGTAGGGGAAAAATTTCACACAAAAAACAAATTTATCCCCTATAATGCCCTTGTTAAAATAAGGGGCTCTGGAAACAGATCCGTTATCATAGAACGCGGATTCAAACCATACATATAAAACAAGTATAGACACGGGAGCCGTCGAATGCGCTGCATCAATTACCTCTCTGAATACCTGGTTCCGGTTGTTTTGTTTTATATCGTTGGGTTTGCGGTGCTTCAGAAACGCCCGGTTTTTGATGATTTTATCGAAGGGGCGCTTGCGGGGCTTAAAACGGTGGCTGGAATCCTGCCGACGCTGGTGGGACTGATGGCGGCGGTCGGCGTGCTTCGGACCTCCGGTTTTCTCGATTTCCTCTCCGGGGTGCTGGCGGGACCGGCGGCATTTCTGCATATACCGGCACAGGTGGTTCCGCTGCTTCTGGTGCGTCTGGTGTCCAGTTCGGCGGCGACGGGGCTGCTCTTAGATATTTTTAAAACGTATGGACCCGATTCGCGGCTCGGCATGATGGTGTCGGTTCTTGAGAGCTGCACGGAGACGGTTTTTTATACGATGAGTGTCTACTATCTGACCGTGCGGATCTCAAAGACGCGATGGACGCTTGCGGGGGCGCTGATTGCAACGTTCGCGGGGCTTGTGGCGAGTATCTTATGTAGTGCTATGGTAACTGTTCACGGGTAGGCACTTTTGGAACCGAAAGTGCCGTAAGAAAACGTGGTGGCAGCAGGAATTTGCCGTATTTAAATGCGAAGCCACGGCAAATTCCGTTACTGGGCACGTGTGCGTGAACAGTAACAAGTGCTATGGTATAAGAGAAGATGTAAGAAATTTGCTAGTTGTCTTGCCGCACAGAATATTGTATAATCGGTAGGGTAAATTGCCGTTTTGCGCGCTGAAACCAAGGATGAGAGGGAAAACTGTGGGAAATTATGAGACGCTGAATGAGCTTCTGGTGACGCTGTTCCGCGATGTGATGGACATAGAACAGAAGGTAATCATTACGCCGGAGTTTAAAGACATCACGAATAACGATATGCATGTGATCGAAGCGATCGGGATTGGTGAACCGAAAAATATGTCATCGATTGCCAGAGAACTGTCCGTTACGGTGGGAACGCTCACGATTGCCATGAACAGCCTGGTCAAAAAAGGCTATGTGGAACGAAGCCGGGGACTCGAGGATCGGCGGGTTGTATATATTTCTCTTTCAGAGCGGGGCAGAAAAGCGTATGGGCATCACGCCCGGTTCCACCGGGAGATGATCGAGAGCCTGACAAGCGATCTGTCGGAAGATGAGATGCAGACGTTGGTAAAGGCGCTGATGAAGCTGAATCAGTGGTTTAGGAGTAAGGATGGGCAGCGGTAAAAAGAATGGATGTAGTCTGCACTGGATGGAAACAGGTGTGAAAGACAAAAACGGTTGCGAAAACCGTGAAGCAACTGCTGCGAGGAGAATACAAGGAGGTACATTATGAAGAAATTTATGGTAATGGCAGCTGGTCTTATGATGGCAGCTGTTCTGGGCGCATGTGCGCCGACGGCAAGAAATACAGGAGAAACCAGCGAACATGGAACTGCCCCGGCAGGTGCGGCGCAGCAGGAGACTGTAGACGGCGTGGCTGAGAAAGAAAGCATGGTGGTAACGGATGCAGATCCGACGGTAACCGTTTGCGTATATTCTGTAAAATCTGATAAGAGCGGCTTAAAACAGAATATGGATGGCATTGACGGCGATGAGCTGGATGCACAGGAACTGCTTGATAAGATGGCAGAGGTGGGCGTCATTGAAGAGGGAATCACCGTGGATAAATTTGAGCAGAAGGACGGCGCCCTGACGCTGGATCTCTCCTCCTTAAAGGAGTCCTCTGACAAGCTGGTTGTCATGGCCATTGCCAATACATTTATCCAGAACTACGAGGCAAAGACGCTGGAGTTGAGCGTAGCAGGCGAGAAGATCGGCGACGGTCCGATGAGCTTTGAGAAGAATTACAAGAAAGTAAACTAAAGCATGAAAATGCGAAAAGAGCGGGATCCCTGAAGTCTGCGGATGCATACAGGGAGATACCGCTCTTTTTCTCTTATACGTGCAATTTCTCCGTCATCAGCCATGTTTGAAAATACGGTTTGATGACCCGGAAGGAAGCGCCGTCCATGTTCAGGATGAACTGGTGGAAGCTCTTGGCGTTGAATTTGTTTCCAAGTACCTCCTCGGCTTCCTGGCGCATGGTCAGGATTTCCAGATAGCCGGTATAGTATTTCAGGTAATTGCCCGGATTATCAATGATTGCCAGGTATATCTCGCGCGCGGATTCCGGATCCGTAAATCCGTAGGAATTTTCCAGATAACTGGTGGTTGTGGCGAGATCCCAGCCATCATAGTGGATGCAGATGTCGAGAAGCGCGTACAGCCCGTAGCTGCTGGCTTCGCTGCAGCGCATCAGCGGTTTGACCGCTTCCGGCAGTCCGTTGTCGAAGGAGTAGGCGTACAGTTCGCTGTAGAGTCCCCAGCCTTCGTTGTAGCCGCCGCAGGCAAGAAGCCGCCGTACCGGAACCGGCTCCCGGTCATTGAAATAAGCCGACTGGTAGAGATGCCCCGGATAGCCCTCGTGCGCCAGCATGGTGTAGAGGTTCTGCTCAGTGCTTGCTTTTTCGTTGATGTAAATGGTGTTGGAACCGTCGGAATCGATCGGCGGTACGAGGAAAAACGCCGGGGACAGGGAAGATTCCAGCGCTTCCGGGACGTATTTGATCGCGTAGGAGGTATCTGTAAGCGCCGGGAAATCATCCTGAATCTGCGTCTGTAAATTCTGAAGGATCTCATCCGGATCGGAGAGTGTGATGGCAGAGTCGGTCATCTGCCGGACGAGTTCCGGATGTTCCTTTAAGCGGACGCGGATTTCGGATAAATCTGCCTGCATCTGCTTCTCAATCCGCGTTTTGAGCGCATCGACCGAAGAATCTGTGCCGGTCAGCGCCGCCGCAAGATAGGCATAATACTCCCTGCCGTGTTCGTAGGTGCTAAGTCCTCCTGCCTCCGGATGGGAGCCCTTGAGCGATTCCAGTGCTTTAGAGAGGTTTGTATATGCCGGGATAAAGTGTTCCTTTAAAATGGTCAGATGTTTTGCTTTGTAGGACGCCTTTTCTGCATTGCTTAAGCCCTCAACCGCATTTAAGCGGGAGGCAAATGTTTCCGTCAGCAGGCTGTTTTCCGGGCGGATGAGGTAGCTTTTACAGGATTTTAAAATCCGGTCGATGGTGTCGTCGGACGGTGCGAGACCGGCGTCTGCCTGCGCCTGTTCATACGCTGCAAGCTGCTTGTAATATGTGTCGATCTGCGAAAGCAGTGCCAGGTAATGGTCGATGTCGGCACGGTTGTAAAATGTATATTCGGCTAATAAGGTCGGAAGTTCCGCCTGCGTGCCGATCAGGGCGCTTAACGGCTGATTGTAGAGTTCCAGTCCCTTCGAGCCGGCTTCCGTCTCCAGTGTGTCCTTCATCATCCGGTAGGTGAAGAGCTGGTCGGAGGTCAAGAGAGAGGTATCGAAGGAAGAAAGTTCCTCAAGAACGGCCGCGTTTTCCTCGGAATCTTTTTGAAGCTGTTCCAGGGAATATTCTGGAAATTTCATCTCCGGTTCGGTGATACCGTAATTTTCCGGATTCCGGACAAGAAAATGAAGGGAGAGCGGATCGTCCTGCACGCTTTCTTGAAACTGGTGTGCCAGAAACGCATCAAAACGCGCCTGTTCGCTGGCAGCATCGGACGATGCATTGGAAGGAGAACCAGTCTGCCCGGAAGCGGCGTAGGATTCGGCGGGGGTTCCTGAGCCGGAAGAACCAGCGCATCCGGAGAGCGCCAGGGCAGCAGCTGCAGCGATCGCGAGCGCTGTGCGCGGCAGGGGCGGGAAGGAAAAGCGTTTCTGCATAATATAATACCTCCAAAACAAATATATATGTCTGCAAGTATACCATACTTGACAAAGGGATGCAAAACAGATAGACTTAATCTATATATTTATATATGAAGAAAAGGCAGAGAAAAGAAGGTGGCTTGCCTTTAATCGCAGATGGAAAACCATGGGCGGTTAGAGGCTTTTTTTGTGAAGAACACAATTTAAAGCGCAATTTTAATAAGGAGGGCATGATAAATGTGTCAGAACTGTAAGAAACCTTACTATATAACAACTGCGATTGCCTATACATCGGGCAAACCGCATATCGGAAATACCTATGAGATCGTGCTGGCGGACAGCATTGCGCGCTACAAGAGAGCGCAGGGCTACGATGTGCGTTTCCAGACGGGCACCGATGAGCATGGTCAGAAGATCGAGTTAAAGGCAGCTGAGGCTGGCATCACGCCGAAGCAGTTTGTCGATAACGTGGCGGGTGAGATCAAGACGATCTGGGATCTGATGAATACATCCTACGACAAATTTATCCGCACCACCGACGAGGATCATGAAGCGCAGGTAAAGAAGATTTTCAAGAAGCTCTATGATCAGGGCGATATTTACAAGAGCTGCTACGAGGGACTTTATTGTACCCCGTGCGAGTCCTTCTGGACCCAGTCCCAGGTCGTAGACGGAAAATGCCCGGACTGCGGACGCCCGGTGCAGCCGGCGAAGGAAGAGGCGTATTTCTTCCGTATGAGCAAATATGCGCAGAGACTCATCGATTATATCAATGAGCACCCGGAGTTCATCCAGCCGGTTTCCCGTAAAAATGAGATGATGAACAACTTCCTGCTTCCGGGCCTGCAGGATCTGTGTGTTTCCCGTACTTCCTTTAAATGGGGGATTCCGGTTGATTTCGACCCGAAGCACGTTGTATATGTATGGCTGGATGCACTGACCAACTATATCACCGGTCTTGGATATGACTGCGACGGTGAGAGCGGCGAGCTGTTCAAGAAATACTGGCCGGCAGACCTGCATCTGATTGGTAAGGATATTATCCGTTTCCATACCATTTACTGGCCGATCTTTTTGATGGCACTCGACCTGCCGCTTCCAAAGCAGGTATTTGGTCATCCGTGGCTGTTACAGGGCGACGGCAAGATGAGTAAATCCAAGGGAAATGTGATTTACGCCGATACACTGGTTGATTTCTTTGGCGTGGATGCAGTCCGCTACTTCGTTCTGCATGAGATGCCGTTTGAGAACGACGGCGTTATTACCTGGGAGCTGATGGTAGAGAGACTGAACTCGGATCTGGCAAATATCCTCGGCAACCTCGTAAAGAGAACGGTATCGATGACGAACCAGTACTTTGGCGGCGTAGTAGCCGACAAGGGCGTGACGGAGCCGGTGGACGAGGATCTGAAGAAGGTAGTGCTGGAAGCAGTCCGCAAGGTCGATGAGAAGATGGATAAGCTGCGTGTTGCCGATGCGATCACCGAGATCTTCAATATTTTCCGCCGCAGCAACAAATACATTGACGAGACAACCCCGTGGATTTTGGCAAAGGAAGAGGACAAGCAGGATCGTCTTGCGACTGTTCTCTACAACCTGGTTGAGTCTATCACGATCGGTGCGTCCCTGCTTGAATCCTTCATGCCGGAGACCTCCGAGAAGATCTTAAAAGAATTAAATACCGTAAAACGTGAGCTGTCACAGATGGATGCATTTGGTCGTTATCCGTCCGGAAATAAGGTAACTGAGGAGCCGGAGGTTCTCTTTGCCCGCCTGAAACTCGACGATGTGATGAAGAAAGTCAAAGTTATCCAGGAAGAGCAGAAGAAGGTAGCTGCTGCAAAGGCAGAGCCGGAGAAGAAAGAGAACGAGAAAGCCGAGGGCATCGATATCGAGCCGAAAGCAGAGATTACCTACGATGATTTTGCAAAACTGCAGTTCCAGGTTGGCGTGATCCTCTCCTGCGAGGCAGTTCCGAAGTCCAAGAAGCTTCTCTGCTCCCAGGTTCAGGTCGGAAGCAAAGTGCGCCAGATCATCAGCGGCATCAAGCATTCCTACTCCCCGGAGGAGATGGTCGGCAAGAGAGTCATGGTTGTGACCAACTTAAAACCGGCGAAATTGGCAGGTCTGCTCTCCGAGGGCATGATTTTGTGTGCCGAGGATGCAGACGGAAAGCTGTCCCTGATGACAACGGAGAAAGAGATGCCGGCGGGTGCGGAGATCTGCTAAGAAAAAAAGGATATAACTTATATGATATTTGATACACACGCTCATTACGATGATGAGGCGTTTGACGGGGACCGGGAAGAACTGCTTTCCGGTCTGGCAGCAGGCGGGATCGGCACGGTCGTCAATGTCGGCGCGGATATGGAAAGCACGAAGACGACGATTGCCCTGACGGAAAAATATCCGTTTATCTATGGGGCAGCAGGTGTCCATCCGAGCAGCACGGCGGAGCTTGACGAGGAAAAATTTGCCGAACTCCGTGTGCTGGCACAGTCCGGGAAGATCGTGGCGATCGGTGAGATCGGTCTCGACTATTACTGGGAAGAGCCGGATCATGAGACCCAGAAGAAATGGTTCCACCGCCAGTTAAATCTGGCGCGGGAATTAAAACTTCCAGTCATCATCCACAGCCGCGACGCGGCGAAGGATACGCTCGATATCATGAAGGAAGAGCACTCCGGGGAGATAGGCGGTGTGATTCATTGCTTCTCCTATGGAAAAGAGATGGCGGCAGAGTATTTAAAGATGGGCTTTTACTTAGGCATCGGCGGCGTACTGACCTTCAAGAACGCGAAAAAGCTTCTGGAAGTAGCCGAGATGGCGCCGCTCGACCGTCTGGTACTCGAAACCGACTGCCCCTACCTCGCTCCGGTTCCCAACCGCGGCAAACGCAACTCCTCACTGAACCTGCCATATGTGGCGGAAAAGCTGGCAGAAATCAAGAAATGTACACCGGAAGAGATCGTCCGTGCGACTGAAGAGAATGCGCGGAGGCTGTACCGGTTACCGTAAAGAAGAGAGGAGGAATCTGGCTGGGTGGTGTCTCGGTCAGGTTCCGGACTCCGGGAAAGGATTTTCGGAATGGATCTTGGAAACCCGAAGAATACAATCGAAGTAATACAGAAATACAATTTTGCTTTCCAGAAAAAATTCGGTCAGAATTTTCTGATTGATACGCACGTGCTGGACAAGATTATCTCAGCGGCGGGCATGACCAAGGAGGACACCGTCCTGGAAGTCGGTCCTGGCATCGGTACGATGACACAGCGCCTTTCACAGGCGGCAGGACAGGTCATCGCCGTGGAGATCGACACAAATCTGATTCCGATCTTAAAAGATACGCTTCAGGACTGCGAAAATGTAACTGTTATCAATGAAGATATTTTAAAGATTGACATAAAAAAAATGGCGGAAGAAAAAGGCGGCGGACGTCCGGTTAAGGTCGTGGCGAACCTGCCGTACTATATCACGACCCCGATCATCATGGGGCTGTTTGAGAGCGGCGCGCCGATCGACAATATTACGGTTATGGTGCAGAAAGAGGTCGCAGACCGGATGCAGGTTGGTCCGGGCTCGAAGGATTACGGCGCGCTGTCGCTGGCGGTTCAGTATTATGCCGAGCCATACATCGTGGCAAATGTGCCGCCGAACTGTTTCATTCCGCGTCCGAATGTCGGCTCAGCGGTCATCCGCCTGACCCGCCATGTGAAGCCGCCGGTGGAGGTAAAGGATAAAGATCTAATGTTCCGCCTCATCCGCGCGTCCTTCAACCAGCGCCGGAAAACCCTGCAAAACGGGCTTTCCAACGCGCAGGATCTCTCCTTTAGCAAGGAAGAGATCGCAGCTGCAATCGAGTCGCTGGGACTTTCCCCGTCCGTGCGCGGCGAGACGCTGACGCTGGCGCAGTTTGCAGCGCTTTCGGATGTGCTTGGGAAATAGAAATTGGATAAGAGAAATATAAAAAAGTCCCATCCTTATGCAGATTCAAATCTGAAAGGATGGGACTTTTTGAATTTTTTGCTTTTTTAAAACTCCCTTTTTACAAAAGTGTGTCTGATGCATACTAACTCATAATTATACGAAATACCACACTTTTATACATTTCCTATTCATTTCTGGCTAATGGGTATTCATTTTTACTCTAAGCTGTCGTGCAATTTATTAGATTTGAATTTTGAAAAGGCTACCACACTTGGGAGGTGAGGTAGCCTTGGAAATTAGTTCAATCTATTACTGATGTAATCGATTTCTCTTTGTAAAATCTTCATATCAGTTTGAAGTTTCCCTTTTTCTGCATCAAGCACTTCAAGTTTTTTAGTGTATGCTTCTTGTTTTTGGGTATATATGTCTCTGTAATGTGAACTGTTGTCTTTTAGATGATAATACATGTCCTCCTCAAAATCTAATTTTTCATACTCAACATCTAATTGCTCAATTTGTTTTTGCAAGTTTTCCATTAGAGTATTTCGTTCATTTAAACAAGCTTGCATAATTTCTACTCGTGCCATAAGCCTACCTCCTTTGTGTAAGTATTACCATTCATAACCACAATTATTACAATGCCATTGCTTTTTGACTTTTTGTGATAATAAACCCCACATGAATACTGAACCAGCTTTTGAAGCTGTTGACACTTTTTTGATGTCTGTGCTTTGACATGTTGGGCATTTAGGTACATTTTTCTCTGATGTTGAAGTCTTATTATACTTTTCTTCCTTAAGTACTAAGCTGTCACGACGAGCCTCTTTTAGTCCAATTAGAAACTCTGTATCTGATAATTCACGACCAATTTGGTTTTCTATGGTTTTTCTATAGTTTTTGTACTTTTCTAATATTTCTGAATCTGACATTGTATGTATTTCTGTTGTAGATGTATCTTCTATTTCAATCTGTCCATTAACAAGTGGAGTATTGCAATACACACATTCATCAAATGAGTCAGAAAAATTTTGTCTACACTTTGGACAATATTTAGACATGTATATTCCTCCCGAATACTCCCTTTTCTACTTATCTGAATCCATCTTTATATAACTGTCTTGCTAAATCATACATTTCAATCTGTTCAGCAACTTCTTTCAGCTGACTTTCGGTCAAACTATTTATGAAATCCATTTGCTCTTGTTTGGTTTTTCTATTCTCAAATCGACAGTCACACTTATTAGAAATTCTATGCATTCTGCTTGCCAAAAAGCCTTTATTTTCTTCTGATAGTGTATTTGTTTCATATACTTCAATCATTTTATCAAGCATTTGCATTTCATGTGATGTTATATTCAGTTCATCTGGTCTGCTTGATTCACAATATCCCAAAACAACATATCTAAAGTTATCAATTTTTTCATCTGTGTAACGATATAAAAAATTATGCCAATTCCAAATTTTTGTAAATGCTTCTTCTCTTGTCATAAGTTCAGCCACCTCCTTACTATGCACGTAGATTATTGATGTATCTTGTTAAAAATGCCTTATTATCTTTTGAAGCTTGTAATGCATCTGTGTAGTAACCACCGATAACCTTTTGCATTCCTGTTCTTACTTTATCTTGCAATATTACATCATATTGTTTAAAGTCTGCATCAGTAAGTCCTTTTTCTGCCATATAATTTTTTAATAAAGCAACATAACTGTTGTAATTGACACCCATTAGTGTATTCCCCCTTAATACTTGTCTGTGTATGATGTGTTCTCAACACCTTTGCTGTTGAGACTGGAAACCATTTTGTCTAATCTTGATTTCCAAAATGCCTTAAACCACTTGGTATCTCCAAAGCATTTTACGATAGTCGGACTGATTGCATAATAACACTTTATAAATAGTCGACCATACCATGTGATATCTAATGTGTAATCTCTGAATCTTCTAAGTGTCCATACCTCCGGACAGTCATAAGAACCATATACACATGTAGCTACATAGCAACCTTTACTTGGTTCTGGTTTGTATATTTCAGAATACCTTGACGCTGGTAATATCTCTTTCAAGAATGCTATTCTTTCTTGCCAGTTATCAATATAACGATGATTGTATAAATATTCTATTGCAGATAATATTAAATCCTGTGCAAATTTGTTATTAGCAATATACTCTCTAGGTACTGCTGATAAATATTCTCTATACCCTCCACATTGAGGACCTCTTGTTAAAAACTCGGTATATATTTCTTTTTCATACATAGGTTTATCTTGTGCATTGGCAATTTGTATAATCTTTTGTCCTAATGAAACACTTTTCATTGGTCCATACTTCCAATCTATGAGCCAACCATCTATATTATCAGGGTCATACTCTTCTAATAATTGAGCTACATCCCAGTAATTATGTTCATTTTTATTATCTGTTATTGCTTCTTCTGCCAACTTATATATACCAGTTTCATGAAATAATGCAATTATCTGTTCTTCTCCATTTTTAGACTGAATAATAATGTTCTTAAGTGCATCCAATAGGTCATTTGAATAATAATGTTTATTCAATAATTCCCTTCTTGCAATCTTTAATAATCCTTGTGCATTACCATTTACTTGTTGAATAACTACATTTGCTCCAGCAAAATTATTATTGTTTGTAATATATGTATTATAGTTATTGATTGCTTTTTCAGTAATAAACGCTGTTCCACAGTATTTGCAGATTCCAGCTTCTTTTGTGTCATCTACCTCAATGTTTGCACCACATTGTGTACATTTAGCGGCTACTAATGGCATAACTAAAATCCCCCTTGTCATTGGTTAATTTGATAGATATATTTTACCACATGACTAGGGGGATTGGTATTATTATTTTCGTTCTTTGATGACGGCTTCGATAACATCTCTGTATTTTTGAGGTAAGTCAAATGCTTCATATAATTCTTGGTCGGTGTAGATGTGGTCAAACTTGCCTGTTGGAGGTGCTGGAACAAATCGGAAATAATCATTTGTGAGAATACCTGTTAGTTTGCTTATGTTAATTGCTACAAAAAATCTCGTAAACTTCGTGTTTAGCCATGATATAAAACTTTCACACTCGTCCTTACTATTTGATGTAAATGTTATACATGAAGCGCCCGATGCTTGCATTTGTGTTTGAGGAGTATAAATATCAGACAGCCCTACGCATTGAAAGTTTCCTTCATTATTAAATATTCCAACACCACCGCGTGCTCCTCCACCATTTGCAAGCTGACTATTTGTAATAACTAAGTATTCAGCTTGCAAAGGGTGTTTAAATACAAATCTTTTATATTGAGCAAGATATTCAACTATGTCATTTGCAACGTTCCACAGCGTTTGTCTATCTGAAATATTACGATTCCTACAAGAATTTAAGTACTTATTTATTTTACATTTATTTTCTACTGTACACTCAGCATGTAAATTTGGGTCAAGTATGTAATATGTTATCCCATCAGACTGTGATACATTAAATACGTCTACACAATCTGGGTAAAAACATACATAACTCATATGTGGTACATACATTTCACGGAATTGCTTATAATTGATATTTTTACTTGCGCATCCACTATAATCATTTGCGGCGGTTTGCCACTTAGCTGGGGTTATCATTACTGTGTACTTGTTTGATAGCTTGTAACCTAAGTCTACAAAATCTAAGTCCATTCCTTTGCTATATGGTGGGTTGCCAATGACTACATCAAACTTCATCTGTCCGAACTCCTTTTTCATTTCATCTATTAACAGCTTATGGTTGTTATTTATACAAGCTGTTTTATATTGCTCAAATGCTCCAAAACATAAGATGTGTGGGTTATCTACTTTGAGTGTGCCATAAACTGCTCTGACTGAATACATTTGACATTGACCATTAGGTGCTATGCCGTATAACTGATTATTTGTGATATATTGATATCTTTCTTTATAATCTGGTATTGCTTCAATCATAGCCGCACTGTTCATTAGTCGCTCACGAATGCTTGTGAGAAAAATCTCACTTTTACTACAAATGTCTATGAATTTACTTTCTGGTATGAATGCTTCATCTGGGACTATTGCTACCATGTCTTCAGCTATATTAGCTGGAGTTACTATTGAAGTATTATTGCCACAATCTATATTGATTCGTTCCAATCCTAACATTTTCATTGTCTTAGGATATGGGTCTATGTATACTTTGCTTTCCATAAAAATTCCTCTCTAAAAATATTTTATATTTTCTATATCTTGGTGTTTGAAAAATAGACTTATAGACATTGGTTAATGCCTGTACTCATTGCCTTAAATGCACAACTACATGAAGTATAGACGTAAAAATATTTATAGGCACAAGAGAAAAATAGACGATTTTGAAATAGTCTGAATATTTCACAAATTGTCGGAAGGTAGGTGCCTATGAGTACAACAGCAGTTGAAAAAGGACTACAGTTTGAAAACGCTGTAGTAGACATGCTTAATAATTGTGGTTTCAAAGCATGGAGAACAAACCAATCTAATGAAGCTGACCCAGAAAAATATAAAGCTGGATTTGATGGTGGTGTGGATATCATTGCAACATTTGATGTTATTAAACCAATCTGTAGAAATGTATGTTTCTATATTCAATGTAAGTGTCACAAAGAACCATTGACTAAGTCAGCTATCAGTGAGGTATATGCGGGTATGCATGTCAGAAAAGGATTGTCGGCTACAAGTCTGCCTGTTGTCTTTGCGACTTCTGATGCGTCACAGGAAACTTTTCAGTATGCAAGTGACCTCGGTGTAGAATTATTCCTAAAAAATGAATTTGACTTAATCCAAAATGTACAAGCTGGCTTGCCTATACCTTATGGTAATTATGGTCATCTCATGCGTGTTATTCTGTATCATTACACTAAAGATATTGTCTGGATAAAAACACTTCCAGAGTCACAGCCACCTTTAGGTGTACAGTCAATACGTGACAGAATGATTGATGAAGCCAACCTTGATTTTGAGCAATCCCAAACTTATCTTGATAGAGCTTCCAACTATGAACGCAGAGCACAGGAACAAAGGCAAAAGGCTCTTGATATTCAGAAAAGTGCAGTCTATAGAGCACTACAGGCTTGCAGCTTTTCTAAAAAAGAACACAAACAATCAAGTGATACTACAAAAATGCTTGATGATTCTGGTTAGTTGGTAATCTGTCTGAACTTCTCTTGAGGTTCTTAGCTGATAGCTCTGACTATTATGATTATCTCAAGGAAATAAACAATCTAACTGATACGCAAAAACAAGTTCTGTATGAACGATTGAAGTCAGAACTTCCTATGTTACAACCAATAGATAAACAACCATTGTCTTTACCAACTGCTACTAATGCAACTATTCGTACTGCCTTACCGGATTCGGACAAGCCTACATATACGATTGATTGTTGTCTGCATTGTGGCTCAACTGCTATAAAGAAAATTGGAAAGACTATCTCCATAATTTTCAGACCATGAACTATTACAATCTTTACATCGGTATCGTTGCATACCTGTGCTTGTATATCCATTTTTCTTGTAGTTTGTAGAACCACATTTGATACAACAATAAACTTTGCTGTTTTCTTTTGATACAGGATGCTTATTTGATTGGGTAGGTGTTGTAGGTTCTGTGTTCGATATGTTTCTACCTAACTGATTATAGAGTTGTTTCTGTTCTTCTGGTGTAAGGTTGTCTAAAATATCTTGCAGTTCTTCATTTGTGAGTGCCATGGTATGAACCTCCTTGCATAAACAAAATTCATACCTTTTAATGCACCTTATGAATATAAAAAGGCTCTCCATCAAATCTGGAAAGCCTCATGGGATTGTATTTGAATTTGGACTACTTGACTTTCTAATTGCATACGCAATTCGTGAAATGTATAATTATACTGTTGTATCATCAGACACACAAATGTAAATAGGGACTTTTAAAATTATTCCGACAATAAAATCCGGTCATTATCCAGCGCGTGGCCTGCGCCGGTCTTGAAGCGGGCGATCAGATCCTCGACAGTCATGGAAGCGCGCTCTGCGCCGCCGACGTCGAGCACGATATTTCCGTTTGCCATCATGAGCGTGCGGTTTCCGAGCTCCAGAGCCTGGTTCATATTGTGGGTGATCATCAGGCAGGTGATTTTCTCCTCAGCAACGATATTTTTCGTCAGCTCCAATACTTTTTCAGCTGTTCCCGGATCGAGGGCGGCAGTGTGCTCATCGAGCAGCAGAAGCTTCGGCGTGATGAGGGTTGCCATGAGCAGGGTGAGGGCCTGACGCTGACCGCCGGAGAGAAGTCCGACCGGCTGGGTCATCCGGTCTTCAAGCCCCATATTTAAGAGGGAGAGGCGTTCGCGGAACGCATCTTTATCTTTCTTGGAAATGCGGGAAAATGGAGATTTCCCCTTTGCAGTCCGCAGATAGGCGAGGGCAAGATTTTCTTCGATCGTCATGCCCGGCGCCGTTCCCTTTAACGGGTCCTGGAAGAGGCGGCCGACCATCAGGCTGCGCTTGTGCTCCGGCATATAGGTGATATCCTCGCCGTCCAGCTCGATAAAGCCGTCATCGACGTAGAAACTGCCGGCAATCGCATTGAACAGGGTCGATTTTCCGGCGCCGTTGGAGCCAATGATTGTCACGAAATCTCCGTGATCCAGATGCAGGGACAGCCCGGAGAGCGCCTGTTTGGCGTTGACAGTTCCCGGATTAAAGGTTTTTGATATCGACTGAATATTTAACATGCTCCGTGTCCTCCCTTCCGGCGTGCCGCTGCATTTTTACGTGTCTGGAATGCTGCCCATTTCCGGATCGTCGGAAATGCGATTGCCAGCGCTACGATCACAGCGGTGACCAGTTTCAGCCCCTGTACAGGCATGATTTTTGTATACAGGACGATAGCGTAGATAAAACGGTAAATAATCGAACCGATGACGGTGGCGATGACACCTCTTGCCACACCGCGGCGTCCGAGGACGGTTTCACCGATGATCAGGCAGGCAAGACCGATCACGACGATACCCGTGCCGCCGTTGATGTCGGCGGTATTCTGGTACTGACCGACCATTGCGCCGGAGAGTGCGGTCAGCGCATTGGCGATGCATAAGCCGACCGTAATGGTAAATGTCGGGTTGATCGAGGAGGCGCGCACCATGTCAATGTTGTTGCCGGTTGCCCGGATGGAGAGTCCCAGACGGGTACCGAGAAAATAGACGAGCAGTGCGCCCGCAAGCACAGTTACGCAGATTGCCAGAAGTGCTTCATACCAGTCACCCCCGATACCGGTTTTCTGAAGCAGGGAAAAGATGGTCTCTGTCTTTAAAAGACTCACGTTGGCACTCCAGCCCATTACCATTAGATTGATGGTGTAGAGTCCCATATTGGTGATGATACCGGCGAGAATGGACGGCACGCCGAGACGGGTCTGCTGAAATGCGGTGACAAATCCGGCGCAGATGCCTGCAAGCATGGCAGCCGGAACCGCGAGAAATGGATGCCCTGCCGCAGCCATTGTGACGGATACCGCTGTGCCGAGGACGAAACAGCCGTCCGTCGTCATATCCGCGATGTCCAGTATGCGGAAACTCAAGAACAGCGCCATCGGCACCAGCGCATACAGAAATCCCAGTTCCAGAGCGGTTTGTAAAATATGAAGCATGGGAAATTACCTCCGTAGAATGATCGGTACTCCCAGGGCGTTCATAAGGCAGATGCGCCAGCCGCGTGGTAAGCGGGGGATGCGGCTGGCGTCTGGTCTGTCTTACGGCTCTGAGAGTACATGAAAGTCAGTCAAATGAAAATCAAAGTGCTGCCGGATGAGGGTGTATTAGTCCTCGGTGGTCCTAATCTCTACAACATCGCCAAAATCTTTGAATACAGCTGTGTCGATATTCAGGGCTTTGGCAGTCTCGGTATTTACGGTTACGATGCCGCCTTCTGCGGTGTAGTAGTCTTCCATGCCGTCCATGCCTTCGGTGATTGCCTGATAAGCAAGGTCAGCGGTCTGTGTACCAAGAGCCGTGTAGTTGACGCCGCAGGTGGCAAATGCGCCATTGCGGACGAAGGAATCAGCGCCGGCATAGTGCGGGATGCCTGCATCGGCCAGATCCTTGAAGATAGCCAGCTCAGCTGCCATGATGACATTGTCGGTAGGAGTGAAGACAGCGTCTACTTTGTCAGCAACCAGGGAGGAGGCAGCGGTAATTACTTCGTCGTTGGTATTTGCAGTCTGCTCGGTGTAGGAGATGCCTTTTTCATCTAAGTATGCCTTTGCATCCGCGATCGGTTTGGTTGAGTTTGCCTCAGATAAGGAATATAAAAGCCCCACATTTTTAACATCTGGGTTTGCGGCAAAAATCATATCCATGATTTTCTCGGTGTTCAGCGCATCGCTGGTACCGGTTACATAGTCGATGCCGGTCAGCTCAGCGGCTTCCGGATCGGAAACAGCGGCGTAGACAACCGGTGTCTGGGTCTGCTGTGCGGATACGGTCGCTACCTGTGCAGCCAGGGTTGCAATCGGGATGATGGCGTCAACACCGTCAGCAACTGCCTGATCACCAATCTGCTTTAAGGTTGTCTGGTCATTCTGGCCGGAGTACAGTTCGTAGTAAATGGCTACATTGTTATCCTCGGCGATTTTATCTAACTCTGCCTCGACTGCATTTGCAATCTCATCGAGGGAAGCGTGGTCGAGCTGTTTGACAATCGCTACATTATAAATTTCTTTGTCCGTGGAAGCTTCCTGAGAGGTTTCGGCGGTGGTGTCTGCTTCGGAAGCGTTGCTGGATGTGCTGGAAGAGCATCCTGCGGTTGTCAGTGTCAGGGCTGCGGTGCATCCAAGTGCAAATAATTTTTTCAGATTCTTTTTCATAGTCATTTTCTCCATTCTTTATTCTTATTTTGATATTTGTTTTGGATGGCAGATGTATCAGTCTGCCTTGCCGGAGCAGAGTAAAGAATGTGTCTGGAAAGAAGATTCTCTTTGGTTTGGCGCCGCGCGCCGTGATGAAAGATTTTACTGAGAATGTTTCCAGAAACTAAAAAACGCCTCTGTCCCCATACATGGGACAAAAGCGTAAACTTCTGCGATACCACCCAAATTGACATTTGTGAAAATGTCCACTCGCTTACACGTACCATCATACGTGCCCCGATGGATAACGGGTGGGATCCCGTCAGCCCCTACTGAAACAATCGTTCAAGGCTGCCCTCGGAAGTCCATTCACTGACGGTAAGGCGTTCCGTTTCCACCATCCGGAACTCTCTGTGGCGATACATAGGTCAGATACTCCTCTTCCTCATCGGTTTATCTGTGTTCTTCGTTACATGCATTATAAACACACCCAAAAGGATTTGTCAACCATCAAAATCAAAAAGATGCAGGAAAATGAAAAAAAGGTCGGTTTTTTTATTGTTTACGGAAAATTTGGAGATGAAGATGTGGACGCTGGCTGTGCGGCAGGAACAGCAAGTTGAAAAAGTTTTTGAAAAAATTTAGAAAAGTAGAAAAAAACAGTTGACATTTAAAAGACTCTCTAGTATAATAACACATGTCGCTGAATAAAAGACGAAAGCGAACATGAGAATCACAGGATTCCTCAGGATGCCCAGATAGCTCAGTTGGTAGAGCAGAGGACTGAAAATCCTCGTGTCACTGG
>OGZD01000645.1_pt1 | contig 35134 bp, 49 predicted proteins | sample 1576701 | NCBI WGS metagenome assembly OGZD01 (sample SAMEA3541487, study PRJEB24748) | human gut metagenome | biome: human gut; feature: human-associated habitat; material: faeces | place: China | collected 2012
CCCGATTCTTTTATCTACCTTAACAAACAATACGAAGCATGCTTGAGGCCTTCGGCGGCCAAACGGGACTCCAGATAAAGGGAGAGCGCGGCGACTGCCCGGTCGCACACGGGGAATACGGGGATGCCCCGCTCACGGAGGGCCTTGCGGAGCGGTTCGAATTTTTCGCCGCCGTCCATAACTGCGACCATGGGCTTGGAAGTGCGGGAACGGACATCGGAAAGCAACGTCAAAATGCCGTCCGGGGCGTCCATACGGAAGGCGTCGATATCCGTTTCGGCAAGCGAGTGCGTGACCGGGGAGAGGGGATCAAGGCCGATGACGACGGCGTCGATGTTCTCGTCGTTGAGCAACAGCTCGGCCATGTACGCATGAACCTCGTCGTCCGCGCCGGGGTTTATGTCGAGGGGGTTCTTGATTGGAACCAGCTTCTCCAACCCTTTTGAAGCGATGAGCCGTTTCATGGCCAGCCAGGTGGTTTCGGAATAAGTCCCGAGGGACATGCTGTACTCGTCGGATTGGAGCGAATCCGCCATGCCCACGGCCTCGAACCCGGCACCGCTGACCGCACCGAGCCGCTTGCCCCGGATGGTCGCGTTGGTGAAGGTTTCCGCCAGAAGAATCAGATCCTGGAATTCCGTGAAGTTGCGGGCCATGATCGCGCCCGCCTGCCGGATGCAGGTTTCACAGACCATGTAGTCCCCGGCGAGGGATGCCGTGTGGCCGCTGGTGGCCGTCTTGCCTTCGGGCGTCCGCCCGGCCTTGTAGAAAACCACTTGCTTGTCACGCCGTATGGCCTCGCGCACGGCCTCCGCAAACTGGATCCCGTCGAGATCCTTGAAGCCTTCCGCGTAGACGGCGATGACATCCACTTCTTGGGAGTCCATGAAATGGCGCATCATGTCCCCGAGCGTGAGATCCGTCTGGTTGCCGATTGAAATGAGATAGGACGGGCTCATTTCCGGCGTCTGGCTGAACCGGTTCAGAAGGAAAGCCCCGCTCTGGCTGACGATGGCTGTGCGGCGGCGAGGGTATTGCTTGTAATCCGGCATCTTGGCGGCTGGGATGAACCATGTGTCGAATTTGCCCGGACGGGAAATCACGCCCATGCAATTCGCCCCAAGGAAGGCCGGGCCGCCGTCCCCTCCGGCGGCGAGGTTCTTGTGGGCTTCGGTGATGCGGGCGATCATGCGCTCGGTCATTTCCCGGCTTTCTTCCGTTTCACCGAGGCCGCCGGGGATGAGCATGACGCTGTGCGCGGCGTTGTTTTCAATGATTTCATCCACCAGAGGCGGAACCTGTTCCGCTCCGATGGCGACGATGAACAGATCCAGCGGATCAGGAAGCGCACGGAGGTTCGGCACGCAGCGCACCCCGCTGGCGTCGTTTTCGCCGTCACGGATGATGACGAGTTTGTCGCGGTCAAAACCGGAGTCGATGATGTTTTCAAGGATGATCCGCCCGAAATTCCGGCGCTTGGAGGAAACGCCGATGATGCCGATGGATTTCGGGTGCAGCAGGTTGGCGATTTTTTGGATGGGACGGGGAGCGGGGCGTTCGCCGGGAGTCGAAAAGCGGCACATGCCGTCCAGCGGGACCATGAGGTAGTCCGTGAACGTGAACGGGTTGATCTCCAGTTCTTCAATGATGAACGGTGCATCGGGGTTGCAGGGGGAGAAATAGTTCCCCATGCGGATGAACGACTCGAAGCATTCGATAAGCTGGTCGTCGGTCACAATGCGGCGTTGCCCGCGGGTCAGCCCGGCCAGTTTCCGGTAGGAGACGGTCTTGCGGAAAAGCTCGAAGAAGGCATCGCCGTCGGTCAGTTCCGTCAGTGCGGCGACGATGGCCTGCCCTTTGCGGAAACGCTCGGCGTAGAGCTCGGTGTCCGTACCGCCGAGGCCCGCGCTGATGACCATGCCGAACTCGCGTGTGCGGCGCAGGCCGACGATCAGCTCGTTGCCGAACGATGCGGAGTCAGGCGGCATGAACTGTACTTGCAGGACGCCCTTGAGGTCTGCGGCGATGGCGTTCTGGAGCGCGGTTCCCGCCAGTCCCTTGTAGCTTTCAGGCGCGGAGGCGGGGCAGCGTTCGATCCATTCGGCATAGCGTTCCGGCACCTCGGAGAGCATACGCCGCACGGCGGAACGCACTTTGTCGGGCGTTTTGGGGACGATGCGCACGCCGCCCACTTCGGTCTTGTGGACGATGGTGGGGGAGATGATTTTCAGCACGGCCTTTTCGCCGGGCAGGGACATGATCTCCTCTTCCATCGGTTTGGCGTTCCGTGGGATGAAGGAGCATTTGGGCGGCGTTTCCGAACCGGAAAGGCTCAGCAGATTGTACACTTCGAATTCATAGAGAAAATGCCGCCCCTCAGTGTGGGCGTTGCGGAACAGCTCGGTAATGGGCTGATATTCAACAGTCAGATTCATGCGAGTCTCCAGCTGGTTGTGCGGTCGGAAAGGGAATCGTCGCTTCCGAACCGTTTTTATCCCTTTTCGCCGGGAGAGGGAATCAGGCTGTAGGCGTGGCCCTCGCAATTGGGGGAGGGGTTTCTTGTCGATTATATGCCCGTACCGGAGATCCGGAACTTCTGACGAACAAAAAAGGCTCCATTTTGGTGGAGCCTTTTTTGTTATTTCCAAACATCGTGCCAATCAGATTTTTCACAAGTTCACATTGTTAACTTGGCTGCAACAGATTCTCATCTTGGGTGACAGCTCACAATGTACGACCGGGGTAGCGATCTATTCTGCACACGGGGTATTTCCGCATCCACGGTGAATCGCCTTGTGCGGCGCGTGGTTAGGGTGATTTCTGCTCAAGGGAGTGCGGCGGGCGATTTAGCACAGATTGATCGTTTTTGATCGTCTGCTGTACGAAAATGGCGCGCGATTCTGCACAGATTGATCACAGGATGATCAAAAACGGGCGGTTCCCCATTGGAGCCGCCCGTTTGTTGTTTGGTGTCAAAACGTACACAAAAACGTGTGTCTTTTTCGCGGTCAAAACAGGCCGCGATTTTTGTACTCCCGTCCACACCATAAAACGCGGCCTATGACGCGGAATTGCCCCTATTGTGAATCTATGGTCTTCGTAAGCTGTTTGCTGAAAGATTTCGTTCTTCCAGGGTGCAAGTCTGAAATGAACCCCGAAATCTGATAAGAGTATTAACAATATATAAATCATATAGTTAGTATGAAATGTATTTTTTAAACTGCGAAATGCACTTCCGGGTTTTTACCAAAAACTCGGAAATTGAGACGGAAGTATTTTTAATGCCTTTATATATTATAATATATATATATTTATTTGAATAAAAATATTTTTCATTCCAAGAAGAACTCGGAAGTGCGGCAGCCAGAAAGGTTGTAGGTTTATCCTCAGAACTTACAACCAAAGCTACAACTGCTTTTTTGTATAAATATTTTTTAATTTCCGTATATTAGAAAAATATCTATTTTTGGAACATACAACCGCTTTTGCCTCGCAGGGGGTAAAGGTTAGATTGCCGAACTTTTACCTTAACCTTTACCCTAGCAAAACAAGATATCATATTGTTTTTAATAGTAAAAATGATTTTTTACAAAAAAAGAAGTTTTACCCTTTTTAAGGCTTATTCCCCGCTCCCTTTGATGGTATGAGCGACGACACCCCCTGTCACGTTGCCGTTTACCATCACATTTTGCCCTCCACTCCCAGTTCCTCCTGACACCAATACCGCAAGTGCAGCCTTCCTGATGGCAGGGCTTGCCTCTCTATAACACTGAAGTACGACTCGTTCTTCAGGTGCGAGCGGAGAGTTCTCTTCTCTTGTATCTGTAAATAGATATTTTAAATCAAATCCGATAGTTGCAATGGATGCAATGTATTTCGTGTCAGGCTTTCTTTTACCTGTCTCGTAGTTTGATTGTGTGACATATGAAATAGATACAGCCTCTGCAAGTTCTTTTTGTGTGAGTCCTAGCCGTTCACGTTCATTTTTGAGCCGCTGGCCAAAATTATCCATACGTTTAAAAACCTCATTGACTTAATTTAAACAAACGACTAAACTCTTTTTATCAAATAACGACAAAAACGGAAAACAAACGACACCTAAACCCCTACACGGAACCGAAAGGGGGCGCAAGTACGGGAGGATATTATGGCGGAAAAGAAGGCTTCCGGGCGGCTTCGGACGCCGGAAGAGATCAAGAAGGAGCTTGCACGGCGTGGCGAGACTATCGCCGATCTGGCACGGCGACACGGGCTGAACCCCAAGTCCGTCTATGACGTGATGGCGGGACGGATCAAGGGAACCTATGGAGAATCCCATAGGATCGCCGTCCTGCTGAGGCTCAAGGACGGCACTGTCGGGGATGAAAGTTGCGGCGGTAAACGCACAAAAAGAAAGGAGGCAGCGGCATGAGCGAACAATCCCGGTCCTACCGACAAATCCGCAGCGCCGTACTTGCCGAGGTAGCTCACCTTGAATGGGAACAGGCCGTAACGGTGCTGGCTTCCGCACTCAATGAGCGGGCGGTGGAGGGAGGATTCCAAGCCAAGGTGGAACTTGTCCCGTTGTGGAGCACCAAGGGGCCGTACTGCTGCATGGACAGTACCTACATCCCGAAGAGGTAGGGCGGTATGAAATTCACCGGACCCGCCTGTAGCTTCTGTGGTGTCAAGGAAGAGGAAGAGAGTTGCAAGGCTCTTATCGGGAACGAAGACTATACAAGATACATCTGCGATCAGTGCATCAAAGGAATCACGGCCCTTTTAAAAGTCAATCCCGGAAGAAAGCACCTTCGGTATTTGCCGAAGAGGAACAAGAAGTAAGGAGAAAACGCATGACACCCACGGCACGCGACAAAAAACGATACGCCATACTGGCGGAAGCCGAAGCATCTGTAGAGACACTGTTTGAAGGTGAAGTAATTCCTCGTGGTCTAAAAAGCGCCGAGGCCTCCTGTATTGAGGGAGACGTCAACAACAGACTGATGCGTGACCTTGTCTCTTCACTCTCAGCGGTAGATATGAGCCATGAAGAAGCTATTGTTATCGGCATAGTGGCCTTACTGCGGGCTAGCAGGTTCCCGCAGCAGGCCGTGTTGTATGCCGCTAGCGTTTACTCATTCCAGGAAAACAGTGACCACAAAAATCATAAGATTTTTCCTTAACGAATGCTTCCCGAAGCATCCAAAGTGTTGCGTTCTGGTCGAGCGAAGGAAGAATTGTACAACGGCAAGAGTCGCTATCAGGAGTTCTAAACCCACACTTTCCCGACATGTGGCTTACTCTGTGAATTTCTAACGTGTCTTCGTTAATGATAAAAATTTCATCAAGATTTGTATTGCAAAACATTTCCGTCTCCTCGGCATTCCCGGACGGTCCGGGAGTTAGATGGTTGTTTTCGATGTGCCCAATCTAACCGAGAAGGCGGAACCTTACAAACCGGGACTGCAGAGCGCCCAGAGCGCCACGGTCACCCTACCGCGCCCGTGCAGGCCGCCCGCTGTTTCGACATGCGGCGGGCGGCGAAACCTGCACAACGGCGAATACCGCGAAGCCTCCACGCGGGACGCTCCCCCGGAGCGGCATAATCCGGGGCGAATTTATGAGGTGAGGCTATGAGCGGGATCAAGGAAGCATATATAGAGCAAGAACTCGCTAAATTTATGGGTGTATCCCAGCAGGCTATTAATAAGCGGATTAAGCGTGAAAGCTGGGATCGTCGCCTTTGTTCAGGTCGTGGTGGCAGATTCGAGTATCCCACCGCCAAGCTTCCCGCCGACGTGCGCGAAACGATCGCGCTGGCCGTTTCCGCCGAGGAACGGGAAAGCCTCCCGGTCGTCCTTGAGCCCGCCACGCCCGCCGTGGTTGAGTTCCCCACCGTTTCTCTTTCTCACCTCACCGCGCGGGAACGTGATGTAGCGCTTGCCCGCAAGGCACTCATCGATGCCGTGTGCAATTTCGAGACGGTAGGCAAGTCCCGCCGGGCGGCGATCCTTCTGCTGGTGGAAGCCTACCGGAACGGCACGTTGCCGCGAAATCTCATGGAAGCGGCCCGCATCGCCAACGCCCGGCGCGGCGCTTCGCGGGGCATCTCAACCCGTGCGCTGTACAACTGGTACGCGACGTATGAAGACCGGGGCATTCTCGGGCTGGTTCCCGCCGATCCGAAGAAAGATACAAGTATTCCGGAGTGGTTCGAGATATTCCGGCTGCTTTGGAAAAGGCCGCAAGCGCCTTCCATGAATCAGGCGCGCCGGGAATTTGAGATTGTCGTGCGGTGGGTCGGGCTTGGAATGCCCGAGGGCGGATTGTGCTTTCTGCACTTTCTCGATCCCGAAAAGATCACGAAGCACAAAAGCTTGCCAGCCTTAAAGCCGTTTGCGAAGAACCCGGCTTCCATTCCGTCGATCGACGCGATCAGGCGGATAGCCAAAAAGATACCGCTGGAGCTTTTGGAGCGCGGATGCCGTACCGGCAACGCCATGTTGAAGATCCGACCTCATAGGTTGCGCTCCACGGCAAACATGCTTCCCGGTGAAGGTTTCACGGGCGACGGCACCACCTTTGACGGTCTGGTGCAGCACCCCTACGAGCCAAGGGCTTTTCGGCCTGAGATTACGCTGATTCTGGACATCGCCACCCGTAAGTGCGTCGGGGTGTCCGTCGACACCTCGGAAAACGGGCTCACCGTTCTGGACGCCTTCCGCGTCGCCTGCATCACCCACTGCGTCCCGTATTTTTTCTACACCGACAACGGGCCGGGGTACGCAAACGTCATGTCCACCAAAGAAGGTACGGGCGTCCTGACGCTGCTCGGCGTGATCTGCAAAACCTCCATTCCCGGACGCCCGCAGGGCAAAGGGCTCATGGAGCGGGCGGTCAAGACCATCCATACCGATCTGGCGAAACGGTTCGCTTCCTGCGTGCATCGGGACATGGATCAGGACACGGCCCGGACGTTCCGGCTTTCCGTCAACAAAGACATCAAAAAATACGGCAAGTCCGAACAGTTGCCGACGTTTGACGAGTTTTTCAAGGCTCTGTGCTTCCGCATTGACGAGTACAACTCCACGCCGCACACGGCCCTCCCGAAGTTTACGGACGCAAACGGCAAGCGGCGGCACTATTCGCCCGGCGAATACTGGAACGCGAAGCTCGCCGAAAACCCGGAATACAAGCTGTTGCGGCTGAACCCGACGCTGCATGACGATCTGTTCATGCCTGCGGCGGAACGCCCCGTTCATAACAACTGGATCAACTTCGCGGGCAAGAAATACTATGCCGACGCCCTGTGGTCTTGGAACGGGAAAAAGGTGCTGGTCCGCTATGACATGCACGATCCCCGCTACATCGTCGTCCAGACGCCCGACATGGCGAAAATCTGCAAGGCGCTCGTCGACGGCAACACCATCGATTATCTGGACATGATTTCCGAAGCCGACAAGAAGGCCGGGATATCGCAGCGTGCCAAGCTCGCAAGGGCGCAAGCGCAGGTTCAGAAAAAACTCCCCGGCGCAACGGTGGTTTACAACGAAGATTCCATCGGAGCCACGGCAACCGTCGTCAGCTCCATTCGCCCGATCGGGCAGGTGGTTGATGTGGAGCCGATGCCCGCTCTCGAACCGGATTTCCCGGATGAGGAAGAAGGGACGGTTACGCAATCCGTCCGTCCCGGCAAGGCCCGGCCTGCCTTTGAGTTCCCTTACGAGCGGTACGAGTACCATATGGCTCACCCGGATTCATGGACGCAGGAAGACCGCGACTGGCTGGAATGGTACGTCCAGACCGAAGAATACGCGGATTATTTACCTATTTTCATAAGCAAAGGCATTGCATGGGAGGAAACGTCATGCGCAAAATGTTCGTAAAGACAGAGAATTACCGCAAGTTCGTCAGCGCCGTGAAGGCTGTTGAACAGCGAGGTGCCGCCGAAGCTGGGATGATGCTGGTCTATGGTGTGCCCGGCCTTGGCAAAAGCCACATCGTAAGCAGTTGGGCCGCTGAAACCGGCGCGATCTTTTTGCGGGCAAACAAGGATTGGACGCCCCGATATGCGCTTTCCGAGCTTGCCGCAGCGCTTGAGATCGACGGGCGGGGCAACTCGCAAAAGCTTTTCGCGCGCCTCTTGAAGCCCATCGCGGAGAACCAGTGGCCGATCATCATTGACGAGGCCGAGTTTACGCTGGCGAATCAGGCGGCGGCTCTTGAAAAGATCCGTGACATTTCAGACCGCGCCGAAAATACGGTGATCCTGATCGGCATGGGAAACATTCAGAACGACATCAAGCGGTACGGGCAGATTTCCAGCCGTATCGCGCGGGTTGTCGAATTTTTGCCCGCTACGCTTGAAGACGTGCAGTCCGCATGTAAGCAGCTTGCCGAAGTTGAAATGTCACCTGAGCTTATGGCGGAAATCCATCGCCTCTCGCGCGGCTGTATGCGTGAAGTGTTGAACATGGTTCCCGTTGTTGAGCGGGTGGCGAAGACCAACCGGCTTGCCTGCGTTGGCGTTGATGATCTCGCCGGGATTCCGCTTTCCCATGACTGGCAGAACAGGACGCCCGTTACCGTGAAGCAGTCGGGCGGGAAGAGGAAGGTGGCGTAATGGTCATCACCACAGGGCAGGCAATCCTCAACGAGCTTGCTGGCGGCAAGGTCATGTTGACGCGGGAATTGGCCTCGCGGCTGGATACTCCCATTGACAACATCCGCTCCACCGCCCGGCGACTTCTGGAGCGCGGCTATATCACGCGCAACGAGGGTTGCTATCAGATTACCGAAAAAGGGCAGGATTTTATCGCTTTCGGTAGAACGTGCGTTGCCGGTTCGCAAAAAGGCGATTTCGCCACCCGTTCCCGTTTTTCCCTGCGGACCCGCGCTTGGAACCTGATCCGTATGAAGACCGCTTCATGGAGCGTTGACGATTTGCTCATGACCCTTGCCGACGGCACGGAAAAAGACGCGGAGCGTGGCCTGAGACGCTACGTCCGGGCGCTTTTGAATGCCGGATACGTCGAACGGACGCCGCGCAACCCGCAGCTTTTCCGGCTTGTCCGTAATACCGGGCGGCTTGCCCCGGCCCTGAATACCCCGGCGAAGACGCTCACCGATCCCAACACAGGGGAGGTGCATCATGTCTGACGATTGGCTTTCCCTGCTCCGCGCCCGCGTCGCCGAGATCGGCGTCAGCGCGACGGCCCGGGAACTGAATATCAGCCACGGCGCTGTAAGCCTTTTGATCTATGAACGGTATCCGGCAAGCACCGATCGCATGGCGGCACGGGTCATAGACCGGTACACGCGCCACGAATGTCCCTATGACGGCGCATTGCTCCATAGTGACGCCTGCGCCCGGTACGCCGGAAAAGCGCCCACGTCCAGCCCGGCGGCCCTGCGCCGCTGGCGGACGTGCCAGAAATGCAGATTTAACCCCAACCGAAAAGGATAACGCTATGATTTCCGAACGTTTCGAGCGCCTGTTGGACGGTCTTGTCGCGGCCATGCGCGAAGATCAGGGGTGCGGTATAAAAGTGGAACTTATCGTCAGCAATATGCGCAACGAAGTCAAAGTGCTGAAATCAGCGGAAGAAGCCGCTTTCCGTCTGTGGCTCTCAGAGCAGTACACCAAAAGATACACAAAAATTAACTGGGAAGAACTCCCTAACATTTAAGGAGAAAACAATGCTTAACGAAAATCGGATTCCTGAAGGTTACATGGAAAACGCGCAGGGGTGTCTCGTGCCGCGCGCCAACATCCGCCCGATCGACATTGAGCGTGACGCGCTGGTCAAGGAAAAGATGGAGAAAATCAAGGCGTTGCAAGCGGAAATGCGGGCCGTCAAGGCAAGCCTCCTTTCGGATGTGGACGCCTTTGTACAGCTTTCCGGCGAGCGGTACGGCGTCCGGCTCGGCGGCGTCAAGGGCAACGTGCAGCTCCTTTCTTTTGACGGCAAGTACAAGCTGTGCCGCGATTATGGTCAGTTGCTCACGTTCGACGAGGGTTTGCAGGCCGCAAAAGAGTTGATTAACGGGTGTCTGCGCCGCTGGTACAAGGGTTCCCGGCCCGAGCTGCGCGCCGTGGTGGAACAGGCGTTCAAAGTCGACAAGAAAGGCCGCATCAACACCGGGGCCGTGTTGGGTTTGCGCCGGATTGAGATCGACGATCCCGAGTGGCAGGAGGCTATGAAGGCCATTACCGAAAGCCTGCAAGTCCTCGACAGCCGCGTGTACGTCCGGGCGTATGAGCGTGATCCCTCCGGCGCGTACCAGCCGATCAGCCTCGACTTTGCGAACGTGTGAGGTGGGTTATGGCGACGGTATCGAAGAAGGATGTTGAGCGGCTTTCCGGGCTGTACGCCGATCGGCTGACGCGGAATACCCGCTACCGCGTTGAGGATATGGAGGAATTGATCGGCTCCGATGTGTGGCGGGAGGCGTCCGACGAGCACAGGCGGTTTCTGAAAAGTCAGATCAGGGAAAAGGCGTTCAAGTTGTTGATGGACGCGGGCTTTCCGCCGGATGCGGTCCGGCGGATCAAGGAGGGACTATGAACGGCTGGTTGTCTCCTGAAAACATGGCGCAACTGATGCTTCTTTGCGCGCTCCTCTTCGCGATCGTTTGTTCTCTGTTGGCCTTTGCAGGTGTTGTTTATCTCGGCGGACGACTTGCTTTTTCCCTTCTCGGAGAGGTTGAGAAGTACAGATATCGGCGGGCCAGCGTGAGAATCCGGGAGGCCGAGGCTGCACGGGCTGAGATGACAGAAAGAAATCAATAAACTGTTTAAGGGGGATCAATATGAATGAAGGCGAAGTCCAAGAATGCAAGCAAACAGTCAAAAACAAGCGGCTTGACGCGACGCTCGCCGATTATCTTTCGCTCATGCTTAATGCGGAAACTGCTTGTTTGACTGCTACGCATATCGTTCCCGGTGTGTTCAAGATGAAAGTTACGTTTGAATTGCTTGACTCTGAAAGCGCGGATCAGGGGTGAAGGAATGGGTATGTCTTTTGATGAAGAGCTGTTGATTGAGAAGGTTGTTGAAAGACCTTGGGAAGCGACCATAGCGCAGGCCATACGGGTTATGGAAGGAGCCGATATCGAAGCTCTGGGGTTTAAATGCAGGATAGGCAACGGTAGGTTCAAAGTGGAGCTTACATTGACCGAGGTTGGCGAAGAATAACGCGAAACCGCCCCCCATGTGGGGCGGTCGTCCGGGTTGGCTACCGGGCCTGATGATGCGAGCCGAAGGGATGGAATATCGACCATAACCAAGGAAAAAGAATGAACACCAGTCCGATTTCCGATGAAAGCCTAAGCATTGTTCGTGAAATGTGCAGCCTTGGCAGTACCAGCTTGGGTTTGCCGCTGCATGTCGTCAAAGGGATGATCGCCCGCATAGATCGACAGGAAGCAGCGCCCGAGACATTTGACGACGCCATGAAGACCGCCGAGCGACATATGGCCGAGGCATCGGAAGCGCTCAATCTGGCAATGACGTATGCGCATGATGAACGCCCGGATGCGCTGCGTATACTTTCCGCAGTCAGCAGCGGAATAGAAGAAGTATCATGGGCTGTCATCGAAGCGCGGGCGTTTAAGTAGGGAGAAGAGGAGGAAAAACATGTCTAAGGGTGAGAATGAATTGCTAAGTCCCGACTTCGAGAGCGGGATGCTCGTAGGGTTTGCGGACGGCCTGTCGCTTATGCACCAGATGCTCACCGGTGCTGTCGAATTCACGGCACCTACGAATCCGGGAATGAGTGCCTTCCTGAGTGGTTTTGTTGACGGCATGGAAAGAGATATGCCTGCCATGTTGAAGGACTACCACGAAACAAAGGGCCTGTCCGTGTCGCTTGAAGTTACTGTTACAAGTAAGGATGAAAAATGGAACTGATTGACCATATGCCCGTCACAAGGCGCGACGGCAAGCTGATTGTCGGCGAGGGCGTCAAGTTCGAGCGTATCCGCCGGATTACCGGCTACCTTGTCGGTACAGTTGACCGTTTCAACAACGCAAAACGCGCAGAAGTTGCGGACCGCGTCAAACATATGAGGGTGGCGTGATGGATAAATTGCCAAGCGAAGAACGGGCAGAGGCCGCACTGAGAGAAAAAGGGCTGGATGCGACAGTAAAAGACCATCTTAACTATATGATTGCGACACGCTCTAGAGACATAACGGTTGAACATGTAACGAAAGGTATTAAAATAACGATAAAATATAAAGCGTATCCCTTAAAAAAGAAGAGCAGATAAACGCGAAACGGCCCACACGGGCCGTCACCCGATGATCTCGGGTCTGATGAGCGAAAGCAATAAAATAAGGAGAGATACATATGCCCCGTTTCATCCCCACCCGCTCCGGCGCTGGCATTCCCGCCATTCAGGACACGGCAAAGAAGCGTATCGTAGCGACTTTCTTTATTGATAAGGACGCCCCGGACGCCGCCGAAAACATGCTCAAAGTGTGCTGTGACGCTCTTAATGCCGTGGCCCCGACGGCTCCCGCGCCGAAGACTACGCGGGAACGGTGCGGAAAATGACACGCCCGGATAAAATTTTCTGCGGCTCTATTGGTGTACGTTTTGGCACCATCCGCATGAAGATCGAGCTTTCCCCGGCGGAAAACCACGGCGGCCCCGCCGGGCGCTTCCGGGTTCGGCTTGATCGGCGCTGGTACGATCTGGAGGATCGAAAGCTGTTCCTTTGCGCCGATGAAGTCGCCGCCCTTGCCGCCGAATGCGCGACGGGCGGCGAGATTGCCCCGGTAGCCATGCCGGACCTGCCTGTGAAGGCCCGCGTCAAAGTGCCGCGCGGTATTCCCGGCGCGTCGCCGGTCTGGACGGGCTACGTCGCCAGCGCGCCCATCCGCGCCGCCGACGGCCTTTGGTATGTCGCCGTCATGCTGTACGGCGGCGTTGAGCTTCACCCCGTTGACCACCTTGTGAGGTGTTAAAATGGAAACCAGACGTTCTCTCATGGCAAAATTACATATCGCCCGTAAAGACCTTGGCCTTGACGATGACACGTACCGCGCCATGCTGCAAAATCTGACAGGCAAGCGCTCCTCGGCGGACTGCACCGATCGCCAGTTGGTTATGCTCATCGCGGCTTTGCGCAAGCGTGGATGGAAGGACAGCCGTCCGAAGGGGCCGAAGGTGCGCCCGGAGTTTGAAAATCTGCTCGGCAAGATCAACGCCCTGCGTCTCGACACCAAAAAGTCATGGGCATACGTCGAATCTATCGCGGAAAAAATGTATGGCGTGCGCATCCCGTGGCTCGACGGCGAGCAGCTCGGCGGCGTGATCACGGCTCTGGTCAAGCACCAGCGGGCGCAGGAGAGGGCATAATGTCTGACGCGCGCCTGCCCCGCAACGCCCGCGACATCATCGATCGCCTTGGTCCCGCCGTGACCCTGCGCCTCATAAGGGCTCTCGGCGGAACGACGATCCCTGTGCCCATGCGGCTGACGCCAGTCGGAGAAGCCCGCTATAAGAAACTCTGTGATATGATTGGGGAGGATGCGGCAAAGGCCCTTTGCCGTGAATATGCGGGGACGAACCTTTACGTTCCTACATGCAGGCAGGCCGCCGCCGATGAACGCGACGCGGCCCTTATCAGGGATCGGGACGCAATGGCCCGCGCGGGACTGTCTGAGCGTGAGATCGTAACGGGGCTTGCCCTTAAATACCATCTTTCAGACAGGCACGTTTGGCGCGTGTTGCACCGTGTCCCGGAAGAGAAAACTTCTCTTTTTCCGCTACAACGGCAAGGGCGGCTGTTATGACCGTTCCCCGTCAATTCCACCCGCTGACATATGTCGGCTTTCGTAAATCCCCGGCACTGGTAGCTTGCCAGTAACCGGGGATTCCTCTTTCTGGAATCCCGCAAACCATAAGGGGTTTCAGATGAAGTTCTTTGCAAGACTGCTCAATCCGCGCTTTCAGTTCTTCTTTTTCGCCGTTCTGGCGCTTTTTGTGACCGGCCTTGTGGCTTTCTGCTCGCCGGAACAATTCCCGATCGTCCGCTACAAGCTCTCGCTCGGTATGCTTGCCGCCGTGATCGCCGTCTTTTTCGACATGGCGGCGTTCCCCTATGCTTCCCCCGACTCCTACCTTGACGACGATTGGCGCAAGACGCCCGACGCGGATCGCCCGCACACCGCCGATTTTCCCATCGCGCGCGGGTGCGGCTTCCTCTTCGCCGTGGCCTGCCTGCGCCGTATCGCCGTGGTGGCCGTCTTCGTGCTTGCCGTTTCTTTGGGGCTGTAGCCATGCGCGCCGTCTTGAAGAAGTGGGGCATGGCCTTTCTTGAATGGTTGTTTACCGGCGTAGCGTTCGGGCTCGGCGTGCTGTTCGTCGCGGCCCTGTTTTTTGGCATCTGTGCGACGTTCGCGGGCGCGGCACAAGCCGAAACCGTCACTATTCCCCGCGCGGCATACCAGCACCGGGACACCCTGATCCGGGCCTCCCGCGTCGTGTGGGGGCTGGACGCGCCGGTGTCCATCTTTGCGGCGCAAATCCATACCGAAAGCTGGTGGAAGAACAACACGGTATCGAGCGCCGGGGCGCAAGGCTTGGCGCAGTTCATGCCGTCCACGGCCCGCTGGCTTCCCGCCGTGGCCCCGGAAGTGGGCGCGCCCGCGCCGTTCAATCCCGGTTGGGCGCTCCGGGCGTGCGTCACTTATGACAAATATCTGTGGGATCGGTTGGCGGCGAAGGGCACGCAAAAGAAGGCGCTGACGCCCTGCAACCGCATGGCTTTTACATTGTCCGGGTACAACGGCGGCATGGGCTGGACAAACCGGGACCGTAACCTTGCCACCAGGCGCGGCCTTGATCCCGATCGGTATTTCGGAAGCGTCGAGACGGTCAACGCGGGCCGCCGGGCGTCGGCGAAGCGGGAGAATCAGCGGTATGTTTCCTTCATCTTTGAGCGTCAGGCTGCTTACGTAAAGGCCGGTTGGGGGCCGGGGGTGCGCTGTGAGTAACCGCGCCGTCGCGCTCATCGGCGCGGCCTTTATTCTCGCGGCGGGCATCTGGATCGATCGTTTGTACAACGAACTTGAGTTGCAAAAGGCACAGTATGAGACGCGGATCGCAGCTTTGGCCCAAGAGGTATCGGAAAAGGAGAAGGCTCGTGCCGAGGCCGTGGCCACAGCCGAGCGGGCCGCCCGCGAAAGGCTGGAAAAGGAAACGGCCCGGGTGGCCGCATTATCCGCCGAGCTTTCAGACGCCCGCAAAAAGCTGGCAAAAGAGCGTCAAACTTTTGATGCACGTCTGCAAAAAGTGGCTCTTGCCGCTCGCCGTGATTGCGCTGGTTTGTCTTCTGACTGGGTGCGCCTCTACAACGAAGCCCTCGGTCTTGCCGCCGGTGCCGGTGGTGGCCCCGGAAGTCAGGACGCCGATCCCGCCGGAACTGCTCAAAATGCCGGACAGGCCGGACCCACTGAAACCGGGATACGCGGCGACGCACTAGCGACGCCTGAGGACGTGCTTGCCCATGCCCGCGACTACGGCGGGTATTGCCGGGGGCTTGAAATCCAGCTCGGTACGCTGGCGAGGGTGGTGTCGCCGTGACGATGGACGCGCAGACGGTTATTCTGGGGCTTCTCGGCCTTGTCTGCGGGCTGCTGGCATACTGGGCTACCCGGCTTGAAGGGCGCGTGGACGAACTCAAGGAACAGCAACGGCAAGCCGTTGAAGAAATGCACAAAAACTATGTGCCGCGTGAGGATTGCCGGGAACGGACCGGACAGATCCTCACGGGGCTGGAACGGGTCGACGACAAGCTGGATCGCGTCGCCGACTCGGTACGCTCAGGGGGAAGTCATGGAAAGCAAGCATGATAACGAGGTGTTGCAGGCGCTGGCCCGCATTGAAAAGAAGGTTGACGCGCTGGCGGCGACGGTCGAAAGCGGGCAGGAACAGGCCGCTGCGGGCAGTGTGGTTTCCGGTGGGCTTTCCGGTGCCGTGGTTGCCGTGGCCCTTGTCTATGCTCAACTTATTCTTGGGGTACGCGCGTAATGGCCCATCCGAAAAGCAAACGCATGGCCCTGCGCTCGGCATACTGTTATAAGGCGCTGTCTCTTGAGGAGGCCGCCGCCCTTGTCGGTATTTCCATCGGTACGGCCCGGCGCTGGAAGGTCGACGCGCAAAAAGCCGAAGATGACGATTGGGATAAGGTCAAGGCGGCGTCAAGTCTGGCGGGCGAGGGCATGGAAGCCGTGGCCCGCCAGATGCTCAATGACTACGTGTTGCAGCACCGCACATTGATGGAGCGGATCGGTAAGGATGAAGACATGCCGCCCGCCGAAAAGGTGGAAGCGCTGTCTTCCCTTGCCGACTCTTTTGCAAAAACCATTGCCGCAAGCAAGCGCATTTTACCGGGAATAGACGAGCTGAGCACATCCACTAATCTTATTAGAATGCTTGCTGATTTTACAATCAAACATTTTCCGCAACACGCTTCAGCACTTTTAGAGGTGCTGGAGCCATTCGGCGATCTGATTGAGAAGGAGTACGGAAAATGAAAAAACTTTCCGCTAAACAGTTCCGGTACGCGATTGCCGACATTGCCGCCGCCCTGCAACAACAGATCGAAGCTGATTGCGAGGGCTTCCCGTCCGATCCCAAGGCTTCCGCCAAGCGCCGGGAACAGGCGCTTGCCGACTTTATCTTTTTCCGGCGCACGTACTTCCCGCACTACTGCACGATCCCCGGCGACAGCACGTTGCATACATGGCTTGACGCCGCCTTGCCGCGCATGGCCGAAGCCCGCGAAGGCCAGCACATCGCCCTTGCCGCTCCGCGCGGCGAAGCGAAAAGCACATTTATCTCCCTGTTTTTCGTGCTGTGGTGCGTGCTGACGGGGCGCAAGAGGTACATTCTGATCATTGCCGACGCGCTGGAGCAGGCCGCTATTTTGCTTGAAGCGGTCAAGGCGGAACTGGACGGCAACCCGCGCCTTGCTATGGACTTCCCCGCCGAAACAGGGCGCGGGCGCGTCTGGAACGTCGGCACCATTTTGACCGCCCAAAACGTGAAGCTCCAAGCTCTCGGCGCGGGCAAGCGTATGCGCGGCCTGCGTCATGGCCCATACCGCCCGGACCTTGTGATTCTGGATGATCTGGAAAACGACGAGAACGTCGCCAAGCCCGAGCAGCGGGACAAGCTGCAAGACTGGCTGCAAAAGACCGTGCTCAACCTCGGGGCCGCCGACGGAAGCATGGATGTGGTCTATGTGGGCACGATCCTGCATTACGATTCCGTGCTGGCCCGGACGCTGGACAAGCCCACGTGGCAGTCCAAACGGTTCCGCTCCATCGTCCAGTGGCCGGAACGGCTAGATCTGTGGGACAAATGGGAAGCCATTTTGCACGCCGACGGCCCCGTTGCCGCCCGTGCCTTTTACGATCTCTATCAGGACGATATGGAGCGCGGCGCGGTCGTGTCGTGGACTGCGGGCCGCCCGCTGTACCAGCTTATGACCAAACGGGCGGACTCGCACGCGGCTTTTGACTCGGAGCAGCAGAACGATCCGCTGTCCGGGGACGACGCGCCGTTTGCCTCGTGCATCACGTTCTGGGTCGACCGTTCCCGCGACTGGTTGTTGTTCGGGGCCGTTGACCCGTCTCTCGGCAAGCTCGGCGCGGGCCGTGACCCATCCGCGATCCTCGTCGGCGGGTTACTCCGCGACACCATGACGCTTGACGTGGTGGAAGCCAGTATCAGGAAGCGCCACCCCGACCGCATCATTGAAGACGTGATCGCGCTGCACAGCGCGTATCATTGCCTGAATTGGGCTGTTGAGGCCGTGCAGTTTCAGGCGTTTTTTGCCGACGTTCTGGCACAGCGGGCCGCAGCCCGTGGCCTCGCGCTTCCCGTGCGCCCGATCATCAACAGTACCGATAAGCAACTACGCATTGAGACATTGCAGCCCTATTTCGTGCAGGGCCGCATCCGGCTGCACACCTCGCAGCAGACGCTTATCGATCAGCTACGGCACTTCCCGAAAGCCGACCACGACGACGGGCCGGACGCGCTCGAAATGCTCTGGCGGCTGGCCGTCGGCGGTTTCGTCAGCCTGCGGGATGCGTTCGAGCGGGTGCCGCGTCAAAGCCCGTGGGGCGTGCGGCCCAGCGAGGACGACGATTTTGATAGCTTCGATACCTACGGGGGATGGACGTAATGATTTTTAGAAGACCGGCAAAACCGCGCCCGCGCAAGCGTGATGCGCTTTCCGCGCAACAGACGGAAACAGGCGGCGGCTTGACGCCCATGCTCTACCTTGAGCGGTGGGGCAATATGACCAACCGCCTGACGCCTTCCCGTTTATCCTCCATTTTGCAAGCCGCCGACGACGGCGACATTGCCGAGCAGCACGTGCTTTTCGCGGATATGGAAGACCGTTGTGAGCATCTGGCGGCGGAAATCGGCAAGCGCAAGCGGGCCTTGCTGACGCTGGATTGGGAAATCCTTCCGGGCCGGGCAAAGGACAAAAAGGCGGAAGGCGTGGCCGCCGCCGTGCGCGAGCAGTTCGACATGCTGCCCACAACTTCGGATCTCCTGCTCGACCTTGCCGACGGCATAGGCCACGGTTTCGCGGCCCTTGAGATTGAGTGGACGCAAACCGGCGGCCTGCATATCCCGGCGGCCTTCCACCACCGCCCGCAAAGCTGGTTTCAGGTCATGCGGGACAACCGCAACGTGCTGCGGTTGCGCGATGGTTCCTATGAAGGGGCCGAACTGTGGCCCTTTGGTTGGGTCATTCACACGCACCGCTCGAAATCCGGGTGGCTTCCGCGCGTGGGGCTTTTCCGCACGGTGGCGTGGGCGTACCTGATCCGAGCCTACGCCCTTGAAAGCGCGATCCTGTATACACAGGTCCACGGCCTCCCATTCCGGCTTGGGAAGTACCCGCCCGGAAGCTCCGCCGAAGACAAAGCCGCGCTCAGAACCGCCCTTGCCAATCTCGGACGGGACGCTTCCGGCATTATTCCGCAGGGTATGGAAATTCTTTTCGAGTCGCCCGCCAATGCCACGCAGGACATCCCGGGCATTCTTGTTACCCGGTGTGAACAAGGCATGAGCAAGGCCATTCTCGGCGGGACGCTGACCACGCAGGCGGACGGCAAAACGTCAACCAATGCGCTTGGCGAAGTCCACAACGAGGTCCGGCACGATATCCTGACATCCGACGCCGCGCAGATCGCCGCGACGATCACCCGGCAAATCCTTGCGCCGCTGGCCTATCTGAACTGCGGCGTCAGCGATCCGGCGTTGCTCCCGTGGTTCCGGTTCGACACAAGGCAGGCCGAAGATATTCAGGTGTTTGCCGACGCACTCCCCAAGCTGGCGTCAGTGATGGATATACCGGCGGCGTGGGCGCATGAGAAGCTCAAGATTCCGCAGGCCGAAGAAGGGGAAAAGGTGCTTGCCGTCAAGCCGCAGGCCATGCCGGAACCCGCCGCGCTGACCGCAAGCGCCAAGGCCGAGGATGGCCCGGCGTCAAGCGGGTATGCGGATCAGGATGCGATCGACGCCATGCAGGCCGACGATGCCCTTGCCGACGCCGCCGAAGCCCTGCTTGCGCCGCTTATTGCCGAGATCGAAAACGGGCTGACGCCGGAAGAACTGCAAGAGCGCCTTGGCGATCTCTATCCTCAGCTTGACGAAACGCAACTTGCCGACCTGCTCGCGCGGGCGTTTTTTATTGCCGATCTGTGGGGGCGCGCCCATGCCAGGACCTGATCTGTCCTACGCGCTTGGCCTCACGCCGGTGGAGGCCGTGCGCTACTTCCGGTCAAAGGGCATCGCCGTTACCGAAAACTGGCATGATCTCTGGCAGGAGGCGCAGGCTCGCGCCTTCACCGTAACGGGCATCACGAAGCTTGATCTCATGCAGGACATCCGGGGTGCGGTCGATGCGGCGATCAAAGAAGGCAAGACCGAGCAATGGTTCCTGAACGAACTTACGCCGATCTTGAAGAAAAAAGGCTGGTGGGGAAAAAAGGAAGTGACGGACCCGGACACCGGGGAAGTCCGGTATGTGCGGCAAGGCAGCCCGGCGCGGCTGAAGCTCATCTACCGCCAGAATACGCAATCCGCCTACATGGCGGGCCGCTACAAGCAACAGCTCGAAAACGCGGATTCCGCCCCGTACCTGCGCTATATCGCCGTACTTGATCAGAAGACCCGGCCCGCCCATGCCGCCCTGCACAACATGGTTTTTCGTTATGACGATCCTTTCTGGGGCGCAATGTATCCGCCGAACGGCTGGAATTGCCGGTGCCGCGTCGCCGCCTATTCCGAATCCCGTTTGAAGCGCCGGGGGCTGAAAGTTTCCGACAGCGCCGGGCATATGGTCACGCGGGTGGTCGAAACCGTCAACCGGCAAACCGGGGAAGTCGTCCGGCGCACCGTCACCGGCTACCGGCACGGCGGCAAGGGCTCGCTGGAATCCTTCACTGATGCGGGATTTTCATACAATCCCGGCAAGGTGTGGCTTGAAGACGCCCTTGCGAACGTGCCGGAACCCGCACAGGCGGTTACATGGAAGGATATGGGCTTGCGCCCCCTGCGCGACGTTCCCGCCGAGGAGCGTCTGCCTGCGCCGGAGCTGTTGCCCATAGCGGACTCGCAGGAAGAGGCGGAAAAGCGGCTTGCCGAGGCGTTGGGCTTTACGGACGAGCGCCAGCGCATCGTTGAGACGCCGATGGGGAGCCGCGTTATCCGGCGCGAATTGCTCGCGCATATGGTTGAAAAAAGACCGGACGCACGGGAACGGTTCGCAAACTATGTTTTGCCGACGCTCACACAACCTTTTGAGGTTTGGCTTAAACAACACGAAGACGGGACGCTGCGGGAAAACTATATCGGCCTGTTCCGGGAAACCAAGTATTCGTTACTGGTTGTTGTGCGGATAAATCGGGACGGTTCGCTCGTGTGGAACATAATGCAAAGGGAAGACAAAAAAATGGACAAGCACCGCGAGGGAATGCTTGTCTATAAAAAGAAAAGCTGATCCGGGGTCAAGTCTCCCTGTCAGGAACATCCGGTCCAGCAGGGCCTTTCAGCTGCGCATTGCTCCGGCAAGCCCGCAGTTTCGCGCCCGAATCAGCTCGTTGAAAGAAGGATACCCATGATCCGCATAGATGTAAACATCGACACATCCGATCTCGAAGCCGCCATTTCCCACCTGCGCGAAAAGGCGCAGGACACCACGCCGATCATGCGCCGGTGCGCTGACGTACTGGCGGGGGCCGCCGAAGGCGCTTTTGACGATGAAGCCGATCCGGTGACGGGCGCGAAGTGGCAGCCGCTTGCGGCTTCAACGGCGGCGGCCCGTGCCGCCAAGGGGCATTCCGGCAAAATATTGCAGCTCACCGGAAGTCTCGCCTCTTCGCTTGAGCGCGACTTTGGGCGCACCTACGCCGTCGTCGGCACCGCCAAACCCTACGCGGCTGCCCACCAGTTCGGGGCTGTGACCAAACCGCATGTGATCCGGGCGCGCAACGGCAGAGCGCTCAAGATCCCCGGCGTGGGCTTCCGCCGTTCCGTCAACCACCCCGGATCGACCATTCCGGCGCGCCCCTTCCTTGGCATCGGCCCGGACGATGAAAAAAAACTGCTCGACATCTTCCGGGACGAGCTGCACAAGGCGATCTACGGCTGATCGCCGAATCGCCGTTTTCAGGGCCGTTTTTCTTCCCGGATGAAGAACGGCCCGCGTTTTCCCTTCACGCATTTTTTAACGGGGGTCTAACGGCCTTCATTCGCGTATCGCTTCTTTTTCTCCTCCCCCGTTTCCCGTCCGTACCCGCTCCCCCGCCTTTTCACCCGCTGACATGCGTCAACTGGCGCGCTTCCCGCGTCCTGCTACTCTGACGCCATGAGTACCGCATACACCTCCTTCATCGCCGCCCGCGTCCTGACCGATGTGGGCGGCCCCGCGCCCGGACGTATCCAGCTTTTTCCGATGGGCGAGTTTTCCGCCCGCGACGGAAGGCCCGGCACGCTCAAGGGCGTCAAAGCCAAGGCGTGGACGCTTACCTTTGACGATGCCGCCGCCGTGATCGCCCGCTGGCGACAGCGGGAGACGCCGCTTGTCGTGGACTATGAGCACCAGACGATAAACGCCGCCGAAAACGGCAAACCCGCCCCGGCGGCGGGCTGGATCGAGTCGCTGGAGGCGGGGGCGGACGGGCTTTACGCCACGGTCAAATGGACGGAAGCCGCCCGTGTCTTCATTAAAGCGGACGAATACCGTTACATTTCCCCCGTTTTTTCTTTTGACCCCGAAACCGGGGCCGTGCTCGAACTGAAAAGTGCGGCCCTGACAAACTACCCCGCGCTGGATGGTATGGACGCCGTGGCCGCGCGGACAGAGGAAGATTCACCTATGAAGAAAGAAACGCTTGAGGCGCTCCGGCACTTCTTCGGCCTTGCCGCCGACGCCGACGAAGACGCCGCCCTTGCCGCGCTCAAGGCGCAGGGCGACGGGCAGACGTTGACAGCCATGCTTACCGCCGCCAAGGAAGCCATCCCCGATCCCTCCAAGTATGTCCCTGCCGCCATACTCACCGCCGCGCAGGAAAAGAACGCGGCGCTGGCCGCAAAGGTCAAGGAGCTGGAAGGCAACGGCGCTCTCGCCGCGCTCACCGCCGAGATCGACGCGGCGCTGGCCGACGGACGTTTGCCGAAGTCTTGTGAAGCGTGGGCGAAGGCCACCGCGAAGACGCACCCGGACGCCGTCAAAAGCTATATCGCGTCTTCCGTTCCCCCCATCGCCGCTCTGACGTCCACCCAAACCGGGGGCACCCCTCCCGCCGGAACGCCGCATGTCGCCGCCCTGACGGATGAGGAGCGGTACGCCTGCGCACAGCTCGGCATGACCGAAGCGGAATTTCTCGAAGCCAAGAAAACGGAGAAAAAGTAAATGGCAATCGTAACTTCAAGCCTCATCCAAACCCTGCGCACCGGCTACTCGAAAGCCTTTCAGGAAGCCTTGGCGAAAGCGCCGACGCAATGGGCCAGCGTTGCGACGCGCGTACCGTCGGGCAACAGTTCCAACACCTACGGCTGGCTCGGCCAGTTCCCCAAGCTGCGGGAATGGACGGGCGATCGCGTCTTTAAGAGCATCAAGGAGCACGGCTACGCCGTGACGAACAAGCTCTATGAGGCCACGGTGGACATTCCCCGTACGGCCTTTGAAGACGACGAACTTGGTGTCTACTCGCCCCTGTTCTCTGAAATGGGCTATGCGGCTGCCACCCACCCGGACGAGATCGTCTTCGGGCTTCTGGCCGCAGGGAGAACCACGGATTGTTATGACGGCAAGAAGTTCTTCGCCGCCGATCATCCCGTCTATCCCAACGTCGACGGCACGGGTTCGGTTGTGAACGCCTCGAACCTTCTCCGGCCTGCGGCTGTCGAAAGCGTCGTTACAGACAAAACGGCATGGTACCTGCTTGACGTGTCCCGCCCTCTGAAGCCTTTTATCTTTCAGGAGCGCACCACGCCGGAATTGCAGGTCATCACGAACCCGGACAACGATACCGTCTTCATGAAGGACAAAATCCCCTACGGCATCCGTTACCGCTGCAACGGCGGGTATGGCTTCTGGCAGCAGGCCGTGTGCTGCACCGACGATCTCACCGCCGACAACTTCGAGCTTGCATTGGCTACCATGCAAGGCTTCAAGGCCGACGGCGGGCGGCCCCTTGGGCTTGGCTTCGGCGGTAAGGCCGGGACGTTGCTTGTCGTCCCGCCCACGCTGCAAGCCGACGCCCGAAAAATCCTTGTCGCCGAGCGCGACGACATGGGCGCGTCGAATATTTGGTTCGACGCGGCAACCATCGTAGTCTCGCCGTGGCTGGCGTAACCGCCTACGCCACCCCGGATCAGCTTGTCGCCCTGTTCGGTGAGGATGAAATGCTCACCCTCGCCGCCGGGGCGGACGGCGAGCTTGACGAAGCCCGCGTCACGGCGGCGATCGAGTGGGCGTCAAGCGAGGCGGACAGCTATCTGTCCGCCCGCTATCCGACGCCGATCAGTCCCGTGCCGCCCATTTTGACCAACTGCGTCGGCGACATCGCCCGCTATCGGCTCACCGGGCACAACACGCTGGAAAACGAGGTTATCCTGCGCCGCTATGAAAAGGCGATCGATTGGCTTTTGCGCATTGCGAAGGGGCTTGCCGATCTGCCGGGGCAGGACGCGGGCGGGGAATCCGGGGACGGTACGGACGGCGTAGGCATTACGCCGGGAGTAAGGGACTGGACATGATCGCAACCATTGAAACCGCCATTGTCGAAACCATCCGCGCGGCCCGCCTGCCGTACCTGCGGTATCTGGGCACCTACGGCGGGGAACTGGACGGCGAGCCGCAAAGCATCGTCCGGCAAACGCCCGCCGTGTGGGTGTCATACCGCGACGAATCCGCGCCCGATCCGCGCAATACGGGCCGCACACGCTGGACGGTCAAAGCGACGTTCTCCGTGCTGGCCGCCGCCCGCAGTCTCAAAAACGAGGAGGCCACCCGCCACGGCGACGCCGTGCAGGTGGGCAGCTACCAGATGATCGAAGACGTCCGGGCGCTGATCGGCTTCAACGATTTTGGGTTGTCCGGTGTCGACTACCTGCGCCCCGGACGCACTCGGACGCTGTTTAACGGACGGCTAGCCGCGTGCGGCATGTCAATCCTCATGCAGGAATGGACGGCGCTTTACGATCTGCGCGTCCGCGAGCCGGGGCAGCGGGCGCTTGACGTCCCGCCCGGCGCATATCTTCCCCCGGAAGGCACGCGGCTGCCGGGCGACGCCCACGCGAAAGACGATCCGTACCTCCCGCCACTGTCAGGATTCGCCCTGCGGTACTGGCTGAAATCGCCGCTTGATCCGGATACCGACGAACCGAGCGCCGTTGATCTTATAACCCTCAACATCAACAGAGCCGACGGCAGTCGCGGGCTGTAGCCCGCCTTGAGAGAGGCGAGCGCGCAGACGGAACTCGGTTCCGGCTGTATGGATGCGCGACGCCGAACGGCCAAAGGACACAACATGCTTACCGTGAAAGCCCGCCCCGGTGTTGCCGTGCCGATGGAGCATGACCCGCGCCGGTATATCACAGAGTCATCCGGCCCGGTCAAAGTGCCGGGGACGCCGTACTACCTGCGGCGTTTGCAGGACAATGATCTGGTGATCGTCCTGCCCGCCGAACGCGCCTACACACATGACGAGGAGACCGCCAATGGCTAGCGCGAACGTCAGTTTCGACAATATCCCGGCAAGCATCCGCAAGCCGGGAAAATACTTTGAGTTCAACACGAAGCTGGCCGTCCGCACGCTGGCGACCAACCCGCAGACGGTTCTGATCATCGCGCAGAAAACCGCCGACGGCACCGCCACGGAAAACGTCCCCGTGCAGGTCTTCGATACCGACACGGCGGGGAAGCTGTTCGGGGTCGGCTCGCAGGCCGCCCGCATGGTCCGGGCCGCCATGCGCGCCTACGGCTACGTCGATCTGTCCGTCCTGCCCATTGCCGACGACAGCGCGGGCGTTGCCGCCTCCGGTTCTCTCAAGCTGACGGGCGACGCTACGGCGCAGGGCGTCATCACGTTGACGGTTGCGGATACGGAAGTGTCCGTTGCAGCCGCAGCCGAAGATTCCGCCGCGTCGCTGGCGACGGCCCTTGCCGCCGCCGTCAATGCTGAAAGGGACTTGCCGGTCACGGCGCAGGCCGCCACGGGCACCGTCACGCTGGCCGCGAAAAACAAGGGCACACTCGGCAACGGGATCGTTCTTGCGTACAGCAACACCGTTCCCGGCATCACGCCGACGTTGACCGCCATGACGGGCGGGCAGAAAGACCCGGACATCGCCGAAGCGCTGACCGCCGTCTTTGCCGCCGACTATACGATCTATTGCGTGCCGTGGGCGGTACAAGCCCCGCTTGCCGCCCTGCGCGAGCATCTGGACAATGTGGGCGGCCCGATGGAGCAACGCGGGGCGATCGGCGTCTACGCTTCCACGGGTACGCTGTCAGCCGCAACCACGCTTGCAGGCCAGCTCAATTCGGGCCGCATCACCGGGGCGCTTTTGCCCGGTTCCACCACGCCGCCCGAACAGATCGCCGCAGCCTACGCTGCCGTCTTGGCAAGCGAGGAAGACCCGGCGCGCCCGCTCAACACCTTGGTACTCACGGGCGTGACCGTGCCGCCCGTGGCCTCGCGCTTGGGCCGCACCGAGCAGGAGGTCTGCCTGAAAAACGGCGTAACCCCGCTGGAAGCCGGGCCGGGCGACGTCGTCCAGATCGTCCGGGCTATCAGCACATACACCGTCAACGCGGAAGGCACGGCGGACGTGTCGCTTTTGGACATCACGACGATCCGGACACTGGACTATGTGCGCAAGGCGATCCGGGAGCGCATTTCCCTGCGCTTCCCCCGCGAAAAATTGTCCACCCGCACGCCCCCGAAAGTGCGCTCGGAGATCCTCGATGTCCTGCGCGGGCTTGAAAGCCTTGAGATTGTCGAGGAAGTGGACGCCAACGCCGACGGCGTGGTGGTTGAGCGTGATCTTCAGGATGCGAACAGGCTCGACGCCAAAATCCCCACCGACGTCGTCAACGGCCTGCACGTCTTCGCGGGCCGCATCGATCTTTTGCTGTAAAAGGAGGCGCATATGGCGCTTGAAGAATATGTCGGCGCTGTCGTCGTCGAAATCGACGGGCGGGAGATTGAAGCCTTTTCTTGTTCCCCGTCCGCAAATACGGGCCGCAAGCCCGTCAAAACCATGAACCGCACACAGCGGATCGCCGGGTACACCAACGGCGTCTATGAGTACACCCTTGATCTGTCCGTCCCGGTTGAAGCGGACGGCGACACGATCGACTGGGAAAACGTCATTGACGCCAAGGTGGTCATCTACCCCGTAAAGGGCAACCGCCGCACGGCCTATACCGGGTGCGTTGTGACGGAAGTGGGCGAGCAGTACGAAACCGAAAACGAAGCAAAACGCGACATCAAGATGTTCGCGCAGGACAAAAAGGAAGAGTAGCGCATGGATACGATTAAAGGGCAATTTGCGATCGGGCTGTGGGACGATAAGAGCAAGGCGTTCCAGCGGGATTTCGAGATGCGTCTTGCTACGCTCGAAGACACTGAGAACGCGCTTGAAGACACGCCCGAGTATGCCAGCACGGCGCGCATCCGGCGGCACGAATGGGCGGCCTGCCTGCTTTCCGTCGGCTGCATCCCCGGCGACGAGATAACGCCGGAGCGGCTGGCGGAGCTGGCCAGCGTCGAGTTCGGCATCCTCGCCGACGCGCAGGATCGGCTTGTAAAAAAGCTCAGCGGCGGGAAAAGCGCCTCGCCGACGTCCGCCTGACCATCGCCGCGCTTGTCCGGCACGGTTTTTCCCCCGCCGACGTGCGGGGGATGACCGGGCCGGAGGCGGTCAGTTACCTTGAGATCTTTTACCCGAACCCCGACAAGGGCAAGAAAAAATACATCTCACTGAAAAGAAAGAGGAAAGGCAATGGCCCGCGATCTGGAAGTCGAAGCAAGGCTGACGCTGAAAGACGATCTCAGCAAAAAGGCCGGGACAGCGCTTGACGCCGTCAGCAAAAAGGCGCGCAACGCCGGGAAGGCCGCCGACGCGCTGGCGGCTACGAAAAAGGACGCGGGGGCGCAGGCGTACGAGCGGACGGCGCAGGCCGCCGACAAGGCCGCCACCGCGATCGACAAGGTGGCCCGCTCGGCGGATCGGGCGCGGGACGCCAGCGGGCGGTTCGTCAGCGGTTCCGGCTCCGGGCTTGGGCGCGTGGCGCAGGACGCCGCGCGGGCCGAGCGGAGTATGGGGCGTCTCGAAGCAATGGCCCGGCGTACCGGCACCGCCCTTTCCAAAATGGGCGGCGCTATGGGCACCGCGCGCGACGTCGGGGCCGGGCTCATGGCTGGCGGGTATGTGGCGGCACGGGCGGTGCAAAAGCCGATCGCCTATGAAAAACAACTCGCCGGAATGGCGAATGTCGCCTACTCGGATCGTGGTGTCAAGGGGCGCATTGCAGGCATGAAGAAACTTGATGCGGTCATTGCGGCTTCCGTGCGGGAAGGCGGCGGAAGTCGCGAGCAGGCAGCAGGAGCGCTTAATTCCATGCTCGCCGCCGGTACTGACATTGAGACTGCAAAGAACCTGTTGCCTGTTGTTCAAAAGGCCGCCACGGCTGCGCAGGCCGATCCAAACGAGTTGGCGCTGGTGTTGGTCAAGGGGATTCAGCAAGGCCAATTCAAGCCCGAGCAAGCCAAGGCGGCGCTGGAAAAAGCTATCCGGGCCGGTGAAGCCGGGCAGTTTGAACTCAAGGACATGGCCCGGTGGTTGCCGCAGATCATGGCGGCGGGCAAGGGTATGAAGGGAATGGAGGGGTACGAGCAGCACCTTGCCAATCTGCAAGCCGTCGCTCAGGTGACGGGTAGCAGTGATCAGGCGGGCAATGCCTACTTCAATCTCCTTGGCAAACTGACTGCCCCGGACGCCGCAAAGAACTTTGAAGACTTCGGCGTCAATCTGCCAAAGGAATTGTCCGCCGCCGCACAACGAGGGGAAGATCCCGTATCGGCCTTTGCCCGCCTCGTCGAGCAGCGTGTCGTCAACACGAATAGAAGCTACAAGAAGATCAAGGCGCAGCTTGCAACCGCCAAAGGAGCCGACCGCCAAGCCTTATTGCAACAAGCGGCGGAGATTTTGCAAGGTTCCGCTGTGGGGCGCATCATTCAAGACAGGGAAGCCATGCTTGGACTTGTCGGTGTAATGAATCAGGGAGCGACGAAGCGTGACGTGCTGGATCAACTCAAAGAGGCGGACGGGGCTATTGATACATCTTATAGTGTCATGGCTTCCACAACCGACGCGCAGCTCCAGCAAGCGGCCAATGAAAAAGACATTGCCGCCAGCGACGCCTTTTCCGAAGTCAAACCGCATATCGACAACATGCTTACCGGCTTGCGTGACGCGGCACAGGAATTTCCCCGGCTGACGACGGTTGTCTATGAAGCCGCGACGGCCCTTGGCGTATTCGCCGCCGTCGGCATGGCGTGGGGCGGCTCCCGGATGCTTCGCGGGGGAGGCGGAAAGGTGCTCGGCGGGGCGGGCAAACTTTTGGGCGGGGCAGGGAAAACCGCCGTTGAGGCTGGCGGCAAGGCGACCCTCGCCAAGACCGCCGCCGATGTGGGCGGCAAGGCCGTACTCAAGGGGACGGCGCTGGAAGCCGGGGGCAAGGCGGTTGCAGACGCCACGGCGAAGACGGTAGCGAAAGAGACCGTACAGGCCGGGGCAAGGACGCTCGGCAAGGGATTTCTTGGGGCCGAGTTTGCCATGTCCGCCTATGACATTTGGCAGACTGAGAACGACCCGAACCTGACGCGCCAACAGAAAGATCAGGCGAATATGGCTACCTACGGCGGTTTTGGTGGTGCGCTTGCCGGGGCGGCTGCGGGCGCTTCCGCCGGTTCCGTCGTGCCGGTGATCGGGACGACGGCTGGCGCGCTCATCGGCGGCCTGCTCGGCTGGTGGGCGGGGCGTGAGGCCGGGGAAGGCGCGGGCAAGCTTATTTACAGCGATCCCGTGTCAAAAGCCCAAACCGAGGAACGTCAGCCGATCGAGCTGAACGCGAAACTTGCCCTTGAGGTTGACGGTCTGACGCTCGCGGAAGTCATGGAAAAGTATCAAACCGAATACAATTTTAGGTCAAACTGATGGGCTGGAAAACCGAACTTCTCGACGCCTCTTTCCGGGGCGTCACGTTTGAAGTCGAATCAGTGCAGGACGACGGGGAAAAGTCCATCGTCGTGCATGAATACCCGTACCGGGCCGGGGCCGAGATCGAAGACCTTGGGCGCAAGGCCCGGCGCATCCGCATCACGGCCTTGTTCTGGGGTGAAGACTACCTTTCCGGCGTGGCGTCCCTCGTCAAGGCGTTTGAGGAAACCGGCAAGGGCGAGCTGATCCATCCGGTCTTCGGCTCCGTACAGGTAGCGATCACCCGCTGGGGCATTCCGCACAAGGCCGACGATCCCGATTACGTCGCCCTTGACTTCGAGGCCGTCGAGGCCGAACTGGACAACCCGTTTTTCGACTATCAGTCTCCGCGCGCCGGGGCGGAGCAGGCGCAGGCGGTGCTTGACGCAAGCATTGCCGACGCGCTTTCTTCCGCCGCTTCAACGGTACGCGACAAGCTCGCCGTGGCGCAGGAATACGCTCAGGCCGCCCGCGCCCGCGTGGAAAACGTACTGTCAGCCGTGCTCGACATATACGACGTGGGGCAATCCGTCGTCCGATCCGCGCTTTCATACGTCAACTACCCCGCCGCGTTCATGTCGGATTTGCTCGCCGTGCAGTCAAAGATCACATCCGGCGTCGATCTGTCCGGTTCCTTTTCGGCGTGGACCCGGCTTTCGGATTCCTTCCCGCGCCTTGGGCGCACCGGCGAGACCGTCAAGAGCGAGCCGGTCGTGGGCGGCGTCTCGTCCCGCGTACAAGGCTACGTGTCCGGCGGCGCGGATGGACGCGCCGAGCCGGTGCTTGCCGTCAAAAAGGCCCCGGCAAAACAGCCCGTGCCGTCTTTGACGCCCCCGGCCCCCGGCGCGGGGACGGTGGAAGACGTGCCCGTCATGGCGGCGACGGTGACGCAGGCCGCACAGCTTGCGGAAGCCGCCGGGGGGATGCTCGCCGACGAACTGGATGATCCGGTGATGACTCCGCAAGAAATCGAGGCCGTGGTCGGCAATGTCCGCGAACGGGTACAGGATTCCATTGACTGGGTCCGGGCCGTGGCGGACACGGAAACGGCCTACGCGGCCTCTGAATCCCTGCGTACCATTGCCGACGCCGTGCAGACGTTGGGGGCCAAAGTTTTGGAGACGCGCCCGCCGCTTGTCGAGCACATCGTCGAGACGGAGTGCAACGCACATCTTCTTGCTCACAAGCTGTACGGCGACTTTGCCCGTGCGGCGGAAATCGTCCGGCTGAACCCGCAGATCCGCAATCCGAACTTTATAGCCAAGGGGCAGGCCCTCCATGTCTACGCCGACTGACGCCGACCGCGTGACGCTGCATATCGCCGGGCACGTGCACGGCGACTGGTTGAAGTACAGCATCGATTCCGATTTCTTCACCCCGGCGGACGGCTGGAGCGTGTCTTTGGGCACGCCAGCAACGGCGTTGCCGGAATACCTCCAGCCGTGGGCCGAAGTGCAAATCCGCGTCGGCGACGAGCTTGTCATGTCCGGGCGCGTCGATCGCGTGCGGCACGCTTTCCGCAAAGGCGAGCATGTGCTGGACATTCGGGGACGTGACGGGGCCGCCGTACTGCTTGACTGCTCGGCCCCCATTTTCGTCAGCCGTGAAATCACCTTGCCGGAAGCCGTCGCCACCGTGGCCCGACCCCTTGGCATCGCCGAGCTCGACATCGCCGGGCGTGACGCGGCTTTCGTCAAAGTGACGGTCGAGCCGGGCATGTCGGCATGGGAAGTCATCCAGCAGGCCGCCGAAGCAAGCGGCCTGTGGCCGTGGTTCACCCCGGACGGGACCCTCAAGATCGCGGCCCCGGATTACACCACGCCGCCCGTCGCGGCCCTGATCATGCGGCTGGACGGCAAGGGGAACAACGTGATCGACATTGAGATCGATAAGGGCTGCGAGCGGCGCTACTCCGAAGTGACGGTCCTCGCACAGGGGGCCGGGACGGAAAAGAAAAAGAGCAAAAACGCCATGAAGGGCAAGGCCACGGACCCCAATGTAAAGTGGCACAGGCCGTTGATCGTCTCCGAAGGGTGCCTTGATTCCCCCGGCGACGCCCTGAAAAAGGCCAAGAAACGGCTTGCCGACGGCGTGATGGACAGTTTTACCATTACCGCGAAAGTCCGGGGCCACCGCACAAGCGACGGGAAGCTGTGGGAACCGGGCCAGCGCGTCACTTTGAACGGCGACAAGCACGTTTATTTTCTCACCCGGCGCACGTTCAACGGCGGGCGTGACGGCACGACCACTACGCTCGTTTTAAAGCCCGACGGGGTTTGGTTGCCGGATACCAGCAAGAAGGGCAAGCGCGGGAAGAAGGGCAAAAAGCCCTTCTCAGGCTCATGGGACTATGGAGACAAGCTATGACCACCGCGCAGATGATCAAGGATGCCATTGCCCGCGCGCTCGCCGCCGTGCGCCTTCCGTTCCGGGCCGTGCTTGGCGGGCTGAACGGCAAGCCCGGCGTACAGCTTGCGCAAGGCGACGCCCTGAACGGCGAAAAACTGGAAGCGTCGGAAGTTTTTCAGCAATTCGGCTTTACGTCCGGGGTTCCTGCGGGTTCCGAGCTTATCGTTTTACCCTTGGGCGGCAAGACGGCGCACAGCGTCATTATAGCGACTGAAAACGGCGCGTACCGTGTGCAGGTCGGCGGTGGTGAAGTGTGCGTCTACAACCAATGGGGCGCGAAAATCACCTTGAAAAAGGAAAAGATCATCGAAGTGGACTGCGATCACTTTATCGTGAAAGCCAAAGAAGACGTGCTGATGCAGACAAAAAGCTACACGGTGCAGGCGGACGCGGGCGTCACCTACCAGACGCCCGGCCTTGCCTATGGCGGGACCGCAGGCCGCAGCCGCGCCGCCGGGCGCACCGTGGCCCGCATCACCGGCGATATGCATCTCGACGGCGAACTCACAACTACCGGCGATCAGACGGCGGCGGGCATCTCCACCGCACATCATACCCACCGGGGCGACAGCGGCGGCACAACCAGCGAGCCGCAATAACCGCCTTTTCTTCCACTCACCCGCTGACATCCGTCAACTGGCCCGCGTCCATGCGTTTGGTACTATCCGCGCATGGACGCTTTTCTTGATCCCTCTTCCGGCGATTACACCGGTGAACGCATCGCAACGCTGGCGAACGCCGTCTACTTGCGCCTGATGACGCCCCTCGGCGGTTGGTGGGCCGATCCGTCTTTGGGCTCGCGCCTGCATGAGCTGACGCGCGAAAAAGACGTGCCCCGCGTGCGCACGCTGGCCCGGCAATACGCCGAACAGTCCCTTGCCCCGCTGGTCAATGACGGGCGGGCGCGTTCCGTCAGCGTCACCGCAGACATGCCGCATGACGGGCGGTGCCTGTTGCATGTTGAAGTGGTCGACCTGACGGGCCGCCGTTCCTTGTACTCATACCCGGTCAAAGTGAGCTGATATGCCGTACACGCCCCCCGATTTTGCGACGATCCGCGAACGTATGCTGCGCGACGCCCGCAACCTCGATCCCACGGCTCCAACGGGTGGAGACAGTGATCTTTTTATTCGTTCGTCCTGCACCGCTTCGGCTGTTGAGGGGCTTTACGACTATCAGTCATGGCTTGCCCGCCAGCTTTTGCCCGATACCGCCGATACCGAGCATCTGGAGGCGCACGCGGGCTTGCGCGGCATCGTCCGCAAGGTGGCCGTGGCCGCCTCGGGAACCGCGACGTTCACCGGCACGCCGGGCGTCGTCTTGCCGTCCGGGGCAAGCCTGAAAAGCGCCGCAGGCACCCTATACCAGACCACGGCTGACGGGACCGTCGGCGGCGGGGGAACCGTGACCGTAGCCTGTGCCGCCGCCACCGCCGGAGCCGTGCCCGATCTGATCGGCGACACGGTGACGCTTATGCAGCCGCCTACCGGGATTGAAGCCGTCGGCACGGCCACGATCACCGGCGGCGCGGACGCGGAAAGCGACGCTTCGCTTCTGTCCCGACTACTTGACTACATGCGCAACCCGCCGGGCGGCGGAAATGCCGCCGATTATCGCCGGTGGGCGAAATCCGTAGCGGGCGTCGGCGAAGCGTATGTTCACCCGCTTCGTCAGGGAGCCGGAACCGTTGACATTATTATTACGGGCGACGGCGTCATTGCTTCTGATGAAGTTGTGCGGGCGGCGCAGGCGTATATCGACGAACAGCGCCCCTGCACGGCAAAGGCGTCGACCGTGATCGCGGCTGTGGCGCTCATCGTGGACGTAATGCTCAAGGTCGCACCATCCACGGGCTACACGCTTCAAGCGCTCGCGGCCCCGGTACGCGAAGCCGTGCAAACCGTCTTTGCGGACTACCAGCCCGGCTCTCGCGTCTACCTGTCGGCGCTGATCACCGCCGCGTCTACAGTTCCCGGCGTCGCTGACGTGAGCGTCGCCGTTCCTGCGGGAACGATCACCCCGACGGCGATCCAGTGGCCCATGTGCGGCACGGTGACGCTGGAGGCGGTGTAATGGGACACGCAACCCTTTTGCGGCGGCTTTTGCCGCCCACAAGCTACGATCCGAACGGCGCGCGCCTTGGCGTATCAGTCGACATGGAAGGGAAGGAGCTTGATCGTGTGCTTGCCGACGCGCCGCACGCCGTCGGCGCGCTCCGGCCATTCACATATCAGGAGTGGCTCGAAGACTATGAGCGCGTCTACGGCCTGCCTGACGCTTGCTTACAGTACGGTTCCCTTTATCAGGATCGGCTCGGCTTCATCGCGCTGGCCCTGCGTGAGCGCGCAGGCATTTCGATCGGCTGGCTCGTCCGATACGCTGCCCTCGCCGGGTACGACGTCACGATCTCGGAATTTTCCCCATTTGTCGCCGGTTCCCGCGCCGGTGACGCGCTGACGAACGGCGCATGGCTCTACGCTTTTACCGTCCACGCCGCAGGCGAAATCGCGCGGCGGTTCTGTGCCGGACGCTCGGTCGCCGGGGAGCCGCTTGCGGATTGGGGCGAGGGGCCGCTTGAATGCATCATCAACAAGTACAAACCGGCGCACGCCGTGGCCCTGTTCGCTTACGGCGCGTAAGGAGACAAAATGCATCGCATCGACACTTCAACGGCAACCTCTGACGGCCTTTTTACCGAAGGCGATCCGCTTGTTCCGACCCCGGCAACCGTTGTTTCGGCTGACTGGCTGAACAGTGTACAGGAAGAACTTGCCACTATCGTGACAAATGCCGGTCTTGAACTGCAAAAGGCGGATAATACGCAAGTACTCACAGCCATTTTGCAGATTATCGCACGTCAAAGTTCCGAGCTTGAGCGCCTGCGCCTGCTTAAAATCGGTTGTCCGATGTATTGGCGCAGTACCACGCTCC